>Ga0208128_1000049_pt1 | contig 41366 bp, 31 predicted proteins | sample ETNtaG_35_FD_185758 | JGI IMG/M metagenome (GOLD analysis project Ga0208128, IMG submission 185758) | Marine microbial and viral communities from oxygen minimum zone, Eastern Pacific Ocean - ETNP201306PF51B (SPAdes) (version 2) | ecosystem: Environmental > Aquatic > Marine > Oceanic ... | reverse complement strand
TACCAATTGCTTTCCGGCGTAGGTTTACCTTCCCAAAGGGCTGTTGAACTATCAATACTGAAATAATGTAACCCTCTATAGGTGTCGTAATTAGACGCTGCTACAATGAATTGTCCGTCAGCAGAAATATCTATGTCGTAAATATTGCAACATATGTTCTGAGTCCATTTCTGTGAATAAGTATCTGTTACGCTTGATAACTCAAAAACATAAAGGTATCTAAAATCACTCCCAACGATATATTTACCGTCACTGGATATCGCTACTGTATTAGGACTGTTCTGTGGTTCTAAGGCCAGAATCCGAGTACCAGTTGTTGCATTATATGCAAGAAAGAATCTCCCATCAAGACCACCAGTATCAATGTAATCAGATGTTATCACAACATATTTCCCATCATCTGAAATAGCTATATTATGTCCGTAATCCAGATTTCTACAAACATCGTCATCTCTAGCATCAGACCATAAAGGTGTTGAACTTGATGTGCTGTAAAAATAAAGACCATGTTGAGCACATATAGCGAAATACTGACCATTGCCCGAAATCGCGACATCATAAGGCTCAGAAATTCCAATATCTATAACCGGTGTTGAGCTACCTTTCTGAAATACACGAACCTTATCACTATGGCTACTGGCTGTAACAACATAAGAACCATCGGCAGATATCGCTACATCATAAATATGATATCCCGATTCATAGGTCCATTGCTGAATCGGGGCTGCGGCATCATCCGTATAATTCGTCTTGTAGAAGTACAATTCCGAGCCACTCCCACTTTGAGTTACAGCTGCAAAATAATTGCCATCCTTGGACATGGCAACTTCGTTGATATCCTGATTTACGTCATACTTCCACAGATAGCCATCATCCCCGGAATCATAGTCGAAAAATTGAATCTCGTCATCATCCGAACCAAGTAAAATGAAACGACCGTCTCCCGAGACAGAAGGGGAAACGTAGGTCTGAGAGCCTGTGGTTGCCCTCCAATCATGGTATTTCGGTTTTATCTGGAACTTCAGGATGGAAGAGGACGTCGTATTGTATCCGTCCTTGGCCACCACTTTCCAGAAAATGGTGTTGTTTGTCGTCAAACCCGTCTCGGTATGCTGTGTAGCAGTAATGCCTGAGGCTACTTTGGAGGATGGATCTATCTCATCCGGACATTCCTCCTCCGGGTAATCATCAGGATCACATTCGTAAAGATAAACATCATAGGTCAAAGAATCCCCATCGGCGTCGCTTGCGGACCAACTCAGTACTGCGCTTTCCGAGTACCATTTCTTGTTGTCTTCTGGCGTGAAATCAGAAAGTATAGGTGCCTTGTTGACGGTGATCTTGTTAGGACCCAATATAGAATAATTACTGCTGCTGTTCCATGCTACTACTTTCCAATAGTATGTGTTTCCTTCCGTAAGGCCTGAAGCCGTGTAACTACTCAAAGAAATATTGGAGGCGACCTTGGTCGTTGGGTTGGTATTACCATCCAAATAAACATCAAATTTCAGGTTTGAGAGATTATCATTAGTTCCTATCCACTTAAACTCTGGTGGATTGACAACTTTGGTCTCTGAAATAAGATTAAAAATGGACAAACCACTTGCTGCACTATTGTTATACAAAAGTGCCTGTCCAGAGCCACCAATAGCAATATATCTTCCATTTATAGATATTTTTGGTCCAGCACGATCATATCTGTGCCAGTTGTTATCATTATACCAAAGCTGGACATTATTTTCAATATCATATAAATATAGGTCATCAGACGTATCCACTACCACTAGAAATTTACCATTTCCACTAAGATCCAAATTTTTAGGATTATTACCTGTGTGTGTGATCGTTTGGAAAGGAGTATTCACAGTCATATTGAATAGAAAAATCCTTCCCGAAGAATGGGATGCAGCAAATGTTTTACTATCCCTAGCTATAGAAATGGATTCAAACGACCCCGTATATGCCGAAGTATAGAAAGATTCTACATTACCACTGGTCAAATTGATAGTAAGAATTTTATCATAAGTTAGTGCTTTCGTAGCTGCAATAACATATTTATTATCCCAACTGATTTTTATATTTTCTTCACGTGACTCCTCACAACACATATACACGCTTTTAGTCCACAATGGTGTTGGACTGGAAACTGAGAAACCTGAAATAATATGACGATTACTTTGGGTAACAATGTAACTCCCATCAGATGAGACATCATTTGTTGCTACACAATAACTGTCACAGTCATCACTGGTCTGCCAAAGAGGGGTCGATGAGGAAATATCAAAAACATAAAGACGGTAACCCCCAGAACTTCCACCTGACACGGCTATAGTTTTTCCATTAGCTGAAATACTCACATCATAAATCTCATAAGAAGCCAATGACGATTGCCAAAGTTCTTCGTCACCAGTTAAATTTCTATCGAAAAGGTAAAACGAAGCCCCACCACTAACATGACCTGTAGCCGCAACGATATAGGCCCCATCCGAGGATATATCTAAATCATAAAGATTGTCATTACCTGTATCATAACTCCATAATTCAGTATGATTATAGACATCATGATAGTAAACTTTGCCACCACCACCCACAGTAGCCATATATCGGCCATCATCTGAGATGGTGCTGTAAATCGGGTTACCATCACCAGTCGAAAAGGTGTATTCAGGATCTCTTTCAGTAGCTGCCTCGGAACTCCCTGAAAGCAAAATAATAATGGATAATAAAATGAGGAATCTAAGCGGAAAAACAAACTTGATATTCCTCATAATCCCCCGCAACGAATAATGTGTTAAAATGGTTGATGGTGGGAACTATCGCTTTCCAGTCTGGACATTCCATAGCCGTGCGTACTGCGAATTATTCTCCAATAACTCGTCATGACTTCCAGATTCTATGACCTTTCCCTCATCCAGGACCATTATTGAATCACTGTGCCTTATCGTCGATAAACGATGAGCTATCATGATCGTTGTCCGATCCTTGGATATCACCGCCAAGGATTTTTGTAATGCCTCCTCAGTCTCATTGTCAACCGAAGAAGTAGCCTCATCCAGCACCAATATCGGTGCATCCTTCAATACAGCTCTAGCAATGGATAACCTCTGCCGTTGTCCACCTGATAACTTGTGTCCGCCTTCTCCTATCTGAGTGTCATAACCATCTGGCAGACCCGTAACAAAATCGTGGGCCTCAGCAACCTTGGCTGCCTTTACTATCACTTCATCAGTAGCACCTTTTTTTCCATATGCAATATTCTGCATCACTGTTCCAGGAAACAGAGTTATCGTCTGGGTGACCAAAGAGATCGCAGAACGAAGGCTCTTTACCCTCAAATCCTTGATATCATTCCCGTCCAGAAGAATATTCCCGGAAGATGGATCATAAAATCTCAACAACAACCGAATGACTGTGGTCTTACCGCTCCCAGTGAGCCCAACGATGGCCTGTGTAGTACCTGGTTTGATCTCCAAGCTAAAACCAGAGATCACCTGTTCGCGTTCAGGATAGGCAAAATCAACATCCTGAAAGTTGATCCCACCCTTTACTTTTGTTATATCCAGTTCCTTCTCACCTTCAACAACCTTTATCTCAGTCTCAAGAAGACCAAGGACTCTGACAGTGGATATCATCGCTCTCTGATAGAGATCAAAGGTCTCACCGAGTCTTGTTAGAGGCCAGAGTAATCTCTGCATCATGAAGATCATAACACTGTATGAGGCTATTGCCATGCCTCCATCAAGAGTCACAAAACCACCATGTAGCAAGGTTGCAGTGAAACCAACCAGAATTGCCATCCTGATCAACGGAACAAAGGCTGCACTCAGTCTGATAGCACTGCGATTAGCTTCGCGATATGCCTGAGAAGCTGCTCTGACACGCTCAACCTCGAGTTCTTCACTGGTAAAACTTTTGATTGTACTAATACCACTCAGATTGTTAGAAAGAAGTGAATTCAGAAGTCCCACTTCCTTTCGAACCTCTGCATATCGAGGACCTATACGTGATTGGAACCTGAATGAACCCCAAATAATAACTGGAATTGGAATAACCGAATAGATAGCTATAGTTGGAGAAATGTAAAAGAAAATTGCACTGATTACTATAACTGTGGTGCCAACCTGTAATAGTTCATTGGCTCCTTTATCCAAAAAACGTTCCAGTTGATTGATATCATCGTTCAGTATTGACATCAGCTCGCCCTTGGACTGGTCACTGAACCATGCCATTTCCAACTCCTGGATATGAGAATAGGCATCCAGTCTGAAGTCGTGTTGGACAGATTGAGCTAGATTTCTCCACAAAACACCGTAAAAATACTCAAAGAGTGATTCTAAAACCCAGATTATTACCGTTAATATTGATAGAATTATGAGTTGTTCCTTAGGATCTGTATACCCATAAGTGGACAACACAGATTTCTCCCGCATAACAACAACATCAACTGCGGCTCCAATCAGTAAAGGAGGTGCCAAATCAAATATTTTATTCAGAATTGAGAATAAAGTTGCTAACCACATGGTGGAACGATGCGCCTTCATGTGGGAGATCAATCTTGAAATGGGTGCTTGTTCCACTTTTAATCTCCTTTCCCGGACACTGAGAAGCCCAGATTTATCATTTGTTTATTCAATTCTGGTGGCCTTAAGAGTGTAGGACATTGGAAATGCCACGTGTCCTTTCTTGAATTTCCAACAATTGGGCCGTAGAGATTCGAATACGCCCTCCCATGACAAGACCATTCGCGAGCTGATCTACTGGGAATATGCCAAGTTGACCTCCGATGTCCCCTGCCTTGGCATCTTTGAGGTATGAGACGCGGTGCAGGACGGAGAACCAGGGGGTTATCCGGGTATTCCGATACATATATACTTTGGAGGTATAATTGACTACTTTTTAAACATATATGTTTAAAAACTTTATTAGATTGGAGCCATGCTACACCTGTGTCGCCGCTGACAAACCCCAAAGGCATGCTGACGCTACGACCATAACGGAATCCTTCCTGCTGCTGCTTGTATGCCTAACGACGAGCCCATGATAGAGTATCTGTACCAATGTGGCACTGGAGATGGAGCAGGGACTTACCATCGACAGTTCCCAATTCCTTCGGTTCCCATAGCCCAAGTTGGCATTCACCATCCAGAAATTGCTCAATCAGGTAGAACCAATCCCCACTTCCTTGAGCATGCATATGGGCTATGGAATCCCAAGACTTCCGATTGTCTTCGAAAAACTTCGCCTCTTTATCCAAAATTACCCCTACTTGACCAAGTGACAGGCAGTATGACATCCTTTCTTTATTTCACGAAGGTCAGGATAGACCTGGGAACAATTGGCCTCAGCAATTGGGCAGCGAGGATGAAAGTGACACCCACTTGGAGGATCGGCTGGTGACGGGACGTCTCCCTCCAGAACAATCCTCTCCCGTCTCATTTTCGGGTCCAGCGAAGGTATAGCCGATACCAAAGCCTGGGTGTAAGGATGAAGTGGATTGCTAAACAGTGTCTCGGCCTCAGACTCCTCAACTATCTTGCCCAGATACATGACTGCTACGCGATCACACATATGGCGTATAACCGAAAGGTCATGTGAGATGAAGACATAGGTCAATCCCATCTTCTTTTGCAGATCCTTCAAAAGATTAAGGATCTGGGATTGCACTGAAACATCCAAGGCCGAGGTCGGCTCGTCCAGAATAAGCATCTTTGGTTCTAGGGCAAGAGCACGTGCAATGACTATACGCTGCCTCTGGCCACCCGAGAATTGATGAGGATACCTGTAAAGATGATCCGGATTGAGTCCCACCATTTTCAACAATTCCTTTGCTCTTTCACGCATGCCTTCTTTCTGATTATGAATGACCATAGGTTCACAAATCAGATCTTTGACCAGCATGCGGGGATTCAGAGCGCCCATCGGATCCTGGAAGACTACCCCTATCATGCGGCGCAGTTCTCTCAATCCAGCTCTATCTAGCTCCTCAATATTAGTCTCCTCTGTACCTTCAGACATTTCAGAACCAAGAATTGTACTTCCAGATGTGCTTTTCTCAAGACCCAGGATGGTCCTGGCCAGAGTTGTCTTTCCACAGCCACTCTCTCCAACAATTCCAAAGGTACTACCTTCTGTTATAGTGATATTAACGCCATCAACCGCCTTCACCAAACCTAGTTCTCTACCGAAGAAATCCTGAATAGGAAAATGTGTAGCAAGTAACTTGGTCTTGACCATAAAGCTCACAATTTCACCTCATGACAAGCAACCTTGTAATCCTCTCCTTTCAACAAGGGTACATCCACAGAACAGTGTGCCTTTGCAATAGAACATCTAGGGTTGAATCTGCAACCACTGGGAGGATCAAGAAGATCCGGAACACTGCCACCTATTGATGATAATTCCTTACTTTCTCCAGGCAATGCTGATAGCAAGCCCTGTGTGTAAGGATGTTTAGGATCAGAGAATATCTCGGATGCATTGCCTGTCTCGACTACCGTTCCAGCATACATGACCGTAACTCGATCACACATCTCGGCCACAACTCCGAGATCATGAGTAATCATCACTATGGTCATACCTGTCTCCTTCTGCAATTTCTTGAGAAGATCCAGAATCTGGCTCTGTATCGTGACGTCCAATGCTGTGGTTGGTTCATCAGCAATAAGCAGACGGGGACGACCGGCAAGGGCCATGGCAATCATGACTCTCTGTTGCATACCTCCACTGAGTTCATGTGGATAGGAATTTGCAACCTGTGAGGGATTGGGAAGTCGAACCTGTCTTAGGGACTCAACTACCATTTCCGTCTCTGCGACTGCAGTACGTGCGCGATAAGAATTGGATTCCATCTCGGGCAGGAAGACATAGCCCACAAGTGAACTCCAGAAGAGTAGCTTGGCAAGTGTATCTGTGAAGGAATCCTCTAACTTCAGGAAATAGAATAATGATACTATGGATACAAAAATCAAAGACCATAGGATGTATGGATTTCTTTCGTTTCCTGAATCAACCTTTTCTGTTCTATTCTCAAGTTCTTCTTTCTGGTGTAGACGGATGACCTCTGATATCTGATCCTTCACCTTCATAACTGGATTCAAAGCTGAAAGTGGATCCTGGAAAATCATTCCTATCTCGCCGCCTCTTATCTCACGCATGCGGCTTTCACTGGCATATGTAATATCCTCTCCATCAAGAGACATATTACCGCTAACGACTTCAGCAGTTCTGGGAAGGAGTTGCATTAGCGAATAACTAGTGACGGACTTACCACACCCTGTCTCTCCCACAATACCAAAGATTTCTCCTTCCTTGACATCGAGATTTACTCCTTCAAGAGCTTTGACAACACCATCATAGGTATTGAAACGGGTTTTAAGATTCTTGATTTCCAACATCAGTCCCTCTGCCTCGGATCGAGGATATCACGTAAGCCGTCACCCAGTAGGTAGAAGCCAAGAGCCCAGAGAGCAATAACAAGTCCAGGATAGAAGAATGCCCAAGTTTCGCCAGCGAGTAAATGTTCTTGACCAAATGACACCAATTTACCCCATTCAGCCAAATCTGGACCGCCACCAAAACCAAGGAAACCCAGACCTGCCAACGAAAGGACAATGCCTCCCATGTCCATTGTCGCAATGACAATAATCGAGGTAATGCAGTTTGGAAGAACGTGGACAAAAATCAACCTGAAATCCGAGGCTCCAGCCGCTCGTGCAGCCTCAACATAGGGTAATTTTCTGATTCTCAAGGCCTCGGCCCTAATAATCCGGGTAAAACCAGGCCACCACACTATAATCAGGGCGTACATCAAATTCTCAATTGAGGGATCATTGGTAACAGCAATTATCGCCAAGGCTAGAACCAGTCCAGGTATGGCCAAAAAGACGTCAGTGATACGCATCACTACCTCGTCAACACGGCCACCATAATACCCCGAGATGACGCCAATAACCACTGCAATGAATGTGCCTGTGAAGACAACCTTTACAGCTACATCAAGGGATGTCCGACTTCCCCAGACTATTCCATAATAGATATCATATCCTTTGTTTGTACTTCCAAGGATAAATCCATTTTCCTCACCACGTTCTCCTGTACAACCCTCAAGAGGATGTAAGGACAACCATTCGATACAAGGTGGCTGGAGATCGTGATTGAAATGGAAATTTTCTTCCATTCGCATAGGGTCTCTTTCAAGTTGTGCTTCTGTGGGTGGTGCCAGAACAGGAGCAAACAAGGCCATCAAAAGAAGTAGAGTTACTATCACCAAACCAAAAACTGCCAGAGGATTGCAGACGAACTGGTAGGACATACGCTTCCATTCTTCCTTCCTTGGTCCGAGGCTGGATACAAACTCTGACCAGTTCATAGCTATAGATAAAATCCAAATAGCTAGCATGATCAATACCAGCTGTGAAAAGTCGGGAATGAACCGAAAATAATTTGCAATTTCCGAATTGCTTTCAGGGTTCTTGAAAATGCTCATTACGACTATTGCCGTTCCAAACAACATGGCAGGTGCCCACAAATCTGAAATTTCCCTAACTGTCGAAAGGAAATATGCAGTTGCGAAAGCAATGCCTGCCACGGCCAAAAACCCGATTACAGACAACACCGTCAGACCCAAACTTAAGTCGGAATAGGCAGCACCCAACAGTATGAATGACAAAAAGACAATCACAATTTCAACGATACTGATTTGACTTCCTAAGTCTACACGGGGATCAAGATAGGCATAGGCGATATCTACCAATAAATTAGCAAGTATGGTCAGGACTGCCGAGAATATGACCAGACCCAGAATTGCAGAAACATCCAGATTTCGCATGGCCTGGATGGTCCACAGACCCAGACCCGGCCACTGAAATATGGTCTCTGTCAATACGGAACCACTGAGAAGACCCGCAAAGCCCATTCCCAATAATGTGACTGTAGGTATCATTGCATTCTTGGAAGCATGACCTATAACTTTTGTTGACGACAAACCCTTTGCCTTTGCCGTCCTTACATAATCCTGTCCCAGAACATCAAGCATGTTTCCACGCATCAGACGAATAGTGGTGGCCATCGATGCATAACCAAGAGTAGCCGCTGGCAGTATCATGTGCATGAAAGCGTCTTTGAAATGAACCCAGGAACCTGCAAGTATAGAATCAACCAGTAGAAGACCTGTCGGTCTTTCTATGGGATCGTCGAGTTCCCACAAAAAAGCATCAAATCTGTATCCCAGAGGAAGGTTGGTTATATCGCCGTACTTGAAGGCGAACCAATACTTCAGGATCAAGGCGAACCAGAAAATAGGTACTGCTGAACCTATTAATGCAAACAATCGAACCCCATGATCCTCCCACCTATTGTGCCTGATTGAGGCAAAAATGCCCAAAGGAATGGCAGTAGTTACCGCAATTATAAACGCCAGAATCGATAATTCCAATGTAGCTGGAAATTTGATTTTTACAGCTTCCGAGACAGGTTTATTGATTGTTTTCGAAAAGCCCCATTCTCCATGTAGAACATTACTGAGATAAGTAATGTATCTTTCTGGAAGCGGGGCATCCAGATTATGTTGTTCAATTATCTTGTCCCGTTGCTCAGGAGTGGTTTTCTCCGTCATGTAAGGAGCTGCAGGATCTCCCATCCCCAGCGACAGAGAGAATGTAATCAGCGTGACACCCAGCAAGACTGGTATAGTCAGTGCTAATCTACGACCTACATATAGCCAGAGCTTCACGGCCGGCCTAAAGATTGGCTGTTAAATACACGTTGGGAGCCCCGTAGGGGCTCCCGTATTGTCAATATATTCAGTACGACTTTGCCAGATCGTAGTAGTAAGGACCAGAGTGCATAGGATTGGAATAGTATCCCTGTACCCAGTCACGTTCTACGTGGAAAGTTATACCCTGATGAGTCCAGATATAAAACACCTATGCCAGAAAAGGCACACCATCGTCAGTTTTTGGCAATATATCTAATTGAGTGTGAATCCTAAATCAGTCTTTGCTAAGAGTGTAATACAGAAGGCTGTGCATCATGTTGTGGTACCAGCCATTTACCCAGTCCCTCTCAAAATGATATCCTATACCCTGGCTACTCCAGATGTACAATGCTTTCTCGTGTTCCAGATCTGCAAGTTCCTCATACATATCCTCCCGAATTGATGAGTCTGATTCAGACGCGGCATCCATTATCAGATCGTCTATGTCCTCATACTCAAATCCCAGATAGTGGGGGAAGTGACCAGAACTGTGCAGGAACGGATGCGCATAATTGTGAGGATCTGCATAATCCGGGGCCCAGCCAAGGAAGAAAAGAGGCAACTCATTTGCTCTCAACTTATCAAGATAATCTGGCCATTCAAGACCCTGAACCTCAATCTCAAATTTAGTATTCATGGACTCAACATTGTTCTCAAGCATCAACAAAGCATCCATCCTAACATCGTTACCTGAATTGTAAAATGCAGTCAGCTCGAAACCTGTATCCCAGACCCCAGCTTCCTTGAAATATTGCTCGGCCATACTCGGGTTAAAACTATACTGCGGGCCATTGGGATTGAAGCCTAACAAACCATCGGGTATAGGACCAGTAGGTTTGGTCCCAAAACCATCCAATATGTCATCTATGTATGAATCGTAATTGAAGGAATAACAAAAGGCCTTCCGGATATTAACATCAGCAAAGAAATCACTGGATGGAGCAGTATTCTCATAACTCGCTATGTTGTGGTTAAAGCCTATGAAACCCATGCTTAGTGATTTCAGCTGACCAACATACTCTATACCTTCATAACCCAATACATCTTCCCTGGAATTTGGTTCGATATAGGCGAAATCTGCCTTACCTGACCTCAGTTCAAGGGTCCGGGACTGCTGATCGTTATTCTTTTTGATTAGAACTGTCTTGATATATCCCTCCGGGAAACCATAGGCCTGTCGCTCAGAGGCGCTCCATCCTCTCCAGTAATCAGGATAATACTGCATTAGGACATATTGCTCACGAACCCATTTCCCACCATAATCCTCATTCATCATATAGGGTCCAGTACCCATAACCTCCTCCTGTATGCCAAAGCACTCCTGTCCATAGATTGGAACAGAACAGCCTTGCTTGGAAACCCAGTCCTGAGACAATATCGAAGCCCCATTATACGCCATTATAGCCAAGAAACGGGGTGCTGATTGGTTCAGATTGAATTGGACAGTATATTGATCAATCTTGACTATACTATCTGCTATACCATCACCATCTGCATCCGTCTTGTCCAGAAGCTCCGTGTACATCCAGGCCGGACCTGCAGCTAGGTCCATGGTTATCAAACGATTTATCGAGAACACGACATCGTCTGCATCCATTGTTGAATCATCATGGAAAGTTACCCCCTGCCTTATCTTGAATGTATAAGTCATGCCTTCATTGGAAATACCACCATTCTGGACCGTTGGAAGCTCTTCGGAAAGAATTGGAATTAGTTTATCTGTTCGTTCACGGTCGTAAAACACCAATGTCTCATAACTGTTTGTTAAAACCGCACCACTGGCCGTATCGTAGGCCTCTGCTGGGTCCAGACTAACTGGATCACCTATTGAGACTGATGTCAAGACATCTGGATTCGCTGAGCCTTCTGTAGAGATTTCTCTGGGTATAACCCTAATTGTTTGGTAGACTACATCTGTCAAACCATTATTATTCCTAACTGTCAGAGTAACTAAATAGTTGCCAACTGCCGTGTATCCTGTCAGGCCACCGGCCGTTCCAAACGTGTGTGTAACAAGGTTTCCTGTAGCCGTTTGGCCATCGCCAAAGTCCCAATCCCAAGATGTGATCTCATCACTGGAAGCGGAACCGTCCAGATATGACCATGAACCTGCACCATTGAACTCGATATCAGTCCCAGGGACAACCACAGATGACTTAACTGATATTATGGCATGAGGTGGTGAATCTGAAGATGCGGAAATCTCAGGATGTAAAACTGTAACATACGTCAATCGGCGATCGTTGTTACCAACTGCACCCTTATTGTCAGTAACCGACAAAGAGACAATGTATTCTCCAGGGAACATGTACTTTTGGATCTCCATTGCATTGGTACCCGTTGAACCGTCACCAAAGTCCCAACTGTAAGAACTGATACTACCATCTTCATCGTATGATTCTGACGCGTCAAATTGAAGGGATGAACCAAGACTAACAACGGTTTCTCCAGAAACTACTTCCAAAACTGCCTGAGGATTGAGATTGTCCCCAATTGCTTCTTCCGAACCTAGCCCTAGACAACCTGAAAAGAGTAACAGGCCTATAATGGCCAACGAACCAGATTTACGCAATTTTTCTTTCATTGTTTCACCGTTATCGTGAATTGAGAACCTGACGAACTGCCAGGAGGAACTTCTACATTAACTACTTGCCCATTTGGCATTGTAACTGTCAAAACCTGACCGGAAACAACACCCGGTGGCACTGTAATAGTCATTGTTGATGGAGCACCAGCTGGTTGAGGAACTGGTTGTGGAGGTGGAGATACGGGTGCAGGTTGTGGTATCGCTGCGGTACTGGGAGGAAACTGGGGTTGCGGTGGTGTCATCGGCGCTGCTGGAGCCACAGGGGGTGCTTGAGGAAAACCCCAATCATCATCCGGTGTCATAGTCACAGGACTTAGTGGACTACCGCCCTTGAAAGACGAATAACCTCCATAGACCATTATGCCCAAACCTGCAACTAATAGAGCAATAAAGATGTACTCATTAACGGTTGAGTACCTGGAACTTATGGCATCCGGACTAAGACCATTCTCCTGATAATTTGCATCGGGGGTATGATGGCCATTACTATCCTTTACAACCTCAAATGTGATAATTACCTGATTACCAACCCCGTAATCTCCCATTAGATTTGAGCCGAAACGGAAAGGTGGATCGCTTGGCGATTTGCCAATTGTATCTAACCAAATCTGGGTCTGGCCATCACCAAATTCCATTCGGGCTATAGTATCTACTATGGTTACCGTGTCTCCAACTCCATAATCTTGGTATTTCTCGAGACCCGAAGATGTGTCAATCTGATTAACAAAATCTTCACCATTTGTCGCCATGAAATTCGGGAAAATAACCGTCAGACCAATGACGCCAACAATTGCCAGAACGACACCTATGACAACAGTAATCGGAATGCGCACTCGGAGATATTGTTAAGTATTGATTTAAGACTTACCTGTGATGCCGGAATTAGTTTACAACTCTCCAGTTGGTCCTTTGATAATCTCAATTCATAACCAGAAAGTTATCGGAATAAAATGGGCAGCTGTAGCTTCTCCAAAGAAGGGAGCCGATAAGTTTCAGCTTGATTCATTTGCAAATGAAACCATTAAACAATTGGATAACTATTTCTCAGGTAAAACTGACTCTCTGGGAATCAAAGTCCAAATGCAAGGCACTCAATTTCAGAAAGACGTATGGGAGAGGCTGATGAGAATACCTCTAGGTGAGACAAAGACCTACTCGGATATCGCTTCCGAGATTGGAAGACCAAAGGCATACCGGGCAGTGGGAAGTGCATGTGCAAGAAATAAAATACCTGTAATCATCCCCTGCCACCGTGTGGTAGGCAGGAACAATGTCACCGGCTGGTCTGGTAATCCCGGAGCAAAGGAATGGCTGCTGGAGCACGAAAAGAAAAATTCAGTCAGTGAATAACTTCTTTCGGAAGGCTGTCACACCAATAACAGCCAGAATTAGAGTTCCAATCACAACAAAAATAGCAAGCATGCGATCACTCTTCATTTCTGCCGATTCACCATTAGCATAGAATTCTGAATGGTCAGCAATGGAATGGGTTCCATTTCCACCAGCGGATCTCACTAATAGGACATGGTCACCAGTAAATGCCAATTCCTCAGAATCAAGTGAAATGACCCAATTAAGGTATATGGATGCATTAGAACCGCTCTCGTATTGAACTTCTTTCCATGACTTACCATCTAAACTGTATTCCACTTTCTCAACAGAATCGGTTCTGGCCCAAGAGATTCCACTAAATGTTGTAAATTCAGTGCCACTTACCTGATTAGTGATATAGGTCTGTAAGTCTACGTTAAGATTCTCAGTGTCAATATTCGCAAGAGCGGATTTAACTGCCTCATGAGCATCAACCATACCCCATCCAAAATGGCGATTCCAGTAGGGATCCAGATCTGGCTCCGTTGCCCATGGTCCATCCTCTACACCTTCTCCATCTGCAGAGGAAAGTGTTTCTTTTCTTTCTGCGGTTAGGCGGAGTATTTCACGAACCTCAAGTGGATTCAAATCCGGATTGGCCTCTAGTACCAACGCAATTATTCCTGAAATTGAGGGGGTAGCGTAGGACGTTCCACTACCTCGACCACTATATCCATTATCTGAGGCATCCTGACCAGGAATCCTATTGTAGCAACTTCCACTAGCATAGCAGGCCTCTGCCTGGACTATATTTGTTCCCGGTGCTGAGATATCTGGTTTCATCTCATCATAAGGGTTGCCATCATTGTTATCCTTGCGAGGGCCACGACTAGAGTATGAAGCAATACCGTCATCAACACGATCTATTGTATTCTTGTCATCAAGTGCTCCGACCGTAATCGAAAGACTGGATGCACCCATCCCAGACAATCCATCATTATCAGACCCACTGTTTCCTGCAGCCACGGAAACAGCAATACCTGCCAAAGTGGCCTCATCCAATATTCTTGAGAACATGTCTGTTCCATCAGAACCACCATCCTCATGTGAGGTGATTCCCCAAGATAAAGAAATTACATCTATACCATAGCTCTCATTTTCTGCTCCGGGCCATGCTGTATCTTTGTTATCAATTACCCACTGAATGCCATTCATAGCAGATTCGTAAAATTCTTGCTCAAGTATGTAATTCTCAAAAGGTCCAGCCCCTAATGCGGTTCCGATTCTGACATCAACTAGCTTGGCATCCGGTGCAGCTCCAGTGAAATTGGTTTTCTCACCACCAGACAGAAGGCCTGTACTCGTAGCCATACCTGAACACGCAGTTCCATGCTGATTCTGATCATCCGGATCAAAGCTTCCGTCATCCTCCTGAAGAGATGCCAAACAGAGTGGATCATCAGTACAGACTGCATCAAAACCTGCAACAAATTTACCCTCCAGTCCCGGATGTTCATTGTCAATCCCAGTATCAACAATAGCAATATTGACTCCTTTACCCGTAAATCCAAGATCCCAGGCTCCTTCTGGATAAACTGAGGAATTGCTGGCCTTGACAGCAGGTGTTTGGACGTCACCATAGAACACCACGCTTCCATAAGGTTCGACCATTACTACGCCTGGAAACTGAGAAATCTGTGGGTACAAATCTGGTTCAACAAAGCCCAGAAGAAGGGCATTTACCGAAGTCAGATGATATCTGACTTCCAAGCCTAAGTCAACCAGAGCTTGCAGATCTTCATCGGTTGGTTCCGAAACGAAAGATACGCCAACCTGATATTCATCTTCAAGAGGTTCGAGCCAATCTACTATTCCATTACGATTCAAATCTCGAACTGTGGTTTCCCACCACGAGGATTCCCGCCATTCATTGGTCTTGACTTTGGGAATCTCAGAGAGATAAACTTCTGATTCAGGTTCCAAGTTAGAGCTAGATGCTGGAAGGGTTGAAAAGACCAAAAAGGCGACAATCATAGCAACATTCAGTCTTCGCATCATTTCACGATAACATGCTCGTCATAAAAGTTTTGAGGTCAGATTTTAGAACCAAAACCTCCACCACCTGGGGTGTTGATAATCACAGTCTCCCCAGACTCAATAATCCTTTCCACCTTACCTCCTAAATCAATCTCCTCACCTGATACTTTCCTAAGAAGATTGGAACCACAGGAAGCAGGTTCACCACCAGAAACACCATAAGGAGGAATTTTGCGCCTTTCAGAAACTATTGATACTTTTCTTGGTTCCAGAAAGTTAATCTCGCGTATGACTCCATCACCACCTTTGTTTTTTCCATCACCGCCTGAACCATGACGAATTCTGAATGATTCAAGCCTGATCTCCCTAAACCGATGCTCAAGAATCTCCGGGTCTGTAGATCTCGTATTGGTCATATGAACTTGAACGGCCGAGGCACCGTCACTACCTTCAATTGCCCCTGATCCCCCAGCTATCGTTTCGTAATACTGATTCCCGGAGTCATCAGCGGAACCAAACACAAAATTGTTCATTGTCCCCTGTGAAGCAGCTGCAATCCCCAGAGCACCCAGCAAGACATCGGTAATTCGCTGTGAGGTCTCAACATTACCTCCAACCACGGCCGCGTTATCATCTGGGTTCAACAAGGAACCCTCGGGGATGATTACCTCAATTTGGTCCAGACATCCAGAATTAAGAGGGATATCCTTATTGATCAGAAGTCTAAAAACGTACAATACTGCTGCTTTAGTAACTGCAATTGGAGCATTCAGATTGTTCTTCATCTGAGGGCTGGTACCATTAAAATCAACTACTGCATGAAAAGAAGGAATTCGGTCTTCTCGCTTTATCACCTTAATATTTACAGCTATCTTTGCTCCATTATCCAGAAAATCCTCAAAACTACTTTCCTTGCTTTTCTCATCACCAAGATATTCTTCCAAAGCATCGCTCATCGCTTCTGCCGAGTTTTCTCGGATATATCCCATGTAAGCTTGGACTGTCGGTAGGGCATATTTTTCGATTAAACTATCTATCTCCAAAATACCTTTCCTGACTGCGGCAATCTGGGCATTGATGTCATGTTTTCTTTCTCCTATGTTTCTAGCTGGACTCTCAGAAGAAAGCATCAAATCCTCAAACTCCTTTTCCTTCAATATTCCATTCTCAACGATTAGGAAATTGTCTATTATGATTCCCTCCTCGTAAATCGAGGTTGAGAATGGAGGGATTGAGCCTGGTGTTATGCCCCCAATGTCTGCATGATGGCCTCTACTTGCAGCGTAGAATATTGGTTCTGGCGAACCTGAGAAAACTGGAGAGATAACCGTCAGATCGGGCAGGTGTGAGCCGCCCTTATGAGGATTATTAATCAGATAGAAATCACCATCTTTCATTCGACCATCATTAGAGGCAATAATCGATTTCACTGATTCGCCCATAGCACCCAGATGCACAGGGACATGAGGTGCATTGGCGACCAGATTACCTTCGTTGTCGAAAAGTGCGCAAGAAAAATCAAGTCTCTCCTTAATATTGACAGAATGGGCCGTATTCTTCAGGGTAAAACCCATTTGCTCAGCTATGCTCATGAATAGATTATTGAATATCTCCAAGGAGACAGGATCCTTTTCTGTTGAAATCTGTGATTTATGAAACGTCTTTTGATCAATGATAATATGTCCTAACCCATTGACGCTTGCTGTAAATCCCGGTTCAACTACCAAAGTTGAATTGAGGTCAGTTATCATTGCTGGTCCAGCCAATTCAAATCCTTCTGGCAAGGAATCCCTTGAATAGATAGGAGTGCTCATAAATTGATGATTGAAATATACCTCTGATTGACCAATCGTGACTGGTGAGGATAAATCAGGATTGAGTTTCTGCTCTTCAATCTCCGTCCTGCTGCCGGAGACTTCAACTCGGATGTTGACAATCTCCAACTCTCCGGAAGGTGAAAAACCAAATAAGTTTCTGTGTATCTCTTCAAAGGATTCAACCATCTGGTCAAAATTGGAACATGGAATTGTAATGGTACTATCTGTGCCTACGACCCGTAAATCCATAAAATGCTCCTTGGCAATATTGTCTGATACACCAAGCCTCTGAATTTCCTCAACCAAGGGAGATTCCAATGACTGAATCCCAGACAAGGCTTCTACATGTGATTGTGAGTCAAATTTCTGCACCATGGATCTAAGACCATATCTAAATTGCTTAGAATTCGCAATTCCATAAGCCGAAAGAAGACTCGAAAGTGGGTGAATTACAATCTGCTTGATTCCAAGGATTCTAGCTATCCCACAACAATGCTGGGGGGCTGCTCCTCCAAAGCATACAAGTGCATGATCCCTAGCATCATAACCACGAGAAACAGATATTTCCTTAATTGCCCCTGCCATTTTCTCGTTGGCTATATCTACAAAACCAAGGGCTAACTCTTCTGATGAGAAGGATGATAAGGTACTCTTATTGACCTCGGACCTCAAGTTTTCAAAATTATCTTTGGATTCGCTTGCATTCAATTTCTGGTTTTGCTCTGGACCAAATACTCGAGGGAAAAAATCAGGATTTATTCGCCCGAGAAGTAAATTGGCGTCTGTAAGCGTCAACTTCCCATCAAGACCATAACAAACCGGCCCAGGATTGGCTCCGGCTGACTCCGGTCCAACCTGTAGTTTTCGACCATCAAACCATAGTAGAGACCCGCCACCAGCAGCTACAGTTTTGATATCCAGACTAGAAGTTTGAAAATTTATTCCACCGGCCACTAGTTCAGTTACTCTGCTAAAACTACCATCATATCTGGAGACATCGGTTGATGTTCCCCCCATGTCAAAACCGATTATACAATCAAGATTATTTGCGTTTCCAACAGCCGCTGAACCTATCACTCCACCTGCAGGTCCCGACATTATTGAATCTTTACCAGTTAATGACAGACTATCTGTCAATCCTCCTGAACTTTGCATAAACTCGATAGGTATGGCTCCCAGTTCACTCTGTAATGACGAGATATATTGGTTGAGAATGGGATATAGATAGGAGTCAACAATTGTTGTCTGGCCACGGCCAACAATCTTTATCAGGGGCATTATCCGACTTGAAATCGAAATATTCTCAAAACCTACCTCTTTAGCTAGGTCATAGCATCTTTCTTCATGCATTGGGTTTTTCCAGGAATGCATCAAAACAATTGCTACCGATCTAATACCTGAATCATACAAATCTTCTAGGACCTTTTCAACGCGTTCCTCATCTAACTCTCGAACGATATTGCCCTCAGCGTCCAGACGTTCATGAATTTCAGAAACGGAATGGTATAACTGATTCGGTTTGGTTATGGAAAGATCAAAAAGTTCAGGGCGTGCCTGATTTCCTATTTCTAGAAGGTCACCAAAACCATGAGTAATCAATAACGCGGTCTTGGACCCTTTACGTTCAAGCAGGGCATTGGTCGCTACGGTTGTACCAATCCGTACTCGTTCTATCCTGTGCAGAGGTATTTTATCATCACCACGCACATTCAGAATCCGGCGAATTCCGGCAACTACGGGATCCGAATATGCTGAGGAATCTGAAAGGATTTTAGAAGTATGAATCTTGTTTGAAGGGTCTATTCCTATAATATCTGTGAAAGTGCCGCCTCTATCTACTGCAAAGAACCATTGCTTCATACCTTTTTAGAGCAATAGGGACACATCGACCACTTTTGATCAACTGCTTTACCACAATTTGAACATTGCTTCATTTCACGTTCCTTGGTCTCGGGTGCCTCAGACCACAAGTCTGATGGAGGTGGAGGAGGCAAAGGTTCCGGCCAGATTGTGGCCACTCCTAAACTAATAAGTATACAAAGAACCGACACTGCCTGTACAATAGTTTGTTCCGTTAAATAAATATTCAAAACTGCGAGAAGGCCTGCTAAAAAGAATGTTACTCTTAGCATCAATCTAATCAGAGTACATTGCTTCGATTTCTCTGGCCCAATTCTCGTTAATTTGTTTTCGGCGTATCTTTAGAGTTGGAGTGAGCTCACCCTCATCTACATTCAGGTCCCGTGGAAGAATTGTGAACTTCTTAACTTGTTCAGGGCTGCTGAATTTTTGGTTTAATTCCTGAACCTGAGCATCTAATTCAGCCTTTATTTCAGAACTTGCAGTATAGTCAGATAGTTTCGAGCCAAGAGATTCTAGTTTGGCAATCTGCTCGTTCGGGTCCTTAGGTACCTCAGTAGCTCCATCCAGACCATGCTTATCTCTAAGGATAGCACCAACATCAAGTGTGAAAAGCGCACTACAGAATTTTCGATTATCACCCACAAGCATACATTGAGAAATAATAGGAATTGACTTCATTGTTTCCTCTATGACGAGAGGTGCTATGTTTTTTCCAGCTGAACTTACATATATTTCCTTCAAACGCCCTGTAACATAAACAAAACCATCTTCATCAATACGACCTAAATCACCAGATTTCAGCCAGTCTCCATCCATTGTTTCTGCTGTTGCTTCGGGATTTTTGTAATAACCCTTCATGACATGTCGGCCACGGAATTGAATCTCTCCATCTCCCTTATCATTAGGCTTATCAATTCGAATCTCGCCAGCAAATGGCTTACCAACTGAACCAAACTTGTTCGATCCTTTGTAACCTATTGTCGCACCAGCTGTGGTTTCAGTCATACCATATCCTTCGAATAAGGGTATACCCAAGGAATGAAATAATTTGAGGATATCGGGATTGATTGGTGCTGCCCCAGTAATCGCATAGATACAATTCGACATGCCTATCTTCTGTTTTGCCTTCTTCTTGATAATACCCCCTAAAATTGGGATCTTGAGAAGTTTGACTTTTCCGCCTAAACCAGCAACTAGATTTGAATAAACCTTCTCATAAATTCTTGGAACGCCAATGAAAAGGTGGGGTTGAACCTCTTTACAGTAATCAATTGCATGCAAAGGGTTGTCCACTACGTGCATATGAATTGCTTCTCTAATCCATGCATGATTATCAAGTAATTGTCCAAATACATGAGCACATGGTAACCATGAAACATATTTATTTCCTTGCTCATAACTCTGAATATTCAATACTTGTTCAATCTCGTACTCCATATTATCATAAGTAAGTTCAACACCCTTAGGATTTCCAGTCGTACCTGAAGTGTAAATCAAAGTGGCTGTATCACCGGGTTCAATGCCTGCAATGCTGTCTCGAATTCGCGAATCGTCAACGTTCTCTCCTTTAGAAACAAACTCTGACCAGGACATGGCCTTTGGATGATCTGGCATATCAACTCCATCCATTACAACAATCACTTCGACCTTTTCAAGTGAATCCATAGCCTCATGAAGGCGATAGGAGCACATCTTTCCAGTGTCTCCTCCATCCATAGGATTATGTCCTACAAATACGAACTTAGAGTCTGAATTACCTACCACCCATTCAACTTCGTTAGGGGAACATGTATGGTAGACACCAACAGCTGCTCCATTACAGAAATTTGCTGCGGCATAGGCCATATACCATTCCTTACGATTATATGAATAGATGCTGAGCTTATCGTCCTTACCAAAATCCATGGCTGTAAGGGCCTTGGCCAGACCCATTGTCTGGTCAAGAAAATCAGACCAAGTTGTCGTATCCCATTCCCCAGCATCGTTCTTGGAGGATAATGCTGGTTCATTTGCATATTTTTCAGCATTTGAAATCAAGTATTCAGGAGTAGTTGGAGTAGACATGGCCCTTTCAATATACCCAGATTATATTAAGTTTAAGTCAGAGTTTCAAAAGTTTGGACTTGGCTAAAACAAATTCTTCTTCACTCAGAGTTCCATTTTCTCTCATCTCTGCTAACTGAACCAATTTAGGAAGCATTTCTTCCTCAGAGGCATCCGAACTAGTTTCCAGTCTTGACAACTCCTCCATCTCATTCCGTTCAAGCCTTCTTTCATTAGGAGTCAGATCACTCTCGATTACACGGGCCTCACGAGCTGAACGCCGCGCCTGTTGAACATTTACCAGAAATTCTAGATGATTTGAACTCTGAAGACTTGATACAGCAGTGGCAAGATACTTACTGGCAGTTGTGGTATCTAAATTTTCTGAGTTTGCTCTTTCAATCATCTTTTTGCAATGCACTAGAAGGCGTTTAAGATAAGGCTCGAGGCTGTACTTGCAGATCTCTGTGGACCCTCCCACAAAAATGGAACCCCCTCCACTAGCCATAACTCCTCGGGGTGCAGATCGAGGTTTAAGCCCCCAAACCTTACGTCCAGTTTTGCTAAACAACGTAACCTTAGTAGCTGATTCTCCAACTGTTATAAAATCCGCAGTCTGTGTCATATCAACCCAAACCGGCTGTTTAGCAAATGTCTGTTCCCAAAGAATCCTTGAACTCTTTACCCCAAACGAAAACTTGCGATCGCTAGTAAGATATCCTAAATAATCACCGTTTGAGTTTATACAGGTCTGGAGAACCTCGCCAGTAGTTTCCTTGGCCCAGAGTATGTTCCCCTTTATGTCGTGCAGATAGATGTGTGAATAGTCAGTACCAGCCACAATAAATTTTCCATCCGAGGAGATATCAACTGAGTTTACCGGAAAATCTGAGTTGCTCAAATGTGTTTCCCAAAGCATCTTTCCTTTACCATTAAATACAACCAGACGCCCCAAATTAGTCCCAACAACAATAACATTCCCATTGGAGGAGATACTAGTTGATACTGCTGAACTCTGAAGTTCACGATGCCAAATGACGGCTCCCTTGCGATCTATCAAGTAAACAACTTTCTGGCCACTAGCAATCGACATCCTACCCGTGCGGGTGGATATCGAGATGTCACGCACGCGCCTTATCTTCTTGGTTGCCCATGTGAGACTACCTGCATTATTAAGAAGAAAAAGTCCGCCTTTGTGGCCCACTCCTGCAAATTTACCATCCAAACTTATCGATAAAGCAGAAGGGGCTACTCCCTTTCGAAATGACCATAGCGGTGTGCTCTCGCGCATGTGAGGATACTTACATACAATGTATCTGGTTGTTTAATACTTGTCCTATGTTCAAGATTTTCACTAATTCCTGATTAGAGCCCTATATAAGTCGGTAAAACTACAAAATGTTCTCAGATATACAATTTATATACCTATCCTCTAGAATTATCTATAAAAATGAAGAAAAACTCTAATCTTGAATATTCTTGTCTATCTAAATCCTGTTTAAAGAGTATTTTATAAGGTGCTATATTTTTGCAATAGGAAAAATACTCTGATTTAAGTTTATTCTTATTTGATTGGGAACTTAGACAATCAAAACTGCGGCACAAACAACAGTTGTCCACTTTCCAGAAGAATCTGATGGAGAAACTGCAACAATACTCTTGGTCTCTACTATTCGGTTATCAATCGTCCACAATTCACGCTTCTTGTCCCACGAAGCATCAGGATCGAATTGAAGACCATAAGTAGTTGCCAACATCTCAGCTGCAAGATCCTCGACATAATCCTCTACCTGACGTGCATCCATACCTATTGCATGATGTTCGGAAAGATATCCATAATCATCCCGGTTTCTTGGTATTGCAATGCCGATTCCTGAACTTACCAGTGTATCTGCTTTATTACTGTCTGAGCGTGCCAGAACAACAGGAACCACCTGTCCAGAATGGAGCATTCGATTTCCTTTCTCAGAATCAATAATTGAACAATGTGGTGGCAGGATTGAAGAAACGGAAATCAGGTTATAGCTAGCAATACTTGCAGATCTCAAGGCAAGTTCAAAGGACGCGAGTTTCTCATTATGAACGCCAGTGCCTTTAGTCAAAAATATGTTTTTGGGAATCCAATTTGTTGAGTCCACCATTTTCAACCCCTTATTGCCTATATAATAATTGCATTTCAAGGACACAAAGTAAGCTGATTGACGAAGTCAGATACACATATAATTAAATAGTGTGTCGAAATCGAACCCTGTGCAAGAACAACTAACGCGCCGAATGGCTGGAGAAATCGTTGTTTCGGAGAGTCCAGGTGAGACTCTGAGAAAATGGAGGGAAATATTTCAATTATCACAGAAGGAGCTTGCAACATTACTCGAAGTGAATCCTTCTGTAGTTTGTGATTTCGAGAAGGGACGCAGGGCATCACCAGGCATTGTAACTGTGAGAAAATTTGTAGAAGCGATGGTCGATTATGACTCATCACATGGTGGAAAAGTAATAAACACCATGGCAGGTACACGTACCAACGAAGCTATAGTCGACATAAGAGAATTCACTAGTGGAATCGCAATAGAAACAGTCATTGAAAAGATAGAAGGAGAAGTACTGGCAGGTAGTAAGGAGATAATTGAAAGGCCCATCTATGGATATACTATGGTTGATTCTCTGAAGGCCATCACTACTTTCAATGCGTTTGGAGAAATGTATGGTTGGTCAAATGAAAGAGCTGTGTTCTTTTCTGGTGTGCACTACGGTAGATCACCTATGATTGCAGTTAGGGCACATCCTGTCAAACCTAGAATGGCGGTTTATGTCAAACCAAAGGCAGTAGACCCATTAGCGCCCAAACTGGCTGATATGGAAAAAGTGGTACTAGTCAAAACTGACCTTGATGAAAGTACGATTGTAGAAAGACTGAGGTATCTTAGATAGGAGAAAAAATGAATGGAATAGTAAGCTATGGGGCGTATGTACCCTGCCATAAAATCGAAACCGGAGAGATTGCCTCCGTATGGGGTGCAGATGGTAGCGCTTGGGCTAAAAATCTGAATGTTTACTCAAAATCCGTGCCTGGTCCTGATGAGGATGTAATAACCATCTCTGTCGAGGCGACTCGACAAGCTATGAAAAGAGCAAAGTTGAATGGAGATGACATTGGAGCTATTTACACAGGTTCAGAATCTCACCCATATGCTGTGAAACCTACATCCACCATTGTTGCCCAAGCAATAGGAGCAACGCCACATCTAACTGCAGCCGACTATGAATTTGCATGTAAGGCAGGTACGGCAGCAATCCAAACATGTCTGGGAATGGTCGGTGACAAACAGGTGGATAATGGAATTGCAATTGGGGTTGATACTTCCCAAGGTGCTCCTGGTGATGCTTTGGAATACAGCGCTTCAGCTGGTGGAGGGGCATTCATAATCGGTAGCAAGAAAGTGATTGCCGATATAAATCATACAACTTCTTATACAACCGATACCCCTGATTTCTGGAGGAGGGAGGGTCAGAAATATCCAAGACACGGTGGACGTTTTACTGGTAAACCAGCCTTCTTCAAACATGTTATGAGTTGTGGGCTGAAGACGATGGAAATGGCCGGTACAGAAGCAAAAGACTATGATTACATTGTAACACATCAACCCAATGGTAAATTTCCAATAAGAGCTGCAAAGGCATTAGGTTTCACTACAGAACAATTTGAAACCGGATTGCTCACTCCCAGGATAGGGAATACTTATTCTGGTGCTATTTTCTTAGGACTTGCAGCTATTCTGGACATCGCGAAGCCGGGTGATAGGATTTTAGCGGTGGCATACGGGTCTGGAGCTGGAAGTGATGGTTTTGACATCACTGTAACGAAAAATATAGAAAAAATGGACCGCAGTGAAACTGTAGAGGATATGATTTCAAGGATGAAGATTGTAAACTATGCCACATATGCAAAATATAGAGGAAAATTGAGAATGGGGGGTTCAAATTGAGGGATGTTAGCGTAATTGGAATAGGGATAACTAAATTCGGTGAGTTGTGGGATAAATCACTTCGGGAATTAGGGCTAGAAACAGGACTCGCGGCGATAAGTGATGCTGGAATAACAAGCAAAGACATTGACGCACTGTACATTGGAAACATGGCTGCAGGATCCACTCTACAACAAGAACATGTAAGCGCCCTGATAGCTGACTATTGTGGTTTGACCAATCAGAACGTACCAGCAACCAGAGTCGAAGCTGCATCAGCTTCTGGTGGGTTAGCAATCAGACAAGCGTACATGGCAATTGCTGGTGGATTCATTGATGTTGCAGTTGTAGGTGGTGCAGAAAAGATGACGGACGTTAGTGATTCGGAATCTTCATACACTGTAAGTATGGGATCTGATGAACAATGGGAATCCCAAGCTGGTGCTACTTTTGCCTCATTACATGCAATGATTGCGCAAAGCCATATGGATGAATTTGGAACCAGCCGAGAGGAACTTTCCGCTGTTTCTGAGAAGAATCATTATCACGCATCACTGAATCCTATGGCTCAATTCCAATTTCAAGTTTCTGGAGAGGCTGTCTCTAACTCAGGAATAGTGTCCAGTCCTCTACGGATGTTGGACTGTGCACCAAACAGTGACGGCGCGGCAGCTGTGGTTCTTTGCGCAACCGATAAAGCCCAAAAATTCAAAAAGAAAGCAATTCGGATTATCGGTTCAGGACAGGCATCTGACACACTGAGTTTGCATCACCGTAAATATTTGAATCGACTTCCGGCAATAGGTATTGCAGCCAGAAGAGCATTCAAAAGTTGTGGGAAAAAGACTAAGGATTTAGATCTAATTGAAGTTCATGACAACTTTACAATCTCCGAGATAATAGCCTTGGAAGAAATTGGAATATTTAAACGAGGCAAGGCTGCCTCTATGGGACTCAAAGGCGAGACAAGATTAGGTGGGAAGATTGCTGTAAACACAAGTGGCGGATTGAAGGCGCGTGGCCATGCCCCAGGTGCTACTGGAATCGCCCAAGTGGTTGAGATAGTTCAGCAACTTAGAGGAGAAGCAGGTGAAAGGCAGATCAAAGATGCCAAAATTGGACTGGCGGAAAATCATGGCGGTACAGCAGCAACTGCCGTAGTACACATACTGGAGGCGGATTAATGTCGGTACCAAGATTCTGGAGAGAGTTAGATTCACGCTATAATCTGGTAGGATCCCATTGTAAGATAACAAATACCTACCACTACCCTAAGAGAAGTTTCAATCCAGAGGCTGGAAGAGACTCAATAGGGAATATGGAAGATTACCAATTCAAGGGCAATGGAAAAGTGATAAACTCGACCGTGGTCCATCAGGCACAGACTGGTTACGAGATGTTCGGACCTTATTGTATAGCAATAATTGAATTAGAAGAAGGGCCAAGAATAACTTCCCAAGTGGTGGATTGTGATCCTGAAATAGTCAAACCTGGGATGAAAGTCAAATCTGTGTTCAGAAAACTTGGAGAAGATAGTGAAAGTGGAATTCTCCATTATGGAACCAAATTCATACCAGATGAAGTTCTGCAAACTGAAAACGATGAAGATGATGACATAGCTGACGTCGAACTATGATTAGATACTTATATATCTGTAGACTCTCCATCCACATAAGATAAATGGCCAAAAAAACAGAAGAACTCTCAGACCCTCGTGTCTGGATTAAGGATTTGGATATCGAAACTACAGCAGATATAGCGATACCAAAAATGTTGGTTGATCAGGTCATTGGTCAAGAACAGGGTGTCGAGATTGTAAGGAAAGCAGCTGAGCAGAAACGGCACGTCATGTTAATTGGAGATCCGGGCACTGGAAAATCAATGTTGGCCCAATCGATATCTGAACTATTACCCAAAGAGGAATTGCAAGATGTACTGGTCTATCACAATAATGAGGATAATAACGAACCAAGAGTGAGAATAGTACCCGCCGGTAAAGGCAAAGAGATTGTTCAGGTCCAGAAAGCCCAAGCAATGATTGAAAAGGAGAAAAAAGCCAAATCACAAATGATGATTGTGTTTATGATAGTCGGTTTCGGTACTCTTTGGTTTGCCCTGAGCGGATTTAGCAACCCTATGATTATTTTTTACAGTTTGATAGCCGCAGCATTTGTTTTCATGGCCATGAGATATACGAACCAAAGAAATGAAACTGCAAATGTTCCAAAGGGTCTTGTTTTACACAATCATGATGCAGAGGCCGCTTTTGTTGATGCCACCGGTACTCATGCAGGTGCATTGCTGGGAGACGTAAGACACGACCCCTTCCAATCTGGCGGTTTGGAGACACCAGCCCATGATCGTGTTGAAGCAGGAGCGATTCACAAAGCCCACCGAGGCGTTTTGTATATTGACGAAATTAATCTTCTAAGGATAGAGTCACAGCAATCTTTACTAACAGCAATACAAGAGGGAGAATTCTCAATTTCCGGGCAGTCTGAGAGGTCTGCTGGAGCGATGACCAAAACAGAACCAGTACCATGTGATTTTGTTCTTGTAGCAGCTGGAAATCTGGATGCGATAAAGGGGATGCATCCTGCTCTCAGGAGTCGAATCCGAGGATATGGATATGAAGTCTACGTAAATTCAACTATTCCAGATTCTCAGGAAAATCGTGAAAAGTTGGTCAGATTTATCGCGCAAGAAGTGGCAAAAGATGAAAAAATTGGGCACTTCTCCAGGGAAGCAATCGGTGAAATTATACATGAAGCTCAACGCAGGTCGGGACGCCAATCACATCTGAGTCTAAGACTTAGGGAACTAGGAGGTCTGGTCAGGGTTGCGGGTGATATTGCCAGTGAATTAGGTGACGAAAAGGTCACCGCCGAGCATGTCGTTAAAGCCAAGAAAATAGCTAAACCGCTCGAACAGCAGATTGCGGATCGTTATGTTGAGAGGCGCAAGGACTACAAGACTTACTCAGTTGAAGGTTCTGAGATAGGGATGGTCAACGGTTTAGCTGTAATGGGTGCCGATTCAGGGATGGCTGAGATGGCTGGCATTCTAATGCCTATAGTGGCTGAAGTAACTCCAGCTCAATCAAGAGACCGTGGAAGAGTGGTGGCAACGGGTAAGTTGGGTGAGATCGCTAAAGAAGCTGTAGAAAATGTGTCTGCTCTGATTAAGAAATACACCGGTGAAGACATCTCAAAATATGATATCCATGTTCAATTTATAGGTACATACGAGGGAGTAGAAGGGGATTCTGCATCGGTTTCTATCGCAACTGCCGTAATTTCTGCTTTGGAAGATGCAGAAGTGGATCAGACTGTTGCTTTGACTGGGTCCTTGAGTGTGAGGGGGCAGGTATTGCCTGTAGGTGGCGTGACTGCAAAAATAGAAGCCGCCGCGGAAACGGGGGTGACCAAGGTACTCATACCAGCTATGAATATGCAAGATGTTCTTCTAGATTCCAAATACAAGGATATGGTCAAAATAATTCCCGTTTCGACATTGAAAGATGTCCTGGATAATATACTGGTGGCCGGTCCACGAAAAGAAGGATTACTAGAGAGGCTGGCAAAATTTCTTCCAAGTTCTAATATTTCTGGAAAAGTAAATCCGGCTGCTTAGAACTCTCTTATCTCTCCGAAATTTTCTAGGGCTGAACACAGTTCTAATACATCATCCGATGTTGCAACGATAGAGGTACCTAAATGGGCAACGGATGCAACAGCTCCCACTGGTACTTGCTCAAGAATCTCAGAAAGGTTCTCATTCATCAGGCCTGCCTTTTCGGTGAACAGGCGCCCTGTCTTGATTGCTGTCCGAAGATTTACATTGGTCAATTGAATTCCTAAGGATGCTGTGTTTATTATCTCGGTCCACTCTGGATTATTAAGGATCTGAGAGGTATCTCGCCCTAATCCAGAAAGGCAAATTACCATTTTATCTTTAACTGGATAAGTAATGACCTCACCACCATAACCCGGACTCTCTCTTATGACAATTGATGGAAAAATATTTTCTTTTAGGGATGCCGATATTGCCATTACATCACCTAGTCCTGTCTTGTATTCAACTTCGGCCTGATGAGCTGCCTTTACAGATTTTTCAAAATCCTTTTCCAATTCTAGACAGGCGGCCAAAGCTGACGAACCGGAAATTCCCAGACCAAAACCTAGAGGAAGATCTCTTCTCAAATAAATGGTAAGACCTTGATTTCCAGAACCAATCAGTTCTAAGGCACGTAATGTGACGGGATCCTTAATCTGCTTGCCACCACATATTACTACATTCTCGGAGGATTCTGATTGCTCATCGACAACAGCACAGTGAACACCTTGAGGCAATACTAATCCTATACCTGTAGAACCCATCTTCAAAGGATCCTCATCAGGCCAAACTGCAAATGTTAAGCTGACATGCCCAGGTGCAAAACTCATATCGTCTCTTGGTATAATTTAATGGTCTTATCAATTGTATTATCCCATGTTCTTCTTGAAGAAGCATAGGAGTAAGCGGACTCTGATAATTCATCAAGAAGTTTCTCATTCTTCAGAATCTTTGCCACGGCATCAGCCATCTGCCCAGATTTTACCAGAAGTGCATGGCCTTGTGTAGCCTCTCTTACTGAAGGGAGTGATGTAGCAACTACAGGTAACTTGCAGCCCATGTATTCATATATTTTTAGCGGAGAAAATCCATAGTCTAAGTTGGGATAAGGGGCCACACCAACATCGGCTTCAACCAAAAGACGAGGAACGTCTGCCCTTCCAAGCTTTCCAATATGAAACAAATTGGCCAATTCCGGAAGATTTTTACCATATCCGCCTCCAGCAACAATAACATTCAGTTCCGGGTTCAATTTTGCTATCTCTACCAATTCATCAGTTCCATGCCAAGGCCCCAGAGCTCCTACAAAAACAACAATCTTACCTTTCAGTCCTAATTTTTTCCTTAAACCTAGTGGTTCTACATCAGGAGAAAACAAATCATTCTCGTAACCATTCTGAATAACTGTGAAATTGTTGGCCTTGGGATTCCACTTAGAAATCTGTTCTCTGAGAACCGTACTAACTGTAAAACCACTATCGGCTTTCTCTATTTGTTCCCTACAAGAACGGATTGCTTTTTCATTATAGGGCCAAAGTCTGGCAATTCTGGTTGCTGATAATTCAGAACGCATCCAGTTGTCGTCAACCTGTAAGACCGATTTTACGCCTGCTTCAGAGGCTGCCCTAACTCCTGAACCTGCAAAGATATATCCTCTATCATGAACTAAGTCATATTCTTCAGTCTTTAATTCGGTCAATACTTTCTGGTATGAAGTGCGGGTGAATATGATTCTTTCAAAGGGTATTCCGGGATCAACAATTGGTATAAATTTAAGGTTGGGACTCAAATTGGAAGTATCTGCATTATTAGAATCATACCTACAAATTAAAGTGATATCTATACCACGTTTTGCTAGACCATCTGCTAAAGCCAATTGATGAAGGGTTTGACCTAAGGTATCTGGGACCCTCACAGAGGGCGCTACCATCAGAACTCTCACAGATATGCAAGAATGAACAGGTTTTAGAACTGCCGCTATAGCATACTGTGGCAAATATCACCGTGATTTGTGATCGCGAATTCTTCCAACCTTTCGACCAACGCGTCTACAAAGAGATGTGTAGTATGAAGAAAAGTGGCCACAATATTGAAATCGTAACGCCCCATAAATCGACTGAAATCAAAGAATTTGAAGGCATAAAGGCACATTGTATAGAAACTGGGGGGGCTCCAGGTATTGTTGCCCTAAAAATGATTAGAAAAGCTCTGAAAACGGACTGTGATCTGTTCTATTGCCACGAACTGGACCCTCTTTTGTACAGTATTGTTTTAAAAAGGATAACGAGGAAACCAATCATCTGGGACTGCCATGAGTACCTTGTTCCTATGAAAAAAGAACTGCAAGGAAGACTCTCAGCCATACTTACCGAGATTGGCATTTCAATTTGCGCACCCAGAGTTGACCATATTATAACCGTCGATAATCGTTTGGCAAAGACACTATCTAAACTTGGGAAGGTCACGGTTATTCCAAATTATCCTCGATTATCAGATTTCAGTGAACTTACCTCACGTAAAAAGAAAGAAAAATTTGTAGTAATCTATGTGGGAGGTCTGACAGAGAGAAGAGGAATTAAAATAATTTTAAAGGCCATACACCGATTAAAAGAAAGGAGGAATATAAGTCTCCGTATAGTTGGTGGTTTTTACGATGGGGAATTGGAGAAATGGGCACATCAATATGGCTCTGAAAACGAACTCGATATTGATTGGTTAGGATGGGTAGACTACAGAGAATTGGCGCCAGTCATCGCAGATTCGGACTGTGGATTATTCGTGAATCAGCCTGGGCCCCGGTATCTGAAAGGATTGCCAACCAAGATATTTGAATACATGATTATGGGACTGCCAGTTGTATCTGCTACTGGGCCTCTGCTTGATTCATTAATCAACGGGAAAAATCTGGGTGTCACTGTGGACTCGACAAATCCAGAATCGTTGTCAGATGGAATAGAAACTTTGATGGAACATAGTAATTTACAGGAAATGGGGAAAAGGGCACACGACACAGTCAAGAAGAATTATTGTTGGGAAGCAAAAGAAGACAAATTATTGAGAATAATCGAAAAGCTGACTAGTTGAGTTCGCCTCTGACGAACATAATGTAACGCTGTTCTTCATTTTCTTCAAAAGGATGCTGATCCACATTACGTTGATAGGCTATACCCATCCACGAACCGTCGGGCGAAATGACCGTTTCAAAGAAATCATGTAACGCATGAACATCACTATTTGATTCCTCGTAGGCTGTAACTGTATGCAAAGGCGTAGGGTCTGCAATTTCAAAGTCCCAAGTATCATTCGATTGAGGTTCATCCAAATAAGCTGAATAAAGATGCCAAGGAGTTCCTTCAGTATAGCCTGTTGAATTTCCAGTTGAATAATCCATCCCGTAAAATGAGACGGCTATACGATTTGTTTCACTTATGGATACGAAAGGATACATTGTTATTCCATCCCATTCAGGAGTTATCTCCCAAGTTGACCAATTGACTCCATAGTCATAGGACAAGGCTATGTTCATCTCCCATGCACCTACTTTGCCTTCTGGACAATCAGCCCATACCACCGCAACCGTACCCTGCTCATTAGTGTTAACCAGAGGATATCCCTCAGGAGGATTACCTTTGCGATCGCCAACAACTACTGGGTCCTGCCACGTACCATCAGATGGGCCTGGACCGGTACCTCTTCCATAATCATCACTTATACGTACAATAACTGTACCTGACGCAGTGTCTGCATTTTCTTGAGCAACATAAACGTAAGAACCATTACGCTGAGCTGCAATCGTGGACCAGCCTCCTGGCATGGAATAACACTGGGAAAAGGTGGTTCCGCCATTTTCCGAGTGATAATACCAATATCGTCCCGAGTCTATGGTACACTCGGGAGGAGGAACGCCTGAATTCCCAAGGTAGTGGATAATTCCATCTCCTTGAGCTGCCAGCCATGGTCTATCATCAGCTGCCATTGAATTCATGCGTTGACAGACTCCCAATTCATAGCTATTACCACCATCAGAGAAGATATGCCACCAATTGTCCTCAAGTGTTGTATCCAAATAATAAATCATGTCATTTACATCCACAGATATATCACCCTCATCCCCTAAACATTCTGAACCCCCGGCTGCATAGTTAGCCATCAGCATATTACCTGGAGTGGGGTCAAAATTATCGCCATGATCCCATGTAAGTCCACCATCATTTGTCTTCCAAAACCAAGATGCCCAATAATCCCATGATGTGCTTTCACCTTCTTCACAAGCATACCATAGCCCTGGATCATCTGGATCAAGGAAAATAGGAATCGGTGCATCTTCACCACCCCACCTTAAATCCTTGTGAGCCGTGATGAACATATTACCCTCAGAATCAAGAGATAAACTTGGTTCGTAGCCTATTCCATATTCTGGATAAGTCTGTCCATTCGTTTCATCTATACACTCCTCATCTCTGGGCATAAAAACTGGCTCACCCCATTCAATTCTCTCTTCTATTCTAAAAAAATCATCTATCTCATCTGTACTGTCATCATCAAGCCAAATCAGGACACCAGATATAGTAAGCATTGAAACAATAAATAGAGCAAACATTTTTTCCCCATCGTAATCGAACATATGTTCTGGTTCCTTTCTAGTGGCCATGACATCTCTGGATTTCGTCTGGTTATATAGAATATTGGTATGCTAATATTTTATACACACAGAAAACTATACTAACTCCAATAAAGCTGGGACGGGTCCAGTTAAGGTGAATAATAAACTGATAAAGGAGAAAAATGGCGGCACAACCACAAAGATACGGGTCCATACGTGAGTTTCTAGACAATCTGCCAAGTCAACCTTGTATCTGGCAACCAGAGAACCCTAATATTTGTAATACCTGTCTGAGAATAAATGAACCTGTTGCAAAAATCTGCTCAGTCTGGTCTCAGGCTTTGGAAGATGCTCCACTTGAAGAAATCGACTTTGAAGAAGAAATTAGATCCTTACCTTCTGTAGTTGAAATTGAAGACGATTTTGAAATGGTAGATGATCTGGACCAAGTACAGGAAGCCGAACAGGTAGTGGCTGAGATTGATATTGTAGAAACCAGTAGTGATTGGGATATTCCTGCCGAAGCTGCTGTTGAAGCTGAACCGGTAATAGAAGAACCTGCCGAAGCTGCCGTTGTAGCTGAACCTGTAGTAGAAGAACCTGCCGAAGCTGCCGTTGTAGCTGAACCTGTAGTAGAATCAGTCGAGGCTACAGTAGAAGTTGAACTTGTCCAGGATGCTGTTGAAGCTGAAGCTATAGCCACAGAACATGTTGAAACAGCCATTCAAAAAGAAGAGACTGCGGTAGAGGCCGTGGCAGAAGCCTTAGATGCCGAGGCAGAAGCTATTGAAGGCCATAGCCATACAGAGGCTATAGCAGATGAAGCCGAAGCGGCTGAATCTGTAACCACTGCTGTGGAAGCTGAAGCTGTTGCCACTGAAGCGGTTGTTGAAGCTACAGAACAAGTAACAGAATTAGTGGAACAGGGGGCTGATGAAGAAGAAATAGAGGAAGCTGTAGCCGATCTGGAAGAAAGTGTTGAAAAACAAAAGGATGCTGAAGCCGTTGTAGTCGAGGCTGTGGCTGTAGAAGGTATAGCTGCAGAAGAGGTAGAAACCACAGCAGAAGAGAAGGAGGAAGCCACTGACAAGCTTGAAGAAGCAATAGTAGAGGTAGAAGAATCCTCTGAGGAGCTGGCCGAGGCGTTGATTCAGAAAGAAGAAGCAATTGAGGAAAAGGAAGAAGCTATCGAAGCTACTGAAAAATCTGAAGATGAGGAAATCGATAGAGGAGATGAACCTTTTATCATTGGAGATGAGGTTCTTCACGGTGTTTATGGTGATGGAACTGTCACTAATGTGACAGAGATTGGAAAACATTGGTCAATAAAAGTTGAATTTGAAGAAGGACAGAGAACAATCTTGGGTACATTTTTAACTTTGAAGGACGTTTCTGAGGGTGTCCCTGATGAGAAAATAGAGGAAACTCAGGAGGATGCCGAAGCTTATCAAAGGCCGTCCGAAGAAGAAACCGAAACCGAGGAAGATAAACCTGAGGATTCAGAAGAAGAACCTGAAACTGAAGTATTGGAGACTGTAATGGCCGAAGCTGTGGTTGAAGAACCAGTAGATTATGGTGACTATGAACCAGGTACTAAGGTTTCACATGCGATATTTGGTGTTGGGGAAGTTAAAGACAGTAAACCCAAAGGTGAAAACTACAGATTAGATATAGACTTTGAGGATGGCACGAGTAAGACCTTGTTGTCAACCTTCATTGAAATTGTAAGCGATGATTCAACTGAAGGAGAAGATGATGATGAAATGAATGACGATGGTGGCGAGAATGAGGTTGTAGAAGCTGAGGCTATAGCAGTTGAGACCGAAGCCGTTATTGCTGAACCTGTCGAAGAAGTTGTTGAGGCCGAAGCCGTTACTGCTGAACCTGTTGAAGAAGTTGTTGAGGTTGAAGCTGTTTTGGACACTGACGTTGTTTATAGCAAGCCTGAGAAAGACGACGCAGAAGCAATAATCGATCTTTCAAAACCTGAAGTTCAAGACGCCGAGATAGTTGACGAAGACGATTGATGGAACTTCATAGTAGAAGACTTATTCTTCGTCAATACACAAAAGATGACAAAGAATCTCTGATAAAGTTATTGAATGATAAAGAAGTCAGTAAGTGGACCGAAAGGATACCCTTTCCATATACCGAAAAACATGCTGATTGGTGGATTAATAACAAACCAGAAAATGATTATGTATATGCCATTGTTAAGAAAGATAATTCTCTAGTCGGAGGCATTAACATTACTACCAAAGGAGAAATCGGATGCTGGATTGGAAGACCATATTGGAACCAAAACTTTGCTACAGAAGCAATAGAAAGAATAAAGCAATTTGGATTTAAGGAATTAAAATTGGATAATTTGTGGGCTGCAACACACAAAGAGAATAAAACTGTTTTTAGATTAATAGAAAAGACAGGTTTTACTAGGGTTGATGACAGACCCTATCATGTTGAAGGTGTGGGTGATACCAAGATAAGACCACATTTTGAATTGACCAAATAGGTCTTAAACCAACCCCCTCAGTGAAATCTTAGTGGCCCTGTGGGGTAGTTTGGTATCCTTGTAGCTTTGGGAGCCATAGACTCCGGTTCAAATCCGGGCGGGGCCACCACTATCAAATTTGTCAGTAAGCTGATTTAGTTGTGGTTATGATTACAGATGCGATTTTGTATGGGTCCCCATTAGAAGCTGGTCTTCTGTCCTCGAGCCTCCCCTTCCAACCAGCATCAACGGTTCCTACGGGTATCCGTATTGATGCGCCTCGATCATACATTGCATACGAAAACTGGTCTATGGCCTGAGTTTCATGAGCTCCTGTCAATCGCTTATCATTATCTGCTCCATAGACCGAAATATGTTTCTCTATATTTTGACCAAAAGCCTCACAAACCTTGTTGAATGTTTTTTCATCTCCACATGTTCTCAAAGTATTGTCTGAGAAATTTGCATGCATACCCGAACCATTCCAGTCTGTAGGACCTAACGGCTTTGGATGCCACTCTATGGCAATTCCATATTTCTCTGCATTTCTCTCAGCTAAATATCTAGATATCCACATCTCATCACCGGCATTCTTGGCACCCTTCGAGAATAGTTGGTATTCCCACTGGCCTGCTGCCACCTCAGCATTAATACCTTCAACATTCAGCCCTGCGTCCAGACACTGATTGAGATGATCTTCAATTATTTCTCGCCCAAAAGTATTCTCTCCACCTACAGAACAGTAAAATTGGCCTTGTGGAGTTTGATCTTTGGGAAAGCCTAGAGGAAGGTTGGTTTCTGGATCCCACAAGAAATATTCTTGTTCAAAACCAAACCAGAAATCATTATCATCATCATCAATTGTAGCTCTTCCATTGGATTCATGAGGAGTTCCGTCTGCATTGTAGACTTCATTCATCACCAGGAAACCATTGACCCTATCCGGATCAGGATACACTGCGACTGGCTTGAGTAGACAATCAGAAGCATTCCCTTCGGCCTGTTGTGTCGAACTACCATCAAATGCCCACATCGGACAATCTTTCAATTTACCTGAAAAATCTTTCCTAATCAACGTCTTACTTCTTAGACTCTGAGTCGGCTTGTAGCCATCTAACCAAATATATTCTAGTTTTGATGTTTTTTCCATAATAATCCAGTTTCCATTGAGACAGACTATATAAAAAATACCCCTTTTCTGATTCTAAAGCCCAATTTTCAGAAAATAATTGATTTATTACATAGTAATTTATATATAGGATGAACAAATGTTCAAATAATGGCAGTTAGTGACAAGGATTCTGAACTTTTGCGTTGCTTGAACCAAAATGGTAAAGCCTCGCAGCGAGAGCTTGCAGCGTCGACAGGCGTTGCGCTAGGCACCGTGAGCAATCATATCAAGAACTTGGAAAATGAGAAAATTATACGCGGTTATTTTGCAGATATAGATCCTGAAAAAATTGGGTTCACTTTGACCGCAATAATAGATCTCAGAATAACTAAAGGTAAGATAATGGATTTACAGGCCACCATAGCAAAGCATCCTAGGGTCTTCGGAGTCTATGACGTGACTGGAGAATGGGATTCTCTGGTTCTGGCTCGGTTTCGTGACAGAGAAGAAATGGACTCGTTTATCAAAACTGCCTTATCACAAAAGAACATTGAGAGAACCAGCACCTCTCTGGTTCTGAATACCGTAAAGGAAGAACGAAGAGTTTTACTATAAAAACTGAATCAGCCGGACCCCTCAGTGAATATCTAACTGCTTGACTTCATATCGGTCGCCCAGTTCCTCTATCGTTGCAATCAATGACGTAATATCCCCAGCATCCATTATTATTTTACCTGTTTCAGAATCTATTACCCTAAACGCCATCTAATCTCCCAATGTAGCTACATTAAATATCTACTGGTTCTTCACTCATCTAAAACACTTCATTTTTGATATAAAGTTTTACAAGGTCCTCGGAATCATTATATATGTACTCAATTAGCGAAAGAATATGACCTCTTATGATGTAATTGAATACTGGAATAAGAGAGATAATCCGAATAGCAAGAATCCCAATGAGCGGAATACACTGAAACATATCTCTTTTGTAAAGGAGAATATACGTCTGAATGATAAAATATTAGATTATGGGCCTGGTGTTGGAAGAATCTTGTCAGCTTATAGTGAAAATAACAAGGTTACTGGTTATGACGTTTCTTCAAAATATAAAGAAAGGCTGTTAGAAACTGCAAGACAAAAGAAAATTGAACTGGATCTGATCATTGACAAAGCCATCTTGACAGAATTTTCCTTTAACAATAACGAATTCGATGTGGCTGTAAGCATCTCTGTTCTATTGCATCAGCCCCCAAAAGACATTGTAAACATTATGTGTGAATTAGCTAGAGTTGCTACAAAAGTAGCGATTGTGTCATGGCATAATCCAACTATCCCTTACGATTCTATCGATGTGAAACCAGATGATTCTAAATTTTGCTTCAATCATGATTTTAAAGAGATTTGTAAAGAAAATAATTTGAAAATAGACTCATGGCAGTATGACAATGAGGCGAAGCAGATTTATTTTGCCTATAGGCACGACTAACCGTAAATCATTATATTATAGTGTATAATTAAGTAAAATAATGAGGTGCATTACCTTACTTCTCATTTTTGTACTTGGCACCTTGGTTATTTCCACGAATGTTGAATCTGCGGAACCTGAACAAGTGCATCTTGCCATGAATGGAATCCCTGGAGAAATGGTAGTGCAATGGGGAACTGAAGAAGATACAACTGCTTTCTGTAATTCTGACAATACTGTAGAATATGGTACTAATCAGGATAGCCTGAATTTCTCAGAAGAAGGAGATGATGACATGTATCTATGGACAACCTGTACACACACTACTATCTTGTCTGGATTGACTTCCAACGCTACATACTATTATCGAGTGGGGGGAAGTGGGGAATGGAGTGATGTCTTTTCTTTCAGAACTCTGGAAGAAAACCCGGAAAGTATTCAGATTGGGGCGATAGCTGACCATGGGACCTCGAGTAATGCCCAGGAAACAACTAGCAACATGGCCCCAGTCGATTTGGATCTAGTCATACATCCGGGAGACATATCCTATGCCAACGGGGCCGGGTCCGGAAATGGAATCGGAGATCAAAGTGTATGGGATGAATATCAGAACCAAATTGAAATGTTTGCCTCAAAGACACCTCATATGTATGCACCTGGTAATCATGAAGAAGACGCCGAACCATACGGGTTTGATGCATACGAAAGCCGATTTTACAGTCCTGGAAGCAACAGTTTCTGGTACAGCTTTGATTTTGAATATATTCACTTTGTTTCGATATCAAGCGAACACGACTATGATCCTGGAAGTTCACAATACACCTGGCTAGAGAATGATTTGGAAGATGCAGATGGGAATCGGGAAAATGTACCTTGGGTAATTGTCTTTGCACATCGTCCCATGTATAGCTCAAACGGAGAAGGTGATGGACACGGAAGCGAGATTGAATTCAGAGATGCGATGGAAAGCCTGCTTTTCGATTACAATGTCGACTTGGCAATCTGGGGCCACGACCATCATTACGAAAGGACACATCCTGTTTTTGAGGAACATGTTTACGCCAATAACACCGGAAGTTATGATGACCCCTACTATCTTCCAGAAGCACCAATCCACATAGTGGCAGGGATGGCAGGCAGATCAATATATGATGGCTTTGAGGAGCCGCAACCAGAGTGGTCAGCTTATCGAGAATTATCATATGGTTACACCCAATTCGAAGTCACGAAAAGTGGAACTTTACACTATGAATTCATAAGGAATTCTGATGGAATAGTGTCTGACGAGTTCTGGATTGTGCAATCTTTGGATTATAAACCCTCTGGAACAATAGATTATCCTGAAACTGGAACAAATCAGACAAATGAAACAGAAGAAAAGGACATAATTGACAAAATCAAAGAGCTGAACTATGCCAATGCGCCAATTTCAATCTTAATTGTAACCGTTGTAGCTATCTTCAAATCAAGGCTCAGAGAAGTATGAGTTCACATCTTCGATTTGATCAATGCTGAGACCACGACCCAGAATTCCATCCCAGCGTTTTTGCAGAATACCATCCTTGAAAATCGCCATTGAGGGGACTACATTGAGGTCAAAACCTTCCCATAATATAGAATCAACACTTGTGAGATCTGCAATCATTGCTGAAGAAACACGACTATATTCTCCCCAATTATTAAAAAACGAAACGCAGTAGGGGCACCAATCTGCAGAGAAAATTATAACAGACTGGCCGGAGTGATTCACAAGTCTCTGTTCATCAAAATCTTCATCAGTGAGCCTTGGTAAATCCTTCATTTCTTTTTCCAGATCATCATAACTTCACGGTCTGCACGTGGCTCTATGGATTCTTTAGGCATTTCTTCAGATTCCAAATTCCAATGTAGACCGAATAGTGCATGTAATTCAGAAATGTTGACTCCCCATGGAGGACCTCCTTCATCGACATCCTTGTCCAACGGGAAGAACAATCCCAAGAGTTTACCCTTAGGTTTCAGTAATTGCCAAATCACCCGATCATACTCGAATCTGCGTTCAGGACTTATCGCACAGAAACAGGTGTACTCCAGAACGTAATCGAATTGGTCGTGCAATTCATCAGGCAAGTCAAAGAAATCCTCTCGAAGGACTGTCATCTCAACCTCCTCCTTTCTAGCGTTTTCTCTTGAAGACAGAACTGCAGTTTGAGCAAAATCAATAGCAGTTACTTCAAAACCAGCTTTAGCGAAAGTTACGGCATCATATCCCCTACCACAACCAATTACACAAATACGGCCCTTCGGGATTTCGGAAGCAATCCTCTCAAATACCGGAGTAGGGCCTCCTAAGTCCCAATTATCCATCTCTGTTTCATAACAAGCTTCCCAGAATTCAGCTGTGTTTACGGGGTCTTCCACTAAATTCGCAAAAAGAGGTGTTGTTAAAAGATAGGGTCAAGGCTTTTGGAGACCTTTCTTTATTGCAGAGAGATAGTATGACAACTGTTCTAATGAAAACCAGTGCTGGAGATATAAAAATTGGATTATTTGATGACAAGGCCCCTAAAACTGTAGACAATTTCCTCAGTCTAGTCGATAAGGGATATTACAACGGATTACACTTTCATAGAGTAATAAAGGACTTCATGCTTCAGGGAGGATGTCCCAATTCTAAGGATCCGAATAATTCTCGGGCTGGAACTGGGGGCCCAGGATACCAGAT
>Ga0208128_1000047_pt1 | contig 41917 bp, 32 predicted proteins | sample ETNtaG_35_FD_185758 | JGI IMG/M metagenome (GOLD analysis project Ga0208128, IMG submission 185758) | Marine microbial and viral communities from oxygen minimum zone, Eastern Pacific Ocean - ETNP201306PF51B (SPAdes) (version 2) | ecosystem: Environmental > Aquatic > Marine > Oceanic ... | reverse complement strand
CTGTTTGGCGCCGTGACAGGGCCAATTTTCACGGGTTCGAACAGGATGTCGTATCGGGGGTCGCGCTGGTTGCTCATGACAATATTGCCTCAGGAATGCATGTCGCGGAAAGATACCTGAATATCAGTGATTTCTGCGGCGACGCTGATCGGCGGCATATCGCCCGGCTCTGGGACAGCGCTTGCGCGCCCAGCATAATGATCGCTAGACCGGCCGCCGCAAGTGTCGCCAGCCGGCGGATGAACAGGCCCACTGCTCCAGCGATTTCGCAACATCCGATGAAATAACCGAATGCGCCAGGCAGGCCTATTTTGCCAAACGAATCGCTGAACATCGGGTGACCGACCAGCTTGAGAACACCCGCCGCGGCGAATGCAAAAGCCGTCAGTACGATCAGTATCCAGATCGCAATTGACGCCATCCGTGAGGAGTCTGCCATGCGCAAATATATAGCAAAATGGCATAACGTTTGGTTGTGTACTGAAACGCAACCAGTCGGAAGGTCACCATTTTGAGCCGATCTGGCCTTTCATCTACAATTCAAGCAGTTATAAATTGACGCGTTTTCCGCCGCCTCCACCAATTTCTTGTCTTAAGTTTGTTCCGCCATGACTCCAGAAATGAAATCTAAGCCAAATCGATCGTTGCTCTGCGGTCGGTTTTAGTAGATGTTCGAATTCACGGAACTCGATTACCAGGAGACACCGCTGGGTGCGATCAGCCTACGACGTCGCTCGGAACCGCGGTTGGGTGGCAAGGTCCTCTACGAGGTCAAGCTTGGTGAGGAATTCCTGATGTCCAGCCTGTTTGTCGAGGCGGAGGAAGAACTCGCCGCACTCGCGCTACAATCGCTCAATGCCGAAGAACTCGACGTGGTCGTTGGTGGTCTGGGTCTTGGCTATACCGCTGCAAAGGCGTTGGAAAATGAGACAGTTCGCTCGTTGCTGGCCATCGAGACCATGGCACCCGTGATCTCGTGGCACCGGCTCGGGCTGGTGCCGCTAGGGGACAAGCTTGCACTGGATTCGCGCTGTTCCCTGGTGCACGGAGATTTCTTTGAACTGGCCGCGTCATCTGGCGGTTTCGACGCGGATAACCCGGGCCGTTTGTTTCACGCCGTGTTGCTCGATATTGACCATTCTCCTAGCCACTGGCTGGACACGGGGAATAGCGCGTTCTACACCGGGGCTGGCCTTACTACACTGGCGGCCTCGTTGCATCCCGGCGGTGTCTTCGGCCTCTGGTCCAACGATCCGCCGGATGAAGCATTCAGTAGTTTGCTGGACGAGGTATTCGCATCTGCAGAATTTCACCTAGTGACCTTTCCGAATCCATACACGGGTGGTGAATCGTCTAACACTATTTATCTCGCTTACAGAGCTGGATGAGTGTTAGCTCTGTGATTCCTTTACCGGGAAAGGGTTTAACGGAAGTCATGTCCTCTCACCACCGACCATTTACTCAATTAACTAAGACCGTCTGAGAGACCACTACCCATTAAAGATCGTCAACAAGATGTAGTTGGGATGAAAATTCAAGATTGCAGATGAGCAGATATCGCGCAGTTCCCGTGTTGGTGGGCATTTGATTACGCCATGAGTGAGTTGACTCCCCAGCAAAGAATTCGCTGCATGATCGCACTCATCGCTGCGCTGGCGGTGGTATCGATCACTAGTTCTTTAAATTGGCCGATTTTGTCCGAAGCTCTGCGTAATCAGGGCTACAGCGAATCCATGATCGGAATCAATGCGGCTGCCCAGTTTGCCGGCATTATCGTGGTAGCACTTGCCGCACCACGCATCATCCCAGCTCTCGGATTCTTCAAAACCATTGCCCTCGGTATGATAGTGCTCGCAATAACGTTAATTGCTTTACCAGCGTTGCGCAGCTTCGAGACCTGGCTGGTGATCCGGTTCGTGCTTGGCATGGGTAATTCACTGTTGTTTACCGCTGGCGATACGTGGATAAACCACATTGTCAACGACCGAGTGCGCGGTCGTTGGATGGGCATCTATGTCACGGTCGGCATGGCCGGTTGGGCCGTCGGTCCGCTACTTGGTGCTTATCTTGACCCAGACACTTACTGGCCGTTTATATGGGGGTTACTGGCAATCGTAGTAGCGGCTGGTTTTCTGCTGCCCACCCGGAAACTTGATGTCAGGTTGAGTGTTCCCGAACAGGGAGTCGCTCTGGGCTTGGCAGCGGTGTTTTTTGCCGCACCCACGGTACTGCTGGCATCAGCCATGTTTGGTGTCGTCGAAGGTGCGATGCAATCTTTCGCCCATCTCTACACCATGGATGTACTGGGTGCACAATTCCGTCAGACCGGGTATGCAGTTATCTGGGTCGGGTCGGTAGCAGCTGTTTTTTTTCAATACCCAATCGGTTGGTTAGCTGACAAATTTAACCGTAGCTGGCTGCTGATTGTCTGTGTTCTGGCCCTGATGGTTTCGATCATTCTGTTTCCTCTTCTTGTCGAAGGTGGGCGCGATGACTGGTGGCAACCACGGGCACTGGCGCTATGGGCCGTAGTCAGTGTCTGGGGTGGTTCCATGGGGGGGGTCTTTACCGTTGGCATTACTCTGCTGGGCGAACGTTTTCGTGATATAGAACTGGTTTCCGCCAACGCCGTGTTTTCCGTGCTGTTTGGTGTCGGCGGTCTGCTTGGCCCATTCCTGGTGGGCACTGCAATGAGCGCAGTCGGTCCCGCTGGCTTCCCGTTGTCGCTAGTTGCAGCTGTCGCGATCTATGCGTTGTTTGCGCTCTATCGTCAATTTACCCGCGGGTAGCATGTACCTTGACCGTACCCACTTTAGGTGGTGTATCCAACAAGGCAAAAGATGAGGCGAATTGAGTAATTCGCCGACGGTGATATCGCTCAATTCACCGTTGGTCTGCGGTGGGAACAACGATTCAGTTAGCTCGTAGGGTGCACCGATTTCTTCCAGAATTACCCGGGTCTCCATCGCCGCTCCACAGTACATAGAACAGTTTTTACGCCATCAATTTCTCCTTTTGCTTTCAGAACGATGCGACCAAGCGATCGGCCTTAGTGGATCCAGACTTCCGTAATTAACCCGATCTCGACTTCATTGCTCCAAGCCGATTTGGGTTTTTAGACATAAGTTCTCATTCTTAGGCACGACACTGGCCCCGTACATGAATCCTTTTATAATCGAATCAATACCACGCACATCTATGTCTATTAGCTATCCATATGCACGACGCTCTGAAGAAACTCCGTTTTTCCGTAGTACCGCTGCCTGTAGAAGAGAACCGGCCCGTGGAATTAGCACGAACCATGTCGGTCCATCCACTGACCTACCAGGAACTGCCCTATGATCCGGAGTATTCACTTTATGCCGGGCGCCTGAACCCGGAGAAACTATCAAATGCAACACCAGACGAGATGTACTGGAAAGTGCGACAAGAAATTATTTTCCGCCATACCGGCGAGCATCCATTTGAAATCTCGGGACCAGACGCGCTAAAGCTGCTGCAACGAATTTTTCCCCGCGATGTGTCGAAGGTTAAGAAAGGGCGCTGTTCGTACCAGTTCGCCTGCTACCACGATGGCGGCATGATCACTGATGGCCTGCTGTTGCGGGTCGATGACGACAGGTACTGGTTTGCACAGGCCGATGGTGATCTGTTTTCATGGTACAAAGCCCATGCCGAAGGTCTTGATGTGACGATAAGTGATCCCGACGTGTGGGTTAGCCAGATCCAAGGGCCGCGCTCTCTGGCGCTTCTGGAGAATTTGATCGATGGATCAATGCCAGACTCATGGCGCTATTTCGACTGGGCTGAGGTCACAATCGCGGGTGAGCAACTCATAATCAGCCGCACGGGCTTTACCAACGAGCTTGGCTGGGAAATCTACTTCCGCCCAGAAAACGATATCGAAATGCTGGGTGATTTTATCCTTGCAGAAGGCAGCAAGATGGGGATGATCCTGACGGCTACACCCGGATTTCGCTGCCGACGAATCGAGGCGGGCCTTCTGTCAGCCGGTCAGGACTTCACACAAACTACCACACCCTTTGCTGTTGGATTAGCTCGGTTCATTGATTTCGAAAAAGGTGATTTCGTCGGACGCACTGCACTGATGGCGGCGGACAAAAAATGCCGCAGTTGGGGCATTCGTGTTGAAGGGGGAACTGCCGTGCGTGGAGACACGCTTGAAAAGAGCGGACAGCCCATTGGTCGGGTTACATCAAGCACATGGTCTCCTTTTCAGGCCTGCGGTGTTGGGATCGTCCATTTGAACAATACTCATTTAGGCCCTGGTGCCGTGGTGGATGTTCAATGCACAGATGGCACGTTGCATCGAGGAGAGCTTTGCACCTTGCCAATGTATGATCCCAAGGGGGAAATTGTGCGGGGAATAAACAAGGTCATTCCAACAGAACCCGAACCATGGGCCGGAATACCTGTGAAAGCCAACACCCAAGCCAAAGCTGAAACCGCTTAGGCCAACAACCAGATCTCTAGTTCATGGGGGCGCATTTAACATTGTGCGATGTCGGCCTTTCTGACCTGACTCCATAAAGACATCCACGAAAGTACGCGGTCTCAATCCGCACATCCGCGACTCAAGCGTAAAACAGCAGCGCCACGCCCCAGGCGATTAGGACAACCCCGGTCAGCTGGCCGATACGCGTACCCGCCGGTAAAAGCTTCTCGATGAGGATGTAGAGTGCAAGCCCGATTATCCAGTAGAGATTCATGACGCCGCCGTAGAACAGCAAAGCCATGAGGAACCAGCAACAACCCAAGCAAAATGCGCCGTGCACCAGGCCCATCCTTAAAGCGCCGGTGCGCCCTGGCCGCCAGTGCGCGGAAAGAAAGCCGATAGGTGAGCGGCAATGCCTGAGACAGGCATTCTTCCAGGGTGTGAGCTGCCAGACGCCCGCTGCGATGAGTAACCCCGCGCCGAGCACGGCGCTGGTGCCTACCATTATGCCGGACAGGAGGCCGCTAGCTTCCAGTCCCCACTGGGCACCAGTAGCAATGGCACTGAAGGCCGCCCACATGATCACATAGCCGAGTGCAAACACGCCCGTCGGCACGTAAGGTGCACCTTTGTTCTTTTCCTTACGCATCATGCGGGCGAACAGCAGCAACAGGGGTGCCGCGCTCGGCAACATCATGCCGAACATCATGACCCACCACATGAAGAAGATGACGACGGCGTACCCGACCGTCCATGTGCCGGTGACCATCGTGCCGCCGCCGGCCGTGCCTCCCGTCGACATGCCCTGCATGCTGGGTTGGGCCGAGTCGATCACGCCCACCGGCTGAGTCATCCGGGTCATCTCGAAGGCACTCATGCCCATACCGGCGCCGGCAAGTACGTAGGCCCAGCTCAGCACGATCACTGCGACCAGTGCGACCACCACCACGAGGCGATCGCGTCGGAGCACAGACTCCAGATCAAAAGCGACTGCCACCAAATTTAGTGTCCTAGCTGGCGAGCGGGAAGCGGCGGCGGGCCTCATCGAGGTCCAGGCTCAGGCCGTTCCGATCCCACACCACGTAGGACAGTGAGCTGTGCCGGGAGGTGAAGTCGAACTTGATGTCGCCGATGCCCTTGGCTGCGCCGTCCGCCCCTTCTGCTTCGTGGAACACCCAGCCGTCGGGTAACGTCGTGATGATTCGCTGCTCAGTGTCGGTGACCGGATTCAGTATGGGCTGCGCCTCGGTGCGCAGTACGCCGGGTACGTCGATACGCGCGCGCCGGGCTTTGATATCCCAGTCCCATCCAATCTCGGTGAATATCGGCTCGTGGTGATGCTCGATGATCACGCTGAAGATCTGGAACATTGTTCCAACTGGCTGATCTTCGCCCGTCAAGATATAGAACAACGCATCGCGCTGCTCGTCGGTGGCACGGCTCTCCAGGATGGGCTGCATGTGCCCATCACCGTGATGGATAGCGCGAGGAAAATAGAAGGTGGCGACGACGACCAACCCATCCAGTTTGACTCCGTCGCATTCGCCCTTGGTGATTTTGAAACCGACCGCACCGTTGCATTCGCCCCGGGTCGGGGGCGCCATGGATTCGCAAGGGCAACCGAAGTCGCAGCTGCAAAACTCGATGTACTCCCCCTCAAGTGACCATTCTCTAATCGCCATCGTGTGCCTCCTCGTGCATCATTAAAAGTATAGAAAGAATAAACCCCATTTATTACCAGGTCCAGAGTTAATTCTTGGTAATTCACCATCCATTGCCTACCGCCTCCACCAGTCCCCTGTCTTTATACCGTCAAATGTTGGTCAGCCGGTGCAAGTGTGTCCACCCAAACTATCCCACCGCACACAAATCGGAAACCTACCTCTCAAGCTACGGCATGAATCTTGCCTATCGATACAATAGTGGTTCTGGCACTTCTCTAGAAAGCACTGTATAGTCGCGCCTTCTCCGATAAGGAGATAGTGCGTTTCTGGCCTTCGATGTGTTTCTTTCCATCACTTGTGCTCTGGTTGGCAACGTTCTGTGGCTGACAAGGCGATATGCTTGCCACAGTCTGGTTAAACCAGAACCGGTGAGGTTATAAGACCTCACTACACTCTCCCTCCTAACTTTTACGCGGCGTACAGGCCGACTGGAATTATTTTTGCTATTTAAAGAACTCAAACTCGATCCTCGACTACTCGAAGCAATCGAAAAATCCGGCTTTACCGAGCCTACCGACATTCAGCGTCAAGCAATCCCGGTGGTGTTGTCGGGCGCAGACCTGATGGCGTCAGCGCAGACGGGAACCGGCAAAACCGCGGCATTCGTGTTGCCGGCACTTCAGCATATTTTGCGGCGTTCCAAGAAATCTGGCATAGGCCCACGTGTATTGGTTTTAACACCAACTCGTGAGCTTGCGATGCAGATTAATCAACATATTCGCCAGTTCAGCCGGTATTCCAAAATCTCCACTGGCTCGATTGTCGGGGGCATGTCTTACTCCCCTCAGCTAAAAATGCTCCGTAATCGGTTGGATCTTCTGGTCGCGACCCCTGGTCGGCTGATGGACCACATGGAACAGGGCAAGGTAGATTTTTCCCGCCTGGAGATACTGGTTTTGGATGAAGCAGACCGAATGCTAGACATGGGCTTTATTGATGCGGTAAAAGATATTGCGGCAGCAATTCCCCGTGAGCGTCAAACCTTACTCTTTTCAGCGACACTTGAAGGCCAGGTTGTGAAGATCGCAAACCAGCTTCTAAAAAAACCACGGAGCATCTCGTTGGCAGCCAATCATGATCGGCATCGGTCGATTCGCCAGCACATGCATCACGCAGATAGCAAAGCCCACAAGCACAAACTGTTGGCGCATCACCTCGAGAATGGGCAGTTAACCAAGACGTTGATCTTTACCTCGACGAAACGGGGAGCTGATCAACTCGCGAAAACACTACGTTCAAAGGAGCATAAGAGTGCCGCCCTGCACGGCGATATGAGCCAGAACAAACGGCGGCAGACAGTCGAAAATCTTCGCAAAGGCCGAGTCGACATGCTGGTGGCAACAGATGTTGCAGCTCGGGGGCTAGATATCAAGGATATAAGCCACGTAATCAATTTCGATTTGCCAATGATTGCCGAGGACTACATTCATCGGATCGGCCGCACCGGACGTGCCGGTGCTACCGGCTGTGCGATCTCGCTTGTTGGATCTGCCGACTGGCAGAAGTTGTCGCAGATTGAAAAGTTGACCGGGCGAAAAATTAACCGAGAAGTCATTGAAGGTCTGGAGCCGACAAGCTCAGAACCTAGAATCAAGCATGCTGCCAAATCTAGCCCCAAGTTCAAACGCAAATTCGCCGGGCACTCCAAGGGTAAGAACACACACAAACCGGGGCATTGGCGAAAAGGCTCTTCAGGCACCAAGCGAGCAAAACAATCGCGTGTAAGAAAGGCCGCCTAGAAAGCTGCTTTCTCACAGGTCTGCCTTAAAGCGGATCAATGAGTAACGTAGCAATTGGGCGACTGGCTTGCTCTGGACTGACATTAACAAAACCCACCAGTTCTTCCTATCCTCTCCAGTCCGGTAGCCACGAGCGATGTAGACGTACTGTCTGGAAGGATGGCGACCTCTGTTAACTATCGCAGTAGCACATCAAGTTACAGGAGGCGGCAGCTGTTTAATGTAGACATCCTGTTGTGGAAAAGGGATTTCAACTCGATGTATTCGAAATTCTCGGTCAATACTACACAACAGCATATCTATCGCCCGTCCTTTGAGTAAGGGGTCTGAAATCCAGCACAGCAACTCGAAATCTAGGCTGGAGGCGCCAAATGCTCGGAAACGCACCTGTGCTTCGGGCGAATTCGATATCAATTTCTCGTCGAGTGCCACCCGCAACAGAATCTCCCGCACCCGATCGATGTCGCTACCATAGGCAACGCCCACCGGCACCCGCAACCGCCGTTGCGGCTTTGGACCACCGGTCTCATTTGTAATTTTAGCCTGCCCCATTACGGCGTTGGGTACAGTAATTTCTATATCATCACGCGTAAGCAGGCGAGTAGAGCGAAGTCCGATGTGGGTAACCTGGCCTCGCTCCCCACTATCCAAAATGATGAGATCGTCTATCTTGTACTGAGCATCCGCCATAATGAAAACACCAGCAATTAAATTTGATAGCGTGTCTTTGGCAGCGAAACCAACTGCTAGACCAACAACACCGGCCGACGCCAACCAACTGGTCGCATCTAGGTCCCAGACCACAATAACTACAAATACTGCCAGCGCCCACACCAGTATTTTTCCAACATTGTTAAATAACGGCAGGGTCGTAGGCTGAATTGCGCCGAAGTGCTCCCGTGTTGAACTGGCCGCACCAAATAAGCTCTTAAGCAAACCTGCCAAAGGGAACGCCCAGACAATCACCATAATCGTTAATAGAAGCTTCACCATAACAAAGACAACTTTATCGTCCAGACCGAGATTTGCTACAGCAAGAGCAAGACCGACCAATACAATCGTTTTGGCTAGAGGATCCTGTACAAACGCAATCATCTTGTCGTCTAGATCAGACCGGGTTCTACCAGCTAATCTTTTCAGAGTCGTATCGATAAGCAGTGATACAAGCCGCGACAAAAGCACCGCTGCGATAACAATGATTACTGCCTGAACGATACGGCTATCAGGCAGGTACTCGCTGATTTGTTGAAGTATTTGTTCGATTTCGTGATTCATTCGTAGGTGCCTTCGAGAAAGTTCAAGGAGCAGTGATTCAGCATATATTACTGAGCCGAATTAATCATTGATTGTTTTGATAGTGCCTGTCGCACTACGTCAGTGGAGGGGTTCCGAATCCGGTGCAGAAATCTCTTGGTCCTTGTCATCATCAATTTATCTCGATTCGATCTGATAACATTAGACTTTTACCAGCCTGTTCTTCCATCATTCAATCAACAAACCCACTCCCAAAAAGCCGGAAGGCGACTCGAGTATCGACTACCGTCGAGTTACCTTGTTCACATTGACAAAAAAATCGCCAGCTACCTGGATACAGTGAGTAGAAAGTTGAAACTGTTGTCGTAAGCAATAACCATGGCAGGATTAAAGGCGACTAGCCCCACCCAACTGCTCAACTCGACCTTTGGTTTTGAATCTTTTAAGCCTGGTCAGAGACAAATTATTGATCATCTCTTAAACAAGACTCATGTGCTGGCTGTGATGCCAACAGGCTCCGGCAAATCGTTGTGTTACCAGATACCACCACTCGTTCTAAACGAACGTGCGGTAGTTGTATCACCACTTATGGCGCTTATGGATGATCAAGTTGCCGTCCTGCAGGATCTGGGTATACCCGCTGACCGTATCCATTCCAATCGCAGCTATGAAGACAACAGCGACGCATGGAATCAGTTTAAGAGCCGTCAATCTTCCCTGCTTTACATGTCCCCAGAAATGTTAATGAGTCAGAAAATGCTGTCTGCATTACAGCGAGTTGAAACTGGAATGTTTGTGATTGATGAAGCTCACTGCATTTCAAAATGGGGCGCTAACTTTCGTCCCGATTATGAGGCCCTGTCAAAACTAAATGAGATTTTCCCTCAAGCAGTGATCGCCGCATTTACGGCAACAGCCGATACTGCGACACAACAAGACATTGTCCAGAAACTAACCAAAAACAATGCTGTCAGGTTTGTGCAGGGGTTTGACAGACCGAATTTACGACTCACGGTGAAGCCCAAGTTAAATTGGAAAACCCAACTCTTAGCGTTTCTTGACGATAAAAAGCAGTGCTCAGGCATCGTGTATTGCCTATCTCGCAAACAGACAGAGGAAGTAGCCACGTTTCTTCAAAGCAAAGGTTACAACTCAATTGCCTATCATGCTGGTTTAGATAGTGAGACTAGAAGCAAGCATCAGGATCGATTTATGACTGAACCTTACGTCATCATGGCAGCCACTATTGCCTTCGGCATGGGAATAGACAAACCAGACATACGCTTTGTGGCACACGTCAGTCTTCCTGGAAGCATGGAAGCCTACTACCAGGAGATAGGGAGAGCGGGGCGGGACGGTGAACCAGCTGAAACATTACTGATCTATGGATTGAACGACCTATTTCAGAGGCGTCGTTTCATCGAAGATGATGGCGAAGACCAAGGCTACAAGCTGAGAGAACATAAGCGATTGGATTCCCTATTGGCCTATTGTGAAGCATCATCCTGTAGACGCATTGCGCTTCTCCACTATTTCAATGAACGAATATCTCCCTGTGGCAATTGCGACAATTGCATAGACCCACCGGAGTTAATTGATGGTTCGGAACTGGCAAAAATGACACTCTCTGCAATTTACAGAACTGGGCAGTTCTTCGGTGCGGCACATATCATAGATGTATTACGTGGCTCACGATCAGAGAAAATCATTGAGAGAGAGCATGATCAAATCAAAACTTTTGGTATCGGTTCCAAATATTCAAAACCTTACCTACAAAGTTTTATACGACAACTTATAGCGGCTGGTCATATTGTCTTGAATATCAAGAAATACGGCGGACTGGAAATATCAGAGAGCGGTTTTAAGCTCCTAAAAGGCACGACTCGCTTTCAATGCAAACAGCCGTCAGAACCGACGCCAAAACAGAAAATAGGTCGCACGTTAAAAGAAAGCATTCCGACACATATCTATAGTGGGGAAAATGCTGAATTGTTGTCTCGACTCAAACAAAAGCGATTAACACTCGCCCAAGACCAGGGTGTCCCAGCCTTCGTGGTCTTTGTAGATACCGTTCTGTATCAAATGGTGGAAAGAAAGCCAAGAAATAGAGATGAGTTTTTGAATTTAGTTGGTGTGGGACCCGCAAAACTAGAAAAGTACGGTGACAGTTTCCTGTCGGTAATCAACAACTCTTGATTTATCCCGTTCAATAGCGCCCTACTGAAGCCAGCACTTTCGTCAGTTCCTTTGCCGGTGGGTTTTAAGCCAAATTGGCCTTTCATCTACAATTCAAGCGGTTATAAATTGAGGTGACTTGCCGCCTCCTTCATTTTGGCTTTGTCCACTACCGTCCAATGAGCGGCGTGGTGGCTCGTTACAAGGCCCCGAATACCATATTCTCCCGAATGGGCTGGTCGTCGAGCAGGCGCTGTAAACCCAAGCGAGACAAGTCGAGACTACGGTACCCCCCAAAAACGATGAGTTCCATCAAAGCACGGCCCGTGGCCGGGGAGTGCTGCAAGCCATGACCGCTGAAACCGTTGGCAAACAACAACCCACTCACAGTCGGGTGGGCACCGAGAAAGGCATTATGGTCAAAATAGTTAATGGCAAGATGACCGGCCCAAGCACTTTTGAGTTTTATGGATTCGAAAGCAGGTATGCGATGGGCAAGTGCCGGCCAGACCCGTCGGTTGAACACCGTATAGTCAATATCAAAGTCGAAACTCCAGGGGTTCTCGTCGGGGCCGGGAGCAAGAAGGGCCAAGTAACCAGACCCCTCGGGCCGAAAAGTGACTCCGGAAACATCTAGGGTAAGTGGGTAATGCGCGACTGCTCGTTGGCAGTCGAACACAAATGTTACCAATCGTTGTGGCCTGATAGGCAATTCGATCCCGGCCATTTCGCCGATGGTGGATGCACGAGGCCCTGCGGCATTCACTACCCATTGCGATCTGACCTCAGCGCCTTCCTTAAGCACCACACCTTGGACTTGCGTATCTTTCTGGAGTAAATCGACGACCTCGTCATTCACATAGTGCACGCCAAGGTGACGCGCCTTGCGTTTGAGTCCGTTCAACAAACTCATGGGTGCAATCCAACCTTCATTGCGATAACCAAATGTGGCGGCGCTGATGCCATCGACATTGATCTCGGAGAAACGCTCGGCAACCTGGTCAGTTTCCAACCACTCCACCGCCACATCGTACTCGCTCTGAAGGTCATAGTTCGCCTTGGCTTGTTCACGTTTGGTTTCATCTGCCAGCAGCAGATAACCATTTTCAACATACCCAAGGTCCAGTGCATCATCCCCAACAGCGAGCCAGGCCGGTGCATTGCGATAAAACTCAAATCCGTAACCGGACATCGCGATGCATTCGGGCGTTGAAAACTGTTGCCGTATACCGGCCCAGGAAAGTGCGGTAGAGCACTTTTGGTAGGTAGGATCGCGCTCTACGACCAACACGGTTCCGTCAAAAGCAGGTTCAGCCGCTAGGTGGTAAGCAATAGAACTGCCGACAGCGCCACCGCCAACGATCACAACATCATATGTTTGACTGATCATCGAAATTTCATCTTCATCAATTAGCATTTACACAACGAACCAAAACCCACCTTGTCGACTGGCTTAAGCATATACAAAGCCTTTGTTAGATGGTTACTTCTGCAACGGCATTGGGGTGCGTGGTGATCTGCTCATAGCGATCATGGGTAATGATAAAGCTGTCCCCAACCTGGGCCCGAAACTTGCCGGGTACCGTAACCGAGCCATCGACGGCGAACACCATCCCCGGCTGCAATATGGTCTTGTCACCGTACACGAGTTGCGGGCGTTCTAGAAAACTGAAACCGGTCGCTCGACCGCAGCGGAACGGATACTCATAGCCCGCGGCTTGGATTACCTCTGCGTAGGCTCGGTGAACTTCCTCGGCAGCAACTCCTGGCCCCAATACGGAAAGCGCTGCGGCCTGACTGTCAACCGCTGTCTGGTAGGCTGACTCCTGGGACCTGTCGGTGATTTCTCCCAGCCAGAAAGTACGGTCAAAACCCAGCTTGAAGCGGTGAAAATTTGTCATCCCGCAAAAGCACAGGAAAATCGGTTCGCCGTACTTTAACTCCTTGGTACTGGCACGATGGTGAGTCATGGTCATTTCTTTGCCCGATGCCATGATCTGCATGAAGTGAATGCTCGGCGACATACGCTTGTCACTGTAATGCGTCTTTAGTAGTTCGGCCGCCTTGCGGGTACCGGCCTGAGTAGCGGAAAGCGCAACCTCGTATTCGGGTACGCCCTCACCGATCGCGCCGCGGCCGGCGTCCATCATGGCGATACCGACTTCCCCGGCGTGGCGAGCGATCTGCAGTTCGTCGGATGACTTGATCATCCGCATCTCGCTGACCAGGGGCATCAGGTCGGTGAGGCGGTCTGGATTGACCAGAGAATCAACATAACTGCGCACTACCGGGGGCATCAGATCCGGTTCAACCCCAATCCTGGCCGTACCTCCCAGGAAACCGGGCAGCGCTTCCCGCCATTCGTTACCCATACCGTCGTTCCACAGTTCTATACGGTCGACAACAGCAGCTGACTGGGCCATCTCCTTTTCCATGGATGGGGTAATCAGCACGCTTTCGCCGTCGACGCTCACAATCAGCAGGGTGGGGCGGCCGAAATCCATGTGCAGATAGTCGTAATAGCCGCTGAAATAATAGACACTGTCGTCGTCCGTAATGAGAGCAACATTAATTCCGGATTCGGTGAGCCGTTCTCGAAGTGCTGTCATTCTTGCCTTGAACATGTCTTATTTTCCTTGGCAACTTAATTGAACACATTGACAGAAAGATTGTATTGGATAAGCGTAAAAGGTTGAAATCAGTCAGATCCATTGAAACTCAGGCCAAAAAAGATCAGGACTCCAATCAACCACGAAACTCAGTAAGCGCACCCATGCAGGATAGGGGTAGCTGCCGGCTTTGTTCGTCTAGCAATAGCTTTCTCCCCCAACATATCCGGTAGAGCGTAGACACAGCAAACAACGGACCTATAAACTTGGCTCTACCAATTTTCAGCCATCGTTCGTTCTAACCAGATTGCTGTTGTGACATTTCTTGACCAGAACATCAACCACGGATCCTCATAATGGACTCAAATAGCACCTCTAATACATCCCAGGCCGAGAAGATTTATGAACTCGGAGAGAAACCGCCGCTCGGTCTTGTGCCTGAAAATATGCACGCATTCTGTGTCCGCCAAGATCGGTTTGGTGAACCCAAAGATGCCTGGCAACGCGAGATCCTACCCGTTCCTAACATCGGGCCCCAAGATGTGCTGGTTTACACCATGGCCACCGGCATCAACTACAACAACGTCTGGGCGGCACTGGGCTATCCCGTCGACGTCATCGCCGATCGCCAGAAAAAGGGTGAACCGGAAGACTTTCACGCCGGCGGCAGCGATTGTGCTGGTATCGTTTGGGCGGTGGGTTCGGAGGTCAGGAACGTCACGGTCGGAGATGAGGTAGTGGTCCATTCGGGATGGTGGGCACCGGATGACCCTTGGGTGCTGTCCGGCAAAGATCCCATGCTTGCACCCTCAGCCCGTATCTGGGGGTATCAGACCAACTACGGCAGCTATTGCCAGTTCACCCGGGCCCAATCGCACCAATGTCAGGTCAAGCCACCGCACCTGACCTGGGAACAGGCCGCTTGCTACATGCTTTGTGCCTCAACGGCCTACCGCATGCTTATGGGGTGGTCGCCCAATATCGTCGAGGACGGCGACGTGGTCCTGGTCTGGGGCGCCGCCGGAGGACTCGGGTCTCTGGCTCTGCAGATCGTCACTGCCCAGGGCGGCAAGGCTGTGGCAGTAGTCTCTGACGAGGAAAAGCGCCAGTTCTGTCTGGACAAGGGTGCCGTTGGCGTCATCAACCGCAATGAATTCGATCACTGGGGACCGATGCCTGACACGACCAGCAAGGAATGGGGTGCCTGGATGAAGGGGGCCCGTGCGTTCGGCAAGGCCATCTGGGATGCAGTCGGCGAACGCAAGAACCCGAAGATCGTGTTTGAGCATCCCGGGGAATCAACCTTGCCGACATCCGGGTTCGTTTGCGATCTGGGGGGCATGATTGTGATCTGCGCGGGTACCACCGGCTACAACGTGACACTGGACCTGCGCTATCACTGGATGATGCAGAAACGGTTCCAGGGCAGTCACCTCGCTAATGATCAGCAAGCGACAGCGCTGAACGAACTGGTTGCCTCAGGTAAGGTCGATCCCTGTCTGTCAAACACGTACAGCTTTGATGAAATTGGGCATGCCCACCAGCTAATGCACGAGAACAAGCACCCCTATGGCAACATGGCTTGTCTGGTCAACGCAACCCAGACCGGTCTGGGTGCGAAGTGAGTACAAGTACGGGAAGGATTGCGATGACTTAATCGTTGGGCTGGCAGACCCGGCTACAAGATCTGCTGGGACAGACATCGGGGAAGAATCTGCAGCCGCTAATTTTTCCCAGCGTCCTATCTCTTTGGAGACACTCCCATTAACGTGCCGACGCACGATGGATTGTTGCTAGGGAAATTCAACCGTACACGAAGTGCCCGGGCGGATCAGTCGCGCGCTCTGGAAAAATACCTTGACCAGATACCGCGCACTTTCCTGCACCATCTCGACCGGTTCAAGGCCAGCAGTGGTATTTATCCCTACAAAGCGCTCTCCAGCAACCAGCACTGTCATCTCGTTGTCAGGAGACAAGCCACCTGCTGTCTCGCCATCGACGAGTACATGCGCCGCGTAGACACCCCGTTCCGCTAAATCTATAGTCACTGGATGATCAGCCGTGTGGTTGACAAACTGACCTTTGGCAAACCCCGAAGCGATCACCCAGGCGTCAAAAGGCGCCCTCAGACCAGCCAGGCCCAGCCGATACTCAGCCCATTCGCGCTCGAGCGCAGCCAGTGCGTGAGCAGACTCCACTCGAGCCAACTTCAGTTGCTCCAGCTTGAGTCGTACGCTAGACAGTGAGCCTTCATCGAACATTGTTTGCTCTCGTTCAAAATCAGCACGCTGTTCCTGCAATTCGGCAGCGTACAGTGCTTCACTGTTCCTGGCTTTACGCAATGCAATCTCATAGGAAGTCGGATCCAGTTCGACAAGGACCTGGCCGGTATACACGGCATCCCCTGGGGTCACATTGACCGCGAGAATCTGTCCAGAGATGCCGACTCCCAGAGCAACCCGCCGATTCCAGTCGATGGTTCCGTGCAGCGTCTGCGCCGAAGCAGCCAGCGCGCTGATCAGCATGGCTGCAGCCACAAGTACTCCGATCACCTGTCTCATATTGTCTATTTCTCCTGAATCAAAACTAACGGGCGACCAAGCAGCCCGTCGAGTTCGGTCCACAGCAGTGCCCGCTGGAATCTCACCCGGGTCGATTCGAGCATGGCTGCAGCCGCTTTAGCTTGTGCATTACCCAGATCGGAGCGCAGTTCCAACTCGTACAACGCCCGGCTGTGATCCTGGTAATAACCGCGATATTCCTCGTGCGCCGCTGCTGCGACTTCCTGCGCCCGGTTGACCTCAAGGCCATGCAACAACTCAAGCACTCGATCGCGCAAAACATACTCGGCCGAAGTCAACTCAGATTGCAACCGAAAAAGTACGTTGTGCGCTTCTGCCAGCCGCACATCCTTTGTTCCGGTACTGCCGAACAATGGCAGCACAAACTTCAGGTTGGCGCGAAACCGGTCGCGATTGGCGCTCGTATTATCGGTATATTCCCAAGCCTCAAACTCAGCACTCAGAACTGGAAAATCCGCTTTTCGAACCGCATCCACAGAAGCCTGTGCAGCCTCGATCCGGTGACGCAAAACTTCCAGTGTTGGCGAAGTGGAAATCACTCGGTCCACAAGTTCGTGATAGTCGGGGATCTCCTGCCTGGCATAGACCGTGAGATCGGGCATCGCCAGATCGGCAGATAGCTCGCCCGGCCTGCCCAGTGCCAGAGCGAGGCTGTTGCGGGCCTGACGCCGCGTTAAATCGCTACGCAACCGTTTCACGTACGCCCGTCGATAGGCTAATTCGCGCTCTGCGACCTCCATATCCGTATATTGTTGGAACGATGCCTGGCGATCTGCAAGCCGCTTATAGCGGAAATAACTTACGGTCATGCTCTCATCGTGAGCCTGGTAGGCAAGGTCAGCAAGAATGACCGCGAAGAATTTTTCCATCACCTCCAACACGTGCAGGTTACGACGAACCTGATATGCGGCTTCCTCACCGCGGACAGCAGCACTTGCCGCCACATGGCGACTGGCACTGCGACCAAAATCAGACAAACGTTTTCGAATTACCAGACCAAAACGACTGTCATCCTCGAAATCAACCCCCGAGACAGACGCCCTACTGGCAACCCGGGGCTGTAATTCAAGCAGGGTGTTGACGCCGTAACTCGATTCCACCTCGCGTAGGCGAATACCGGCACGTGAGACATTTGCCCAAGCGATACGCAGGTCAGGATGGGAATCATTCGCCAACGACAAGGCATCAACCAACGTCAATGGCGTCGGCAAGGGCACTGTACTGCTGCTATCAGCCTGAAGCACTGGCGACGCCATCAGCAAGGTACAAAGCAATAGCAACCCTGATCGTGCAGCGCGCCACGGCATAGCCTGCCAGCGGTGGACAAGCACTGACCATTGCCCCCCCTTCATCTCACGAAGATCCTTCCTTGCGTTGACGCTTGTAACGTGAGAAGCGCTGTGTTCTAAAATGCGCCTCGACCACATATTCCCCTAGCCACAGAAACTCCTGTGAGTCTTTGGTAGCACCGGTATAACGGGTCAGTATATTGCCAGTCGGATCGAAAAAAGCAAAAACCGGCGTCGCCCGCACTCGGTTGTGCTTGAGCGCGAACTCAGTCTCCGACACTTCCTCGCCATCAAATCCCGTGACCAGGGCATCACCTTCAGCGTTGATCGCGATCACTTGGAAATGGGCACGAAAGTAGTCCTGCACCTCAACCTGATTCAATACCGTCTCCTTCATCCGTCGGCACCAGGGGCAATCGTCGGTCTCAAACATCACCAAGACGCCGACCTTGCCTTCTTGCCGTGCAATCTCGCCCTCTTCGCGCAGATCATTAAAACTGTCGTGGAAAAAGTAGCTAGCTGGGTCCCGGGTCTGACCGGCTGATACGGGCATCAGCAATAGCAACAGCACCAACGTTGCGCCTGTTTTCAGGATTGTCCGTGAAATCATCTCGTGCTTGTCTGGGTATCGGGTGAGGAACCCTTCTCCGCTCAAAAGGATACCCCAAATTCGGGAGAAACCAAGCATTAAATGTCGCTGCTAACCTGGAATGGTCTCCTGTCCGGCTCAACCGGGTCACGGCGCATTTCTGGGTAATGTAGCCCCCAACGTAGTAACCTTGCACAGGGAGCGTTGAAATTCATATTGACCGATTACCCAAGCCCAAGAACGCACACCAGGCTTGCGCCAATTTGGGTTTTAGATACACATTACACCGGCAACTAATTTTTTGGAGGACAGGCTGTGGGAAGTGTACTGGAAGGTATTCGTATCCTTGATTTTGGTCGTTATATTGCAGGGCCATTCTGCGGCATGCTTTTGGCTGATATGGGGGCTGAAGTGATAAGAATTGAAAAAATAGACGGCAGTGAAGACCGTTATACCATTCCTGTCGGTGAGGGTGCCGACGGTGAATATAGCGTCGGTGCCATGTTCCTCCAGATGAACCGAAACAAACTTGGGTTAACGCTGAATCCAATGAAACCCCAGGGCCGTGAAATCGTGCGCAAGTTGGTCGCTACTGCTGATGTCGTGATCGCCAACCTGCCGGCCCCGACGCTTAAAACGATGGGGCTGGATTATGAAAGCCTGAGTACAATCAAACCCGATATTATTTTGACCGCCGTTTCCGCGTTTGGCTCGACTGGCCCATACAGCGACCGGGTGGGCTTCGACGGCGTCGCGGCGGCAATGTCCGGCATGATGCATCTAACCGGAAATCCGGACAAGCCGATGAAGGCTTATACGCCTTGGGTCGACTACGGTACTGCATCAGGTGCTGCTTTTGGCACCCTGGCTGCGTTGATCCATCGCGACAGGACGGGTGAGGGCCAGATTGTTGAGGGCACGCTTCTGGGTACCGCGCTGGCGTTCAATAATGCGTTATTGATTGAGCAGGCAATGATCCAGCCTGACCGGATTGGAACCGGTAATCGTGGACAGATAGCTGCCCCGTCGGACGCGTTTTGCTGCAAGGGTGACGAATGGATCATCGTGCAAGTCATTGGTCAGCCTCTATTTGAAAGATGGGCGCGGCTTATGGGTGAGGAGGAACAGTGGCTTTCCGACTCTCGTTTTACCGATGACATGTCGCGCGGCGATAATGGCGCGGTGATCTCTGAGCGAATGCAGCGATGGTGCGCCGAACTGAGCAGGGAGGAAGCGATCATGGCTCTGGAAGAGGCACGAATCCCGGTTGGCCATATATATAAACCGTCCGAAACCCTGCAGGACCCTCACGTTCGTGATGCTGGCTTCTTCAAAGAGATCGAATATCCAGGTGCTGCTGCTCTTGCCCCGATTACCGAGACCCACGTGCGACTATCGCGCACGCCAGGCAAGATCCGCTGTCGTCCACCTACCCTGGGTGAACACACCGGGCAGATTCTCGCTGAACTGGGTTACGATGAAGTGGCTGTTGCTGAGTTGAAAGCTGCCCGCGTCGTGTAAACAACACCCATTAAAGCAAAAGAAAACTTCAGGTGGAACACCTCCTCGTTCCCATTTGGGGCCCAACTGAATAGATCAGTTGGCTATCATGCAGTAGACTCAAAATACTCTCACACCCACTGAACTAGATTATCGGGCAGGCCGCAACCTCGAAAAGACATCTGGCAATTGAGTACGATGAGCAAGCAAACCCAGTTAACCGAACCGACAGATTTTGGCGAGGAACAATATCCCCACGCCCTGGTCAATGTGACCAATGTCTGCAACCTGGATTGCCGCCATTGTTTTGTCTTCCGCGCAGACAACCCGCAATCGCCGCGCGACAAGATGAATGATGCCACCATGCTGCACCAACTCGAAATCCTGCGCGACAAGCATGGCATCCGCTCCATGCTCTTCATGGGCGGTGAGCCCATGATTCGCAAGAATATGGTCATTAAGGCCATCAAACTATTTCCCGAAAGCGCCATCGTCACCAACGGCACCTATGGCATTCCCTCAATCCCCGGTCATCTGGTCACGGTATCGTTGGACGGCCCGCCTGATCTGAACGATCTGGTCCGGGGCAAAGGGGTTTTCGCCAAAGTGAAGGAAGCCGTTTTCGCCCGCGACGCCAACGACGGCACCACGGTGATGCTGCAAATGGCCGTAACACGCGAGAACGCGCAAGGCTTAGAGAAATTCATGGCGGAGGTTTCTGAATGGCCCATCAGTGGTGTTGCCTTCAGCTTTTACGTCCCCGTCATGAATGATGAAACCGGACTGGACTGGAAGGATTTGAAGGAACGGGACAAGGTTCTCGACCGGGTCATCGCCCTAAAGAAAAAATATCCCCGCATCATCAAATCACACATCCCCACATTGGAGATGATGAAATCCGACCAGGCCATCAAATACACCGGCGAGCACGGTGAAAATTGCATTATTCGCCGGGATACCCTGCCTTTGTACATGGGCGATGGTGGCCAGTTTGAAAAACCGTTCTGCTGCTATGGCAACGACGTGGATTGCACCCGCTGCGGTGCTTATGCGGTATTCAATCGGGCTTATCTTACCTCCCAGGGCCGGGGTAATGCCGCGCGCTATGGCCGTGATGGCGCGGCGAATATAGATACCATCGTTGAAAAAGCGGCGGAGTAAGTACTATCGGGTGGAAGAATTATCAGCCCCATCTGCTCAGTGAGTGGATCGAGAGCTTCGCACAGTCGTTCGAATCCAGAACCCTTCTGCAATCAAGGTGCATTCTTGCGCTTAACGCTTACCATGTTACGTTGTCATCACGCAGTGATGGGCATGCCCACTCGGATTAGGCCCGTGACGCCTATTTGCAAAGACACGACCGATTACCGTACCCGCTTTAGTCAGTCCGGAACGATTGCTATACCGTCACGGGAAACAGGCCTGTCATAACTCCAGATGTCCACATCGTACCCCTGTTCCCGGAGGTGGTCGGCGTACACGGAGAGGTAACGCTGAAAACTCGGCTGCTGCTCGTAGGCCCGCTCGAGTACATAACGAAAAATCCCCTGGGTATGGAAAGTCTGAAATGCAGCTTCCAGACGCACGACCTCCTCACCCAAAGCGTCAAATAACACCACTGTGGGGGCAAAGCCCACGCCCAGTTCCGCGGCCCATACCCGGGCCGTGGTAGATCGACCGTCCGGGGTGACGATCGGGGTATCCGACCATAAGTCCAGCTGCAGCGCCGTCATCTTCTCGATCTGGCTGCGCACGATAGGCTGCGCCAATACCTTCTGATGAAATGTATCGCACTCAAGGCAGCGGGACTGCTCAAAGAACACCGCCAGCGGCCGGCCGTCTCTTGCACTTAGGTCAAACGGTGGCGGGACAAAAAACACCTCGCTGTGAAGTGTGCCGCTCTCAGCGTTACTGCCGGACTGGATGGCTATAAATTCATTGAAGCTGCCGGACTGGTCGGAATGGGTATGCGCATATTCCAGAGCAGCACGGAACACATCGGGCGGATAGTAACCGTTCACCCGCAATACGACCTTACCCGCCTCGTTGAAAAAAAGCAGCGTGGGCGTGAACTGCACCCTCAGGGCCTGAGCCAGTGTTTTCTCGGTAAAGGACTGGCCGCCTACCTGCACCACCTCCCGGTCACCCCACATGTTGATTGTGACAAGGTCGAAATAGTCCTGTGTAGTCTGGGCAATATCCCGTTGGGCGAAATTATGCTGCACCAGGGCGTTGCAATAAGGACAGCCGCCCTGGTAGACATACAGTACAAGTCGTTTGCCTTGTGCCGCGGCTTCTGCAATGTCCTCTTCAAAGTCGAGAAAGCTCTCTTTGAACCATGCCGGGTGGGTCGTGAGCTTGGCTCCGCTGAAACTGCCGATCTTGTGTTCGTCGGCAACCAAGACCTGGATGGCCGCCAGCAGCAGGCTCGCCAGTATGAGCCGCCCGCCCAAGGACAGGATGTTCCGGTACCGTAGCAACAGCTTCTTTGATCCGGTATCGTGCATCTGACAATCTCCGAATTTCCTATCAGCTATTATCGTGGTTCAGGCGCGCAAAGCCGGTGCTACTTCCTGTGCCAGCCTGCGCAAATGAGTATGGTCAAGTGTGGGCACACCCAGCATCAGGTGGGTGATCCCGGCATCGACCTGCTCACGCAGCCGCTTTGTTACTTCCTCCGCCGGGCCAAAAATAGCGTGTTTATCGACATCAAAGCCCGTGCCATAGTAGCCATGCAAAAACTGCACCAAGTCGTCGCGTGCCCGTGTCCGATCGTCATCGACAGCGACATAGAGCAAACGTCCGGCCATCAGTCTGCTCGGGTCCTTCCCTACCTGACTCGCAGCTTCCTGTGCAATCTGCCAGCCACGCCTGAAATCCCCGATTGTTCCGAACGGCGCCATGATCCAGCCATCAGCCAAGGCGCCAGCACGACGGATCGCCGCTTCGGCGATTCCACCGACAAGAATTGGCACTGGTGCCGCTGGCCGTACCGTGGCCTCACGGAGCTGAAAAAACTTACCCGCGTGATCGACTGGCTCCCCACCAAGCAGCTGCCGCAGTACCGCCATGCTCTCACGGAACACTGCCACGCGCCGGTCCATTGGGATGCCCAGGCCATCGTATTCCTCGGGACGACCGCCCAGAGAAACCCCCAAGGCAAGCCGCCCACCGCTCAGATGGTGCAGCGTAGAGACCTGCCGTGCGACAACGGGCGCCAGACGCAAGTTCAACACCAGCACGGCCGTGCCCAGAATCAGGTGTCGCGTATGAGCCGCTGCCCACAGCAAGAGCAGCAGGGAGTCCGCCAGCGGGGCAGGATGAAATACACGATCTTCTACCCAGAGCGCATCGAAGCCGGAAGCTTCGACCTGCTGAAAAAATTCTGCATAAGCTTGGCCGCTTTGCAACCCCGCAACCGCGACACTCGGCACATGGATACCGATAGATACAGACCTGTCCACAACATACCCTCGTCGAAAGGCTCTACCAATTTAACCAGGAGTATACTCAACCAGACGATTTTCAAATTACGTCAACACCTTATCAAGAGAGCCAAGTGAACTATCCCTTCAAACTGGGCGCGTACTCGCGCCCGATCACTGCATCTAATCCAGAGGCCCAAAACTGGTTTGATCGAGGGCTTGTCTGGGTCTATGGGTTCAATCATGAGGAGGGCGCAACATGTTTTCGCAGGGCCGTTGAGGTCGATCCCAGTTGTGCAATGGCCCACTGGGGGATTGCGCTGGCGAGCGGTCCTTTCTACAACCTGCCCTGGGAATGGCTGAGCGAAAACGAAGCCGAAACAATGCTTCTCACCTGTCATAACGCTGTACAACAGGCTGTTGAACACTCAGATGATGCAGCTCCTGTGGAAAAAGCACTCATCCACGCGCTTTCTCAGCGTTATCCGGCAGATCAGGTGATCAGTATCGAAGAATGTCATCAATGGGATAACGCCTACGCAAATGCGATGCGGGCTGTCCATGTGAATTTTCCGGAGGACTTCGACGTCATCGCCCTATTTGCTGAGGCGATGATGACGCGCACACCCTGGAAATTATGGGATATCGACCGGGGAGAACCCTCCGCTGGGGCCGATACCTTGGAAACATTGGCTCTACTGGACACCGGCCTTGACCTGATTCTGGAACGTGGTGATGCACCACATCCAGGCATTTTGCATATGTACATCCACGCGCTGGAAATGTCGCCGACTCCCGAACGCGCACTCAAAGCGGCGGATCAGCTGTTCGAGCTGTGTCCAGATGTGGGCCATCTACAGCACATGCCGGCACATATTTACGTGATCTGCGGCCAGTATGAAGACGCCATCAGGGTCAGCAGAAAAGCCATCACAGCTGATGACCAATATGTCGATTTTGCAGGGCGGTACAACTTTTACACGACTTCTCGGTGCCATGATCTGCACATGATGATGTATGCCAGCATGTTTGCCGGGCAGTTTGAGCCAGCGATCCAGGCAGCACGAACCCTGACCACAACCCTGTCAGCTGATCTGCTCGCAGTGGAGCGACCGCACATGGCAGTAACACTGGAAGGCTACCATTCGACCTTCATGCATGTGCTCGTTCGATTCGGCAAGTGGCAGGAAATTATTGATAGCCCTCTACCCGATGACCCCGTGCTGTACTGCGTATCAAGTGCAATGTGCCATTATGCACGCTGTGTCGCCCATTCGGCGCTCGGCCAAATTGATGCAGCAACCGAGGAACGAGATTTGTTTAGGAAAGCCCGGAAACAGGTTCCAGAATCTCGACTTTTCTTTAACAATAATGCAGACGATATTCTTGCTATCGCAGAAGCAATGATGATGGGTGAGCTCGAATATCGGAAAGAAAATTACGAGACCGCATTCAACCACCTGGAAACCGCTGCTCGGCTGGATGACAATCTCTACTATACGGAGCCGTGGGCCTGGATGCATCCGCCGCGTCATGCACTTGGGGCACTGCTGCTGGAACAGGGGCATGTCGAAAAAGCCGAGCGAGTCTACCGCGCCGACCTGGGACTCGATAAAAAGCTCGGCCGGCCGCTACAGCATCCAAACAATGTCTGGAGCCTCCACGGTTATTTGGAATGCCTGCAACGTACCGGCCAACACGGCAAATCCAAGGAAGTACAAAAAACTCTGAATAGTGCACTGGCCCGGACTGGGCAAAAGATTACATCGTCTTGCTATTGTCGACGCACTGGTTGAATTGTGACGCAAGTAGGCTACCAGGCATCCGCCCGAGCTGATCCATGACTATCTAAGAGCCTTGTTCCGCTGGTCATCCCCTTAACGCGGTATAACACTTTGCAAGGCGTTATGAAGTTGAATATCTCAAGGAGCAGTACTTTCTGAACGCCCACCCACGAGAACTGACGCTGCACAACACTGGCTGAAATAACCACGCGAGGACCACGATGGCGGCTACCGTGACAGTTTTACCCCTGCCGCCACCCGATCCCAGGTCCTAGGTGTAATCCCCTTGGCGCGTAGCTTGTACTTTTCCGTTTTCCCGGTGGGTGTTTTTGGGATCGCATCAGTAAACTCGATGTACCGGGGAATCATAAAGTAGGCCATCCGCTGATCAAGAAACCGGATCAGTTCCTCAGGTTCTATAGTGACACCCGGTTGCGGTGTAATCACCACCATCACTTCCTGCTCGGAGTGCTCGACCCAAACGGGGAAAACCGCGCATTCGAGAACATCGGGGTGCTGATTCACTTCATCTTCCACCTCCATTGACGAGATGTTTTCACCCCGGCGCCGCATGGAATCAGTCAATCTGTCCACAAAATACAATCGCCCTTCGTCATCCCGATACCCCGCGTCGCCGGTGTGGTACCACAAATTACGGAACACCTGGGCCGTATACTCCGGCTGGCGCCAGTAGTTCAGCATAATTTCCCACGGGGCCCGCGGCCGTGTACAGATCTCACCGACAATACCTGTCGCACACGGCTGATCGTTTTCATCCAGTATCTCGACATCGTATCGCCCGGTCGGGAAGCCGACACACTGATTATTGGGTAATGGCTCATCGAAATGATGAATAACCGGACAGGGGCATTCAGTGGAGCCATATCCGGTCGATATCTCGACACCAAATCGCTCACGAAATTGTTCGTGCTCTGTCATCACAGGAAACATCCCGACCTTTCTCAAGGGGGTCTCGCTGTCCTGAGGTAATCGAGGCTGCTGCCACAAGAAATTTGCAATTGCACCGAGCAGAAATACCACTGTACAGTTGTGTGCCGAAATATCAGGCCAGAAATAGTCGTTGCGATAGCCTTTACGAAGCACCACTGTTGCACCGTAGATCATCGATGCATAACACACCGCCCACTGGCCAGCGAGATGAAACAGGGGCAAACCGGCCGTATAGAACCGGTCCTCTTCAGAAAGATAAAAAATCTCAGCTGCCCCGTCGGCGTAGCAGAATGAATGGGAGTGTGTGGTAGACACCCCTTTAGACGCGCCAGTCGTTCCCGAGGTATACATAATGCCGACAAGATCGCTGTATTGAGGCGCAGGCTCAAAATTAGTGTTTGTGTCACTGAGCAGATCTTCAAATCGTGCTACCCGGCAGGTTTGCGCAAGCCTGGGTGGAAGTATGCCGGGCGAATCAAGATTCCGATCTTCAGCGTAGAGGATCACACAATCCAGGTACTCGAGATCATCCGCAATGTCCTCCAGCCTGTCCACATATTGGTGGTCGATAATAATCTTTTTTGCAGTCGAATCATTACAAATTCGTGCCAAGATACTCTTGCGATAGGCGAGGTTGATCGGCACTTCGATGGCACCGCACTTAGCCAGGCCGCACCACAGGGTCACATAGTCGATGGTGTCCGGCAACATCACCAGAACCGGCTCCTGGTATTCAATGCCGAACGCTGCCGTACCCCATGCGAATTGATTAGAACGCAGGTGCATGTCGCGGTAACTGATACAGTCTCCGGAAGTCGTCTCAATGAAATTCTTGTCGGCGAACCGATCTGCCTGCCTGGCCAGGACCTGTCCGACCGTACGCTCTTCTAACGGCAAATTCGACGGGATAAATGCTTTGATCATTGGCTTGCTTTGTAGCCCTTCGATACTCAACACATTAGGGCCGGTGGGGTCAGGCATTGTTATGAGACGAAGCGACCGAACCAGCTTTTTATGTCAGCGGTACTGATGATCTCGCCAGAGTACAACACCGCTGTCTTCGGGTCACATGGCCAGAAATCCACCGTCTACCGGCATTTCAATGCCCGTGATATAGGACGATTCATCACTCGCGAGAAATAGATTCGCGTAGGCCACTTCTTCTACCCGACCTACTCGCCCAAACGGTACAGCTGAGAGCATTTTCTCGCGCACCTTTGGGTCTGCGGTCATCTTCGAGGTCCTCATTGCCGGCATGAGACCTGGATGCACAGAGTTAACACGAATCCCATCTGGTGCAAACTGGACCGCTGCCGCTTTGGTCGCCATTCGGACAGCGCCTTTAGCTGCGTTGTAGCCCATATGCACAAAACTCTGGCCCACAATCCCGGAAATAGAAGAAATATTCACGATCGAGCCTGCGCCGGCCTTTTGCATTTGCGGGATGACCGCCTGCATCCCCAGAAAAACACCTCGGGCATTCACATCCATCTGTTCGTCCCAGGTTTGGGTATTGAGTAGATCGGGATGGCTGCCGCTCACACCAGCGTTGTTAACCAGGATATCGATCTGGCCGAATGTCGAGATTGTTTCGCCGACTACACTTGCCCAGCCAGTATCATTTGTGACATCGAGCGTTAGAAACCGTGCCTGGCCTCCTGAGTCGCTGATCCTGGCCACGACGTCAGTCCCCTCAGCATCAAGGATATCCGTCACCATGACACAGGCACCTTCGGCCGCAAACAGTTCTGCTGTCGATGCACCCATTCCCCATGCCGCACCCGTCACGATCGCGACTTTATCTTTAAGACGCATTGTTCACCTCCACTGAATTGATCTCAGGCCCATGAAGGGCAAGAATAAACATCCCTGGCATGTGCTGCAATCTCGTCACCAGGCCTGTGACCATCCGAATCAGCACCACGCTACAGCCTTAATTGATAAACTCATGTTGTACGCGGTCAGGACACTGGCTCATTTGACGGGTCGAACTTCCTGTCGAAGCGCAGACCAAGTCAACATTTTGGAGATCAGTTAATGTCACGTGCCCCACTTGAGAGCTCCCCTATCGTTGAGGCCTATCGTGCCCGAACTCGTGAGTCCGCTGCACTCGCCGGCAATGCGGCTGCACAGTTTCCAAGCGGAATTACCCACGATTCACGACATCTTCGGCCCTACGGCGTGTTTGTCGATCATGCCCAAGGCGCTCGAAAATGGGATGTGGACGGCCATGAGTATGTTGATTACTTCGGCGGCCACGGTGCGCTGCTGCTCGGCCACGGAAACCCTGAAGTACTGACAGCGGTTCACGAAGCGCTCAACCAGGGCACCCATTTCGGTTCCAGTCACCGACACGAACTGGCCTGGGCCAGCGTTGTTCAACGACTCATCCCAACTGCCGACCGTCTACGGTTCACAGCGTCGGGCACTGAGGCCACCCATCTGGCGCTGCGCCTTGCAAGAGCATTTACCGGTCGGAACAAAGTGATCCGATTCCTCTCTAATTTTCACGGCTGGCACGATCATATGACCTCGGGCTACAGTTCACACTACGACGGATCCCCCACATCAGGCGTTCTGACCAGTGTCGCCGAGAGTATTGTGCTGCTGCCGCCCGGCGATATTGACGCCGTGCGCCATGTGCTGTCTGAAGACAGTGACATCGCGGCAGTCATCCTCGAACCAACCGGTGCCGGTTTCGGCATGGTCCCCGTAGACGGCAAATTTCTGAGTGCGTTGCGGGAAGCCACAGAGCAGTACGACGTGGTGCTTATATTTGATGAGGTTGTTACCGGATTTCGAGTTTCCCCGGGTGGTGCACAGGCACACTTCGATGTTCGACCAGACCTGACAACATTGGCAAAAATCCTGGCAGGCGGCCTGCCTGGTGCTGCGGTCGTTGGCAGCCGTGAGATTCTGGATGCACTTGATTTCGATGCAGCACCAGCCAGTGGCCGCGAGAAAATTCAACACCAGGGCACGTACAACGCCAATCCAGTTTCAGCGGCTGCCGGTACTGCCGCTCTGTCGATCATCGAAACGACCGATGCCTGCCAACAGGCGAACGCTTACGGTGTGCGCTTACGCGGTCGCCTCAACCAACTGTTTGCCGAAAAAGATGTTCCGTGGGCCGCCTACGGCACCTTCTCAGGCTTTCATATCTTTACCAATGCGAACAGTCGCAACATCGACCCCGAAACATTCGATCCAACTGTTATCGATTGGCAGGAGCTCAAGAAAAACCCGGCCGGCCTGACACACAAGCTGCGCCTGGCGATGCTGATTAACGGTGTTGACATCACCGACTGGCCGGGTGGAACGATTTCTGCGGTCCATACCGATGCAGAACTTGAACAAACCGTAGATGCCTTTCGTGAGTCGATCAGTATGCTGCACTCCGAAGACGCGATCTGAAGTTCAGTTCAAGTGTTCAGGGGTCATGACAGGCCAAGACTGAAATGTCTTCAAGAGCTCTTCGCTTAGCTGCCTTTACATCCGGAATCTCACCACTGTTGACATACTGTTGCCAGCGGTAACCGAACAAAATGTGGGGTCCCGACTGCACAGAGCATACCTGACTGACATTAGGTGCCCGCAGCACACTGGGGGGTACTACAGTGACGTCCCAGTCCGGAGCGAAGAACAAAGCCAGGGAAATCCTTGGCTGTGACGTTTCGGGTCTAGCAGTCTTGTCGGGTGTATATCGAACTCTGTGGATAGTGGCCGGAAAGGTCTCCTGACAGAAAATCTCAAACAACCTCCCCACATTGATGACAAACGCATGCGGAATTACCGGAACATCCAACCACACGGTTTCTGATTGGTTTTGGCTCAGGGTGCTGGCAAGCGCGATTTCTTCCGCGATCTCCCGCGACTCCAGGTCACCATCGAGAGCGGATCTATCCTGTGCAACTGACTGTTTCTGAACCGGTACTGCTTTGGGCTGCACACGACGCAAAACCTGCAGGCCGCCGTAACACTGATCTTGCAGTAAAACAGTCAAAAATCCATGATCTTTGTGCGCTGCAAGCTCAGTGTGAGGGGGATATTTCCACAGTCGCAGATGAGCGAGGGGCTCCCTGACTTTCGTCTCGAAATACCTTGGATCCAGTCCCAGTGCCCAAGCCATTGCCCCGAGTAACTGGCGGGCGAGGTTTGTGGTCGCGGTATGATATGCGGTAACGGTGTGCCTGAAGTCCGGATCTCCTGGCGGCCACAAATTGTCGCCATGAAGCGGCAGTGGTCGACCTGCGGCATCGACCCGACCTTGTGTTTTCAGCCCGATTTCAAACGCTTCCTTGTTGTCTGAAGCGAAATGTTCGTATCCACGCCAGTTCGAAGCTTCCCCTAATGACAAACAGCCCGACACCGACTTTTGGTCCTGCGGCCGCGCGAAAAAGCGCCGAGCCGCCTGCCGGGTGCTGTCAATTAGTTCATGTGGTACACCATGCCCAATGACCTGAAAAAAGCCCACGCATGTCGCGGCATGCCGCAGTTCAAGGACAACGCCCATGGGATCGCTACCATCGAGGTAACGGGATATATCTACGATCGGCACTATCTTCTGCACAAGTGTTACCCGTCTATAACGGTCAAGTTAGTCCTTCACCCAGGCCTGGAAGCCGCTTCGATTCAGTGACCCTGGAAATATCTTCAATACCTCGATGATACTGTCTCCATCGGCCGGCGCGTGGTTACCGACGACCCAGGCAGAAAACCACTGCAATTCAAGCACGTCAGGATCATGGTTAAGCGACTGCAATAGCCTTATTACTCCGGCAGCGTGACTCTGGCCGCTTGGCAGACTCGTGCAGTCGTCAGTATAGTCACAAACCATGTATTTCAACCAAACCAGGGAACAACCGCATTGCCTGAGTAAACCTGTACGCGTCTTCGGACCCGCCGTTATCGGTTCCTCAACTCCTGTTCCTGGTCTACCCTGGATAACTGAAAACTGCTGCCAGCTTAAGTTATGAACCCTTTTCAACTACCTGAAGAAATCCAGGATCGCTCGACCTATGACCGCGCTGTGGCTCACCTGCGGGAGGCTGGGATACGACTCCCGCTCTTGTCCGAACTCACCAATGCGCCGCAAGCACTGAACGATGTCTACGAAAAGTTGAACCAGGTGCACGCTGATGCCCCTGATCCTCGAAACCTCTATCGCGTTCATTGGTTTAACGATCGCGCTCGCACAGGACTCACCGATACACCCGAGTTCGTACGTCTGCCAAAAGCATTGACCGGTGTCGATGCACAAATTATCGTCGCTCTGGGCGACCGATTCCCGATGATCGGTGCACACAAAGTGCTGGCTGCATACGGCTGTCTGGTCCCACGACTGGTCAGCGGTGCATTCGACCCCGGTCATCATCGCGCAGTCTGGCCATCGACCGGTAACTACTGCCGGGGCGGAATCGCGATTTCCCGCATTCTCGGCTGTCATGGGGTTGCTGTACTGCCAGAAGGCATGAGTAGGGAAAGATTCAGCTGGTTGGAAAAATGGGTCAGCGATCCCCAAGACATCGTGCGTACACCCGGTACAGAGAGCAACGTTAAAGAGATCTACGATAAATGTGAGCAACTCTCTCGTGATCCACAGAACATCATCGTCAACCAGTTTTCGGAATTTTCCAACTACCTGGTACATCGTTTGGTTACAGGCAATGCACTCGACAGAATCTTCCAGTCCGTAAGTACCTCCTTGCCCAACGCCCGGCTGGCCGGTTTTATAGCAGCAACCGGCTCTGCTGGTACCCTTGGTGCCGGTGACCACCTCAAGAGCCGATACGGCACTCGAATCGTGGCGGTGGAGCCGGTGGAATGTCCAACTCTGCTGTACAACGGCTTTGGTGAACACAACATCCAGGGCGTAGGCGACAAGCACGTGCCACTCATTCATAACGTGATGAATACCGACTTCGTGGTCGGGGTTTCCGACTACGATTCAGACGGTATCAATGCACTGTTTAATACACCAGCGGGTCGAAACTACCTGCACCAGCGAAAGGGTATTTCCGCTGAGATTCTCGACGCGCTAACATCACTAGGGTTTTCCGGCATCGCCAATGTGTTAGCGGCCATCAAGCTGGCAAAATACTTGTCACTCGGCCCCGAAGACGTGCTGATCACGGTTGCAACAGATGGATCTGCACTTTATCAAACCGAACTGCAGAAGTGGTTGTCCCTCGAAGCGCCAGAGGGTGTAGATGAGACCTTATCAGCCGAACTCTATGGCGCACACCTGAAAAATGTGCGGGTCGACCATCTGCTGGAACTCACCGAAATCGATCGAAATCGGATATTCAACCTCGGGTACTACACCTGGGTCGAACAACAAGGCATCAACATACAAGATTTTGAGCGTAGACGACACCAGACATTCTGGAATCAGCTCGAGAGGCTGATCCCGACGTGGGACGCAATGATAGAAGCATTCAATCAGGAAACAGCGCAGTCCCGAAACGCCTGATGTACTGGTTTGTACTCCAGGGCTTGTGAGTGCGCAGCCGATTTTATCTACCGTCAATTTCTCGCGCAATTGTAGTCTGCCCTCATCAGACTAGCTTCGCTAAAATAGTACGGGTTATGTACCTGAACGTTGCCGGAAAATATCTCTGATCTAAATCGACTATGACTGAAACACCGATACTGGTCACAACAGAAGAGTTGGATGACCATCTCGATAGCGCAGAGGTGCGTGTGGTTGATCTCAGTAAATTAGAACATTACGCTTTCAGCCATATCCCAGGTGCCATTCACCTGGACTATGTAACACTGTTAGGTGGCAACAAACCAGCCCCGGGCCGACTTCCGCCTGGCAAACAGCTGGAACAACTCAGTTCAGTACTGGGATTAAGCAACGGTTGCTGGATTATTGCCTGTGATGATGAAGGCAGTGGCCGTGCCGCCCGCCTGCTATGGACATTACATGTGATGGGCTACCCCAGCTGTTCAGTACTCGACGGTGGAATGACCGCCTGGAGAAACGAGCAACGTCGATTAACCGCGGAACAACCACTGCAGGAAAATACCGCACCCAGAGTAGCCATGGATACTTCTGTCATCGCAACTCGGGAATACATTCTGTCCCACCTGAATGATGACCAGGTTAGCTTAGTCGATGCCCGAACTCCGGAAGAGTACATTGGAACCAAGCAGCTCAGTTCTCGGTCTGGCCACATTCCAGGCGCGGTTAACCTGAACTGGCTGGATACGATTGATACCAACAATCACTTGAGACTAAAGCCAAGAAGAATGCTTAAGGATATACTGGAAGCTCGGCAGATTCTGCCAGCGCGTGAAGTGATTACCTACTGCCAGACACACCATCGCTCGGCCCATACCTGGATGCTGCTTAAATCCCTGGGCTACCCGACCGTACGCGGCTATCCCGGTTCGTGGTCAGAGTGGGGGAATGACCCTGAAACGCCGATCCAGACCTTATCTGAGGTAAATCCATGATCATAATCCTGCGTCCCGATACTGATATTGCATCTCCGGAGGGGAAGGCCGTGCTTGATTTTCTGGCCACCCGCCCGGGGGTCATGCCACAGGTGCACAGTGTGACCGGAACGGGTCGCATTCTGACGGAAATTTACGCCGTCGGTGATACCGACTCACTCGATCCGCAGGAGATAGCGAGCTTGCCGTCGGTCGAGCGTGTCGTCCGGGTTTCTCGAGATTATCGGATAATCGGCCGCCACGCTGATGATGATCGGGTTGGGGGTTTTGACTACAACGGCATTCGATTTGACCAGCAGTCGCTACACCTCTTTGCCGGATTGTGTGCCGTCGATAGTCGGGACAATGTGGAAACCATGATGCGTGCGCTGAACGAACATGGATTACCCTGCACACGTATGGGAGCCTTTAAGCCGCGGACAAACCCCTATTCATTCCAGGGACACGGTACCGAATGCCTGCCTTGGGTTTTTGAACTGGCTGGCAAGTATGACATCAAGGTCATCGCTATGGAGGTAACCCATGACACCCAGGTGGATGACATTTTGACCGCGCTGGATGATGCCGGACACCCAACCGGGGTCATGCTTCAGATCGGCACCCGTAACACGCAGAACTTTGAACTTCTCAAAGCTGTCGGCCGACAGACCGAACTACCGGTGTTGATCAAGCGGGGATTCGGGATCACTTTGGAAGAATCGTTGAATGCAACCGAATATCTAGCACGGGAAGGCAACGGTAATATAGTTTTCTGTCTGCGTGGCATGAAAACCAACCTTGGTGACCCACACCGAAATTTTGTCGACTTTTCACATGTCCCGGCAGTTAAGCATCTGACCCATCTGCCAGTTTGTATTGATCCGTCACATTCCGTAGGCAGTCGCAATCGCGGGCCTGACGGGATCCTGGACATCATGCACGTAACCGCACAGGGCATCATCGCCGGTGCCAACATGGTACTTGTCGATTTTCATCCCAGGCCTGAACAGGCGCTTGTCGACGGCCCCCAAGCACTGCATCTGGACGAGCTGTCCTGGTTTTTGGACGATATGAGCATCGCCCATGAAGCTCATGGCAAACGAACCCAGCTTGCAAAACAAAATAACGGGTAAACTTTGTATTCACTACCCATCAACCTTTTAGACAGAACTGTGAACAAATCGAACAACGACTGGGAAAATACACTGACGCCCGAGCAGTACAGGATCTGTCGACTTAAGGGAACCGAGCCGCCTTTCAGTGGGGAATACAACAGCAGCAAATTAGCTGGCACCTATAGCTGCATCTGCTGTGGCAGTGAACTCTTTAGCTCACGCGAAAAATTTGATTCAGGCTCAGGCTGGCCCAGTTTCTGGCAACCCATTTCAGATAACGCTGTTATTACAAACACTGACCACAGCCATGGCATGATCAGGACTGAGGTCACGTGCAGCAATTGTGATGCTCATCTGGGCCACGTATTTAAGGATGGACCTGAACCGACAGGTCAACGCTACTGCATCAACTCAATATCGCTGCAGTTAGTGCCTGACTGAATACAACAGCACGTTAATTGCTGCGTTTTCTGATTGAGGGAATACGCAAGATGTTGCCGGCAATCGGCAAGGTAGTTCGAAGTTCCGGGTTGTACCGCATAATCAGCCAAACCGGTAATTCGAATGAACTGGCAACTCGCCAGACGCTGTCTCCCGGTTGAATGGTGTATTGCTGAACGTTTAACACTTCGAAGTTTTCCTTGAATTCTTCCACCAGTACGCGGTGGTATTCCAGCCGTCGCTGGTCGAATGCGGAAGCCTGGGTCTGCTCTGAAACGGGCAGTAACAGTACATCACCCACTTGAAGATTCTGCGTCTTCTGAATACCGTTAAGTTCCCGAATCGCAGCGATACCACCCAAACGCAGCCAATCTGAATAGTGGCCCAGTGTTTCACCTGGTTCAATATTGATTCGATATACCCGTTTCCCGGCCTGTTCTGTAGCTTGTATGCGGAATTCAATATCCTGATCTAAAGGTCCGATCACGCGTGAGGGCGGTGTTACGACTTCGCTAGATACAGCACTGGCTTTGTCTGGCTGGTCCTGCTTGCTACTGACCTTTGTGCTGCCACTGTCATCGGTGCTGATCAACTTAGACACACCGGCTCCCGATGTTGTTGACAAAGATCTGTGATTTCGGGCATTCGCTGGCAGTCGCAACGCCTGACCCGGTACGATAATCGAGGCCATCTGCAGCCCGTTGAAAGCCAGTAATTCATCACATGACACACCCCTGTTGTGTGCGATCTCACAAACCGAATCACCCGCTGTAACTGTGTAAATGGATTCTGAACTCGCCGGGTCCCTTCTGTTTGGCCCTAAGGCCTTGGCAACATCCTCGGATACACCTGAAACCAGCAGCTTCTGGCCTGGATGAATAACACTGCGTCTACCCAGTCTATTGTCTGTGAGTAGAGCCTTGCAGCTCACGCCCAGGCGGGCAGCAATCCGGCACGCGCTGTCTCCTTGTTTTACACGGTACACAACGACAGTTGTTTTGAGCGTTTTCCTGGTCGAAGACTGTTGTCTGCCAGTACCAGTGGCTGTGTTCAGCTGACGCGGAATCCGAAGCGTCTGGCCGGGGTAAATCAGGTCCTGCTGGCTGAGTTCATTCGCCACAAGTAAGGTGTCGCATGACACCCCGTATCGCGATGCGACGCCACAGGCACTGTCACCTTTCCTGACTGTATAGGTGTCTCCACCTCTGGTCTCAGCCAACGCGCCAGGGATCACCAGTCTCCGGCCGACAGAGAGGACAGAACGCGATGTAAGTCCATTCGCAGCCAGCAATGCACGGCACTTAACGCCATAGCGCTGCGCAACACCACAAACGGTATCGCCCGGTGCAACAGTGTATGCACCCGGGTCAGCGCGGCTGAGCAGTCGACGTTTTCCGGAAGTACCCATCGGAATCTGAATCGACTGACCAACGCGAATCACGGCCTGCCTTCCCAGCCTGTTCATATCGATCAGATCGCGACACTTCACCCGAAACGCACTGGAGATCGCACAGGCCGTATCACCGGGTCTGACCGTATAACGCTTTGGCGTACCACGATCCGCCTCTGGTGGCAGTGAATGCAGATAAGCAATTTTATCTGCCCAGCCGCCCTGACGCAGAGGCAGGCGCAGCGGGTAACCGCCCGGAATTTCGCGCCAACCGTGCCAAACAAACCGTGTCAACGCTGGATTTAACGATTTCAGCCTGGATAGGCTAATTCCAAAAACCACTCTTATCCTGTCGATTGAAGCGCTCTTGCGCAACATGATCGTATCGTAGCGCAACGGTCTTCCCTTTGAATACGATCCAAAAAAACGACTGGAGTTTTGTGCAACATGTCGTGCCGCAAGAAAACCTGCGTAGAAATTCTTGACCGCAACACGGAATTTCTTGGTTCGATAACGGTTTAGAACTGTAAGAAAATCCGGACCGAGTTTCTTTATGGCTCTTCGCATACCGTTAACACCATAGTTGTAAGAGGTAATTACAAACGGGGTCAGTTCGCTGTCGGATACGTTGGCTTTCTTCGACCGGGCAGCAACTGTCAGATTTTTTCGACTATCTTTGAGATAGCGCGCCGCTGCCCAGCTAGCCGCTTCCGGATCCAGTCTCTCGTCCATAGTCGCATTCAACTCAAGTCCCAATACACGTGCGGTCCGTGGCATGATCTGCCACATACCTGCAGCCCCTACTCTGGAATACGCTTCGGGGTTATAGGAAGATTCTACAAATGGCAGGTATTGAATATCCTGATGTAACCCCGCGTCTTTGAGTACCCGCCTGACAATCGGTCCGTAGGTCCCAAATCGGCGCAAAGCATTCCGAAAACCATCCTTATTTCCACTCTGACACCGAAGATTCCTGGCTGCGCGACGAAGTGCAGCTGGCGATCTTCCCGGAAACATATTGAGGTAGTGCTTATCTTTTGCCTGAGTGATTGTTTTTTTTCGCTCAATCAAAATCGCAATGCGTTCTAACCGTAGACGGATCTGGCGCTTCTGTTCTTTAATGAACTGTGTGTTGCCGTTTGTCCCACACGCTTTGCCCTTGATGATTTTGTAGACCCGATGGGGTCTCTGCGCATCATGGAGAATCGCATCATTGGTCCTCCATCGACCATACACATCGATCCAAAAATCGACCCTCCGTCGAAGCGCATCGGGACAGGGAAAATACTGACTACACTTGAGTTTGTGATGTTGGACCAGGTGGTCAGCGGCTGATTGACCTGCCGGATACATCCAAGTCAGAAACACAGCCACGACCATCCATACAAGTGGCAGAGGCCACCTGCGGAGACAGAAATGCTCAGGTCTGGTTACAAGCAATATTTATCGTCCGTGCCGACGAAGAGGAGACACTGCCTAAGATCTAGATTTAACGCCACACCCAGCCCTGATCCTAACAATTTACACACGGGGTGAAAAGCGCCTGTCCATGAAAGAGGTAGCGGAGCTGCATGGTTTGATACACTCCAACTATGATTCAAGCCTGGATCGATCAATACACCACTTCACCTGAACTGGATCTGCCGGAGAGCCCATGAGCGTCATTTCCAGAGAAGATTTTGTCGGAAGCATCGCCGACGGTCTGCAGTACATCTCTTTCTACCATCCACCCGACTTTGTCCAAGCAATGGCTCGAGCCTTCGAACGGGAAGAGTCTCCAGCAGCGAAAAACGCGATCGGCCAGATACTGCTCAATTCGAAGATGGCAGCCCTGGGGCAGCGGCCAGTTTGTCAGGACACAGGGATCGTTGTCGTGTTTCTTAAGTTTGGACTGAATGTTGGTTTTGATACCGATGATTCGGTTCAGGAAATGGTCGATGAGGGTGTCCGTCGAGCCTACAACAACCCGGACAATCCTCTTCGAGCCTCAGTGGTGTCGCCCCCCTTCGGTAAAAGACACAACACCGGAGACAACACACCGGCTGTTGTACACACCGAACTCGTAGCCGGTGATGCGATAGAGATCACCCTCGCCGCCAAGGGCGGCGGATCGGAAAACAAAGCCCGATTCAGCATCTTGAACCCCAGTGACAGCCTATCGGACTGGGTCGTGGAGACGATACCGGGCATGGGAGCTGGCTGGTGCCCGCCGGGTATTCTTGGCATAGGCGTTGGGGGCACTCCGGAAAAAGCGATGGTGCTGGCCAAGAAATCCCTGATGTCACCGATTGATATGGATGAGTTGATCTCGAAGGGACCGGACAACGACATCGATGCGCTACGCCTTGAGATCTACCAACGGGTTAACCAGACAGGTATCGGTGCTCAGGGCCTTGGTGGCCTCACGACTGTGCTGGATGTCAAGATCCTGTCGTACCCTACCCATGCTGCCTCCCTCCCTGTCGCGATGATTCCCAACTGTGCTGCCACGCGGCACATACACTTTTCTCTGGATGGCACTGGACCTGCCAAGCTGACGCCACCAGACCTTGGCAACTGGCCGGAGATAGGGACCGACGTCGCAAGTCAGGGTCGACAGATCAATGTGGACATGCTCACTCGTAATGACGTTGCGAACTGGCAACCAGGAGAAAATCTACTGCTGTCCGGCAAAATTCTCACCGGAAGAGATGCAGCGCACAAACGGATTGCCGATCTGGTCACTCGTGGCGAACCATTGCCTGAGGGGGTAGATTTTAGCAATCGGCTGATCTACTACGTGGGCCCTGTTGACCCGGTCGGTAAAGAAGTGGTCGGACCTGCCGGACCGACCACTGCGACACGTATGGACAAATTCACAGAAATGATGCTCGCAGAAACAGGGCTGATCGGCATGATTGGAAAAGCAGAACGTGGGCCCAGTGCGATCGAATCGATTCGAAAGCACCGCGCGGTGTATCTGATTGCCATTGGTGGTGCTGCCTATCTCGTATCCAAGGCCATTCGTTCGGCACGTATCGTTGCTTTTGAAGATCTCGGTATGGAAGCAATCTATGAATTCGAGGTCAAGGACATGCCGGTTACGGTCGCCGTAGACAGTAATGGAACTTCTGTACACCGTACAGGGCCTGAGTTATGGCACCAGCGTATTGCAGAAATTCCGGTAAGGGTCAGCTGATACACGTAAACTGCCTTGCAAAACCTTCCCCCGCATTATCCACGGACGAATTATCGCCCTTCAGTTACGGACTGCAACGGACCGCACCTGACCTTCACAATCGGGTCGATAATGACCTGATCCGACCAAAGTTTCCCGGAATGTCCATGAAAATACCTGAAGAGATCAAGCAGGATTTCTCTCGCGAGCCGCTGGATGCCAAGAGCCTGCTGCCTGACCCTTTTGATCAGTTTGAAGCCTGGTTTAGCCAGGCCTGTGCGGAAAATCTACCCGCTCCTAATGCCATGTCCCTGGCTACAGCATCAGCAGACGGATCGCCCACAGTTAGAATGGTGCTGCTTAAAGTTTACGACCGCGATGGCTTTGTTTTCTTTACCAACTACGGCAGCCGTAAGGCACAGCAGATCGCAGAGAACCCGCGTGTTTCTCTGCTGTTTCCCTGGTTCAGTATGGGACGACAGGTCACGATAACCGGCATCGCCCAGCGTATTCCAACCGCAGCATCACTGCGCTACTTTCTATCGAGAAGCCGGGGAAGTCAGCTTGGTGCCTGGACATCTGACCAGAGCAGTGTCATCTCTTCCCGGACTGTGCTGGAAACTACCCTGGCCAGAATGAAACAGAAGTTCAGTAGCGGAGAGATCCCACTGCCTGATTTTTGGGGAGGGTTCCGCGTCACCCCAGAAACCATTGAATTCTGGCAGAGCCAACCAGATCGTCTACATGACCGATTTGTCTACGTGCTTGACGACGCTAACAGCTGGTCGATCGAACGGCTGGCACCCTGAACAACAACCAGTCGTCGCCAGATTACCCGCCCATAGATTCAAGCGACAGCTTGACGGGAAATCGCTCACGGATCTGCCTGTCTATATCATCAGGAACATGTTGCGGTCTGGGTGTGGACAGAAGTTGCTTTACCCGGCACCTGGCCTGCTCGATGAGATCTGGTCGACCGGCCTCGTTCCAATCTTTAGGACTATTTCGATCACCCAAGTCCGGGTACACATAATCCCGCTGCATCAGCGCCATAGTCTGATCGTGCCCCAAAAAGTGACTCGGCCCATCCAGACACACATCCCGCATTGCCTCTAGGGATAAGGTGTCTTCGTTGACCTCAATACCCCGTATCGTTCTGTTGATTGCACCCAGCATATCGTTATCGATGACATAGCTTTCCAGACAGCAACCCAAAAGACTCGCGTGCATACCTGCTGATTCGTAGATCAGATTCGCGCCACTGTGTCCGGCTAGGACATTTGTGTAGGCCTTCTCATAGCCCGACTGCGCATCCGGCAGCTTGGCGTCGGCCATACCAGCGGCAATACCAGTTGGTAAGTCGTAGTACCGTCCCATCTGGCCGCAGGCCGCCATGAGAACCGCTTGTTCACCACTGCCACCGCTCATCGCCCCGGTTCTAAGATCAGAAACAAATGGCCAGGTACCGAAGATCGCCGGGTGACCAGGAGATAGCAGATTCACGTAAACCAGACCGGCCAGCACCTCTGCCGTCTCCTGAACCACAGAACCGGCAAGCGCCGCCGGACTGGTCGCGCCAGCCTGCCCCGCGGCCAACAACAAAACAGGCATCCCGCGGCTGACACAAACTTCCAGTACCCGACAGGCGTCTTCGGCAAATCGAAGTGGCGGTACAACATGACAGCACGAGCAGCTTACAAACGGCCTTTCCCGCCACTTTTTCTCACCGCCGGCCACTATCTCCAGCATATCGATGGCCTCGTGCGCATGGTCGGGAGCGACAAAACTGGTGCCCACATGCTTTGTGGTTCCGGCAATCGATGCGTAACAGGTATTGAAATCCATTTCCCGTGGATCTTCAACATCTCGTGGCACCATTGAGCGTTGAAAGAAATGAATATGCTCCATGGCATCCACGATGCGTGCAGCATCGTAAAGGTCCTGCAGCATCGATTCTCGGTATTCACGTTTCTGAGTATCAACAATATGGACAGCAGCACCCGCAGTACCGAAATATGTTCTGTTGCCAGTGAGGTGCATGTCGTAACGAGAGTCCTGTCCTGGAAGGACGATATCCCGTGCTGCCGAGGCGACGATATCCTCGACCAGTGCTCGAGGAAACAGCAGACGGCCGTCTTGGGTCATCGAGCCGCCGGCTTCGGTCACCAGTTCCTGACAGGACGGTATAGCATTTGCAATACCGATCTGCTCCAATGCTTCCAGTGCTGCCTGGTGAATACGCGTCACTTCAGATTCTGTGAGCGGCTGATATCGCCCGGATACCTGACCGGGCT
>Ga0208128_1000043_pt1 | contig 43123 bp, 36 predicted proteins | sample ETNtaG_35_FD_185758 | JGI IMG/M metagenome (GOLD analysis project Ga0208128, IMG submission 185758) | Marine microbial and viral communities from oxygen minimum zone, Eastern Pacific Ocean - ETNP201306PF51B (SPAdes) (version 2) | ecosystem: Environmental > Aquatic > Marine > Oceanic ... | reverse complement strand
GCCGAGTTTATCTGCTAGGTTCAGTGCTATCTTGACCTATTATACTCGCTTTCTTAGCAAGATTATAGGAGTTTTTATCCCTGTCAATTCGGTAGGCTTGTCGTGTTATAATAGCGATTCTATATTTTTTCTCTAAATTAGGAGATTTAAGATGCCTTTTGTAAATGTCAAAATGCTTGAAGGGCGAACGATCGAACAGAAGAAACAGTTGGTAAAAGCCATTACCGAATCAATGGCCGAGATCTGCGGTGCAAACCCGGAGTATACGATGGTGGTAGTAGAGGATATTGCAAAGGATCATTGGGCTCGTGGTGGTGTCATGGCATCAGATCGAATAGCCGATAATAAGTAGTGGAAGTTTCAAAAGATGCAGATTGAATATCGGGCCCCTAGAAATATAACTGAACTTAACGATTCGATTTTTTGTAGTATGTGCGCTTTCGACTGGAACAAGGGTGGATTTTCGGATGACCATTTTTTCAGTCGAATCTTGAAACTCGATCCGTGGTATGACCTGAACAATACACGCGCTTGCTTTGTTGACGGTCAAGTTGCCAGTGTGGTGGTGATCTTCGAGCGTCCGATGCGTATTGGCAGCAGCGTTGTGCGAATGGGCGGATTGGGTAGTGTGGGCACACATCCCGATCATCGCAAAAAGGGCTATTCGTCGCAGGTACTGCTGGATACGGCTGATTATTTAGAGTCGGCAGGCTTTGATCTGTCGCTGTTGTTTACCGGGCTTAATCGCCACTATGCCAAAGCGGGTTGGGTGACCTATCCAGTTACTCTCCGCTCCATAGATTTATCAAACTGGGCTCAACCTGACCTTGCCGCAGAAACAACCGATCTTTCCATCGAAACGTGCGATTATGGAACCGATCTGCCCATCTTAGTTGAGATCTACAACCAATTCAACAAAAGCCGAACCGGAACAACCGTTCGGAATCAGGTCTATTGGAAGAATCAACCCGAATGGCGAGGGCAAGATCCAACTCTATTTTGGGTCGCCAAGCAAAACGGTCAGATTGTCGCCTACCTGAAAGGCGGGGAAAAGGAGATCCTCGAGATCGGGCGTCGGTTGAATCCGCCGAATGGCGTGCAGGTGCTGGATCAGTTGATGGTTCATTTTCTGCAGAATCGTATTGCGGCTAATCAGGAACAGATCCAGGTTAACGACTGTGCCGAAATTCGACAGCTCTTTGATCGTTTAGGTCTGGAATCTTCAATCCGTGAAACGACCCACTTCATGTTTCGGATCACTAACTTCCGGTCACTGTTGGAGAAGATCTGTCCAATGTTGGAATATCGGTTACATGTGTCTGAGTTAGCTGACTGGAAGGGGAAAATTAGGCTTCGATACGAGTTGGATACTCAAACGCTAACAATCAGTGATGGCCGGATTAAGGTTGGATCTGGTACCGATTCGCCAACCATTGACCTGTCGCTTAGCCAATTACAGGTCTTACAATTGATTTTCGGCGAACTGGACGATTCGACCTTGGTCGATAATCCGGTTCTGTCGATTCTCTTTCCACCAGACCAGTTGTTGCACTGGTCACCGGATAACTTTTAATGTGATTATTGCGATGAACAGCTCGGTTTGTACGGGCAGAGCAAGGTTCCTCGCATGTCCCTTACAGCGGATTTCCCTTAACTTCTACCTCTTCCTTGCTGATAAGCCGATAAATAGCGTGGCAAATTTTTGACTAAAACCCCGCTTGATCAACAGTTTCCTGGTGACCGATCCTTGTGATACTTAAGCTAAAGGGTTTCCATTTTTCTTAGCTGGCGTGGATGAGGGTAGTGATGGCGTTGGTAATTGATTTCTTCTATCTACCGAGGTTCAAAATCAATACATGTTATCAGCCCTCTCTCTTCTATGGAAAGATGTCATTCAATGACCAGTATCATGTTACATTTAGAATTCATTGAAGAGCGTCATTTTCACCCTTTTCAGTATCGTCTCTTGTTCCAGTGCAAGATTTATCAGATCCGATCAAGTAAGAGTAGGTTTTGGTAAAAGGCCTCGGTGAGAATCCAGGCTAACGACAATGTGTGTCTATCAAATCATCGGTTGAAAGTCCAGGTTTTCGGTAATCCGGGTGCCGTCTTTTTTGAGTGCTTCCATATAGAGGCGAATCCGCTCTTTGGCCACTTTCAGATCGTAGTTGTTGAGGTTGATGTTGAGTAGGTCAATGTACCACGGGACTTTAACTGTGGTCAGAACATAGGTCTCAACAATCTCCCTGGCGATGGGAAGCGTAGTTCTCTTGGAGTTATTATGCACATCTTTATCTTTGGCTTGCTGTAATTTGTCGTATTCTTCCACCAACAATCTTTCAAACAACTCAGTGGTGAACAGGTCTCCTGCTTTAGCATCTGTCTCTGCGTCGTCTTCGTTCAGACACCCGCCTTTATGCAACCACTCCCACAGGATGCTCAACCGAATCTCGCCGGTTGCCATATCCTCCATCAGGTACATAATGCTGTCGTCATCGAAGAAGTCGGCCGGCTTTAAGGCGGCCGCCTGGAAGCCCTGGCTAAACGCATTACCGTATTGGAGGCCAACACTTAGCAAGTTTCGAGCCCCCCGGATGGTTCTGGGAGCAGGTTCCAGTTCGGTTAGACCGTCGGCATCGGCTTGTGTATAGGTCAAGGGCGGGAACTCCCGACCCAGTTGATTGTTCTGACCGATGTCGGCCCAGACCGGTCGGACAATATGTACCATCTTCCAGTGGGCTACCCATTTACCGCTGGCACCGGCTTCTTGCTCACGCCTACCCCCAGCCACCGCCCTTTCCATGCTGCTGGCAACCCCTTCTACTGTCCCAACCGGAATGTTGGGTTCCATTCCTCCTTGCCAGAGGGTAAAGTTGCCGTTTAGGTCGGGCGTATTAACCGCGCGACGGACTCGATCTTCGTAGTTTTTCATGTAGCCGTAGGTCATGGTGATGGATTCGATATTGGGGTTGATAAAGCTTTGATCCCACTCTACAGCATCGGCTACGCTATTGATGTAATCCCATCGCCCGGTGTTGTAGCCGGCAAAATGCTGGCCCAATGCAGCCCGGATTTCCATCAACTGGAAGGTGGCTTCCAACTGCTCGACCAGGACATAGACTTTGGCCGTGCCTACAGGCAGACCCAAGTGCGTTTCTAAGGCAGCGATCATGTCATTCCAGAGAGCGGCCTCCTCTGCGGTTTGGATCTTGGGTAGGTACAAGACGATAGAAGAATCCGTAGCTTGTAACTGCTGATAATTGTTGACGATATAGGTGGCCATATCCACCAGTGAGGCCGAGTAACCAAATCCATTTTCGTCGCGTACGTGACGGTCATCAAGGTGCAGACCACGCGCTCGGAAGATTTTGGTAGTAAAGTTGAGTTGGGCCTCCCAATCAACGATCGTTTCCCGACCGAAAAATGAAACCGACCACTGGTTCATCTCTCGAGCCACCTGTGCTGCGGCTTGCATAAAAACGTCGTCACGGTCAATGGCCAACTTGAGGTTGCGTTGATTGTCTAGCGACATGGTGGTAATTTGCCCGAGTGCGTCTTCGCCATCGAACATCCAACCATCAGCTCCCGACAATAGAGCATAAGCCACGTTGCGGATACTGCGTTCGATAGGAGCATTGGGTTTAGCCCCCGGCCCGGTACCTTGGATCCACTGGCGTTGCAAATCAACCGGGATTTCCGGGCCGATAAATTTACCGTCTCTGGCATCCTGGACTCTGATGCTAGTACGTGGAATATAGTCATCAGGGTTAAGGAAATTAAGCGGTTGCTGTTTCTCACCCCGTTCGGTGCGACGATCCATCCGCTTCCGCATGATGGCCAATCGGTCGTGGTTAAGCTCTGACAAGGAACTCAGTGTAGTTAAAACTTCAGGGGTATAGACATCCGGATAATCACGGTCGAGATGGTCTCGAATTTGAATATCTGCCATTCTTTCTCCTTTTGGTCGATTGGTTTATGAAGGTAAGGATATAGTAAAATCGCTTATGTTATAGTTCAGGGGAGTTTGCCCCACCTCAGTCCTCCCCTTGCTAAGGGGGCGAGTGTACCCGATCGCTAGACAGCGTATACATTCGCGGGTGGCTAGAGAACTGGCGGAGGTTTTATCAGCCTACTACGCTACTCTTAAAACACTACCACAAATCGGATAATAATTATGCCATTTGATTTTGGGCCGATGCTCAACTGTAACTTAGGCTCAAGTGTCAAGTGCAATCAGGTAGTTAAGAAAATACCACAAGAGTTGCTTGCAAGTCTAGCCATTTTCCAGAACCATAATTCAGTCCTTCCTGCACCGCAGAAATTTGATGCTCGCTGAGGGACCAGAAATCTGATCTCTGGAGCAGTTGCTATTCTGTTTAGACCACCTGGCCCAAGGGCATCAGGCAGAGCAAAATGGATCTCGGCTGGAAGTTACTCAGCAATAGCTTGATAATTCTATCCCAATTGATCCTATGTATGATCAGTCTGCTCAGGTCTCAACAATTCAAAGCCGCTCTTGGGCTTGTAGCCTGTTTCCAGACAGTTAACCAAATTTGCCTTTAACCAGTCTAACATTAGTGCCTTGTTTAGCCGTACCAATGATGGTGTCTGCTAGAGCCAGGCGGGCCTCAGTTTGGGCACAACAAGCATGGTCCGTAAAAATCCGATTTAGCCGTGGATCGCCTCAGCGAAAGCTGACATTAGAGATGGATCTTTCTCGATCACGTTTCCGGTAACAATGAAGTCGGCACCCGCTTCTACCTTCTGCCGGGCGGTTTCTGTAGATCTAATTCCGCCACCAACGATGATTGGCACTGAAACCTGTTTTTTGACCGATGAAATCATTAGATCTGGTACGGGAGTTTTGGCTCCACTGCCAGCTTCAAGGTAAATTAATTGCATGCCAAGATATTGACCAGCAAGTGCGTGCGCCCAGGCAATTTCACATTTGTCACGTGGAATGGGAGTGGTATTACTAATGAAACTAACGGAAGTCTGTGTACCACCGTCGATTAGAAGATAACCTGTTGGAATAGGTTCTAGCCCTTGTTTCTGAATCAGGGGGGCGGCTTTCACCTGCTCACTAATGAGATAATTTGGGTTACGGCCACTAATCAAGCTCATGAAAAGGATTGCGTCGGCATGCGAGGTCAATTGCATAGCTGATCCAGGGAAAAGGATTATGGGCAGATTAGTCGAATTTTGAAGTGTCTCAGCAATTAAGCTCAAATCGTTGGTTAGGAAACTGCCCCCCAATAAAAGTGCATCAACCCCCGCACTTTGGACTTGTTGGCCAAAACGAGGAATATCTTGTTGTTCCAATCGATCAGGATCAACTAAAACCAAGTATCCGGCCTGATACTTTTCACCTACAGCTTGAAGTTGTTCAAATACGGTCATGAGTAAAGCGAAATGTAGTTAAACCCAACCAGCCAAAATAAGGTGTCGAAGTTCTAGCAGTAATCGAGGCTGATGCTTAAGAACTGTTTTGAAAATAGTTGGCATGTTTACTTTTTCTGCGGGCATCCGGTTAAGTACAGCGGCACAACGATCAAACATCTCGTCGCTAAATTTTAACGCTTCGTCTCGAATTCGGCAGATCCGCTTAAAATGCTTGCCAATTTCTCGATCCCAACGGCCTTCGTAGATACTCAAAGCTTTTGCTGAAACATCCCCTTTTTTCAAACAATCTACGGCCGTATCAGCAGCAAACATACCTGAATACATGGCATTGGCAATCCCTCCTCCCGAAATTGGGTCACTGTGGTGTGCCGCATCCCCCACAATTAAAATCCCATTACCAACCAATTTCGGTAAGCTGTCACCAACGGGAACTGCACCGACAACTTGACCTATAATTTTACCTTGAGGAAATTTCCGTTTAACAAACTCGTTAAGGTAGTCAATAGCTAATTTGCCCCCTTTACCAGAGATTGTTCCACCAATCCCAACACCGACGTTGGCAATATCAGCCCCTTTAGGAAAAACCCAAATATAACCACGCGGTGCTATTTCCCGCCCAACATAAAAATCACAGTATTCGGGTTCGATATCGATTTTAGATATGAGATACTGGGCACAAACATCAATATCTCTTAGGTCGTGAGTAGTATCGATCCCAGCCCATCGACCAACCTGAGATTCAATACCGTCAGCGGCAATTACAACTTTAGCCTTGACTGTATAGTCTCTGGCCGAATATCTAAAAACAATCCCATTTACATACCCATTATCATCTTTCTTTACACCTGTTGCCCTAGCTTTAACAATAATGTCAGCCCCCGCATTGGCAGCCATTTCAGTCAAAACCCGATCAAATACCTTGCGTTCTAAGACATAACCTGCATTGGGCACATCCATCTGAACAGGTATTTCACTTGGTGAGAAAATACGTGCTCCGTTAATCGGTTGAGAAACCCAGCTTGGATCCGGTTCAATAAATTCGCACAGAGCCTCTGTGCTAATTCCCTCCGCTCAGCGAACGGGTGTACCGATCTCTTGCCGTTTCTCCAGCACCAGCGTCCGTAGTCCACTTTCTGCGGCCACTTTAGCCGCCATCGTGCCCCCCGGCCCGGCACCAACCACGATCATATCGTAATCCGAATGAATCACTAGAACAGTCCTCGCTCCTCGTATTCAGGATAGTAAATTTTATCTCGGTATTCCATTGCTAACGCTCCGACCGGACACCCTTTGATGCACTTGGCACAGTGCGTACATTGCGGTTGATCAATTTCCAAGTGAAGATCCACCAGTTCGATGATGTTTTCTGGACAAACGGCGACACAAGAACCGCAGTAACTGCAGAGCTCATTGTAGATGTGAATCATAAAAGTCTTTCCCCTGGTCTGGTTAGGGATGTCCGGCTCGAATCAGTCGGCAATTTCCCTCGTATTAAGCCTAGGCTGAAGGTTGGCGAAGCTGGTCCCCTTAATTGGGTCGAAGGTAAACTTAAGCCTGTCCACAACTTGCTAGTGAAGCGACTTCAACCTGGAGATTGATTAGAGAGCAGAGGGGGTATTAAATCGTTGCGCCTAGACAAACCGCTAATAAACCGACAAAAATATTCCATTTCATCCATTTTTGAATACGTGCACAATTACGTTGTGTCGGATTAGTCCAGAGTTGAAACCCAAGATAGACCAATACCAGATCTACACCAAAAATCATTAATACCAGATAGATCCAGGAATACCAGTTCAATAAGTAAGGAATGGGACTAAAAATGATCCCACCTCCTATCAACAACAACGCAATAGAGATTGCCCGACGTTCCCCCCACAACAGTGGCAAAGTCGCCACCGATTGAGCCCGGTCACCTGGTAAGTCTTCAATGTCCTTTACAATTTCCCTTGCCGTCGTAAAGAGAAAAGCGAAAATCGCCAACGGAAGAACCTCTCGAGCGGTTCCTTTAGCTACCCCACCAGCAATAAATGTCAAAGCGGTTAAGCCCCCAACCACTAGATTACCAATTAGGGGCGTTCGTTTGAGCCAAAAAGCGTAAGCCACCAAAGTCACCACCACCCCAACGACGATTAAAAATGCGGTTTGATTAACCCGATAGCCGAGTTGAACGCTGCCTCCCAACAGGATCAGTGAGAAGATCAAGGCTTGTTGGCGACTGACCCGGCCCGACGGAATAGGCCGCTTGGGTTTGTTAATCCGGTCAATTCGAACATCGCAAAAATCGTTCAAGCTATTACCGGCTGATAGGGCTAAAAACGCAGCCACGGCCACCAGCCAAACCGATTGATTCGCATCAAGCCATTGCCACCAACTCTGGTCAGAGGCAAAGGGTAACCCATCGGCGATATACGCACCTAACCAAACCGACAGAAAAGCGATCAATCCATTCAATGGTCGGCAAAGTTCCACAAAGCTAGAAATACGACTTAGTGAAATTGGCCTTGTCCTGTATACTAAGGATATTTAATTCCGAACCGAGTCATATAGTACCACCGCAGCAATAAAGTTATGCCGATAAATAGCACCGCATAGATTGGTAGCAACACGCTAACAATCACCGAAAAGGTCAAAATACCGATCCGGGTGGAGAAAACAATCGCATTAACTTCAGCATTCGACGGCTTAGGATCTGCATCAGAAAGTATAGTTTCCGAATGGTCTTGGGAGCTAAGTAACAGGTTCATCCGAACAAAAAAAGGCAAACAAATAAGTGCCGTCACCAGTGCAAACCAGCTTTGTAGCCAATAAGCGCTAATAATTGAAAGCAATAAAACCGCCAAGCTCAACTGACCCGCCTTCCGTTTCCCCAACAAAGCCCCGGTAGTTAGGTCTCCGCTGGCTTGATCACCAGTTATATCTGGAAGTGTCGTATTGATAAAGGCCGAAGCCACACAAAGAATGTACGGCAACGATTGAGTTACCGCCTCCATAGAAAATGAGGCAGTAGATGTCCAGCCCACCCAAAAAGCGATTCCGCCATAACCAACCGCATTGGCCAACAGATCAAGTATGGGTTTTCCTTTTAGCCGAATTGGTGGCAGTGAGTAAATCAACCCGAAAACTGCAGAACTGCCAATTAAGGCTAAAAAGATCGGATTTCGTCGACCGAACCGCACGATTGCCCATAACAATCCATTACCGATTAGCAGCACCGCTTCTGCCGTGACTATAGAGATTTTGACGTGACCATCAGATATCAAATAGAGTTTCTGGTTGACAGCATCCGTCTTTCGATCTGAAATCTGGTTGACGATATAACAACCGGCGGCCAGTAAACTGTATAGTACCAGCGTCTCAACCAATTGTGTTGGTGGTCTCCATATCGGTATGACCGCCAACAAGGGTTCCCGCTGTGAAACCGCATGATAATATCCGAGTATCACCTGCGTCCAAACAGGCAAAAGTAACATTGGGCGAACAACAGCCAAATAGTCAAACCACCGGAGAAGCGAATGGTTGTCAGCTTGACCGGGCTCTCGCATGTGGATCTATTAGAATCTGGAACCTCAGGGATAGCGAGTGTGTAAACAGATACTCCAAACTGAGCCGTGAGTGAACTTTGATTCCTAATTCCCTATTCCATTCTGTTTGAGGGCTGCCTCAAGCTCTGTAATTTGCTGCCTTAGATCCTGAAGTTCTCGGTTAATTTGGGATGATCGGCGGGCTTGGGCCTGTGCCTTCAGTTCATCGCGATGCAAACGCGCCGGGAATCCTGATATTATGCCTGCGTTATCTGGGATGTTCTTGGTAATACCCGATCGGGCCAGAATAACATTGTGATCACCAATTGTTAGGTGGCCTGCGATTCCAACCTGCCCGGCTAGGGTTACATAATCGCCAATCTTGGTACTACCCGAAATCCCAACCTGGGCTGCAATACGACAGTGTTTGCCAATTTCGACATTGTGTGCGATTTGCACTAAATTATCGATTTTAGTACCTTGGCCAATAACTGTTGCCGTATTAGCCAGCGCAGCACGATCTACAGTTGTATTGGCACCAATCTCGACATCATCTTCGATAACTACCGTGCCGATTTGTGGGATCTTATGATGCTGGTCTTCAAAAGTAGCGAAACCAAAACCATCGCTGCCGATCACCGCACCATTATGAACAATTGCTCGATCTCCGATACTGACCTCTTCTCGCACTGTAACACTGGCGTGAATCCTTGTATGACAACCGATTTTCGATTTTGAACCGATATAGGTGAAAGGGGAAATGACGGCTCGGTCTCCTATTTGTACTTCATTAGCGATGATGCAATTGGCTTGAACCGAAATGTCTTCACCCAAGACGACCTGTTTCCCAATTTGAGCTGTTGGATCAATGCCAATCGGATCCGAAATAGCTGCATCGGCAAAAGTTTTGTGGACCTGCAAAAAAGCGTAATAAGGCTCAGCTACACAGATACCGCTTTCAACTAGTAGATCTGTCGGTTCAATATCTTGACCAAGGATGATAGCGGAAGCCGAGGTTTGGTCAATCTGGTTACGGTACTTGGGGTTGGCCAAAAACGTGATCTGCCCGGCGTTGGCCTGTTGAAGACTAGAAATCCCGTTAATCTCTAACTGGCGGTCACCGAAAATAACACCACCAATAATTTGGTGGATCTGATCTAAGGTCAGAATCATAGGTTAGTCTGTCAGGCGTTGTATGTAACGTTTCTACTCTTCGGACGTTGATTCCTTTTTTTGGGGCTGATCGTATTTAGTGTTCAATGTATTGATAATCCGCTCTGTCAAGTCATATTTAGGAGATACGTAGAGCGCAACCGGGATCGAGTAAGCACCAACGGTCAGGCGTTGATCCAAAATTAAGCTGTAGTTCTCATTTTTACCGATCTCCTCGATTAGCACTTTAACCTCCTCGATGATGGGTTCTAGCAGTTCCTTTTGCTTCTCAATTAGTGCTTGTTGCCCGTTTTCTAGCCGTTGCCGATATTCTTCTTGCTTGATTCGAATATCTTGTCTTGCCGCTCGGACGGCATCATCGTCGAGGAAAAGTTCTTGTTTGGTTAGGCGTTCTTCCGAAACGATAATTTCGTCCTCCATATCCTTCAGTCGGGTTTTTAGTCGCTCTTCCAACGCTTTTAACTCGGCATCGGCCTCTTTGGCTTTTTTGTACCCCTCAATTACCCGTTGGGTATCAATAACGCCCAACTTAAAATCCTGAGCCTCGGCGCAGAGCGCAACAAAACCAATCCATACAGACAACAATAAAATTCGACTAAAAAACTTGTTCACTAAATCACTCCCCATATTATGATTTTTACTATGACCGCTACTTCAATACAAAACTTGCGATTAAAGGCTAATTTAATTAAGTAGACCAGCCGAAGTCGCCAATATCTTACAAGTCGGCCTTAGAAACTGGGGCCGATAGTGAAATGAAACTCACCTTTTCCTCGTCCACCTGTACCATCATCACGGTGAAATCCATATCCCCACTCAGCGCGTAGCAGCATCCCTTGTAGATCCATTCTAACTCCAAAGCCAGCTCCTGTTTTGAAGGTCAAGTCATTTCGACGCAACTCTCCCCAGGGTTTATCCCACACCTGCCCGAAATCAAAAAAGGCCACCCCTGTAAACTGCTGTGCAATTGGAATCCGGTATTCGATGTTACCATATAACGACTTATCTCCCCCATTCAGAGACGGTACACCGTTGTTAAATGGGAGGATCTCAAAGTCTTGGTAGCCACGAACCGTTTCAATACCACCCAAAAAATATCGTTCAAAAAACAGGAAATAATCGTTCTCATCAGCCTTGGATTGCAGGTAACCACCGTAAAGATGGAGAGCGATGACCATATTTTTCCAAGTTTTGATGTACTGGCTCAGATCTGCCGTATACTTAATAAATTGACTGTCTGCGCCCAATAACCCACCTGAGTATTCGTAGGAGACAGTGTTGTAGGTTCCATTGATCGGGTAGTTAAGGCTCATCCGGTAGTCTCGAGTGTCTTTGGAGAGGTAGAAGGTTAAACTTCGAGTCCATCGATCATAGATGACGTCCTCTTTCTTCAGGTAGTCGATCTCAGTATGAGTTTTGTCGTTTCGGAAACGAAGCGATAGATCGTAGTCATTTAGGACTGGGCGACCAATCGTAACCGAAGCCCCTTTCCGTTCGTAGATCGGCCAGCTAGCATATCCATAGCGAGACAAAATGCTTCGGGTGTAGTATTGACGACGCCGATTGTTGTACAAGTTGAAGCTTAGTCGGGTTGGTGTTCCCAAGATCCAGGGAGTATTGACCCGGAACTCTGCTGTTTGACGATAGCGAGTACCGACTTCACCCTTTAGATGAACCCGGTAAGCTCGACCTAGAACATTAGAGTGGCTGACCTCCGCCATGCCGAACAAGCCCCCTTCGCTCCCATACCCTCCGCCAACACTGAACATACCCATTTTATCCCGCTCAGTGACGTTGACAATCAGGTCGCGACGCTGACCTTCCTCTTCACTAGGGATAAAATCAACGTTAGTAATTGATCCTAGTTGAAATAGTCTTTGACGAGCTTTCCGAATTTTCTGGATATCAAAGAACTCATCGGTCTTGATATTCAACCTATCGAGTTCACGACTGATGATTCTCTCTTTAGTCTTAAGCAGTCCGTTAATTTTGATATTGTCGATGATAATTACATCACCTTCGCTGATGTTGAAAATAATGTCGACAATCTGGCTTTCTTCGTCGAAACTAGGGGCCGGATCTATTTCAACTAGCAGGTAGCCTTCCTCTTGATACAGTTCAGTAATCTTATCAATCGACTTCTGAAATTTGCCACGGTTGAAAATTTCACCCTCTGCGGGATCCATCATTTCTTTGATCTTGGATTCTTGGAAAGCCGGTTTCTCCGAAAAACGGATCTCGACTTTATATTCGCCAACGCTATATTGGCCCCCTTCATCAACTTTAATATCGAGAATTAAACCTGTCTTATCCTCGTTAAAATGCTTATCGTAACCAAGTACCTGCGACTGGGCATACCCGCTATCTTGATAAAAGTAGTTGAGTGTTATTAGGTCTTCTTCCAGCACATTTTCATCGAAGTATTTTCCAACCTTGTTTTTGAGTTGGCGAGCCAGTTTCTTTTGGGCTAGCCCCTTACTTCCAACGAAGTTAATCTCTTGAATCTTGATCCGTTTTCCTTCTTTAATGTTAAAAGTTAAAATAACCGTATTACTATCTTCGTCGGGATCAAGTTCGGTGGTCACTTCTGCTAAATAGTATCCTTTTTCACGGTAAGTTTTGAGGATCTGTTGTCGATTTTGCCAAGCGAGGTAATCGGTAAAGATCTCACCTGTCTTGAAGTTGATGGCTTCTTTGATTTTACCGTAGCGGATTTTCTCGTTACCGATGATCTCTATCCCTTCAATTTTGGAGCTTTCGGTCAGTCGGAAAACAACTTCGAGGCCGCCATTTTCGTAAGGTTCAACATCGACTGAAATATCAGAGAATAACCCAGTATCCTTAACTATATTTTTAATATCTTTGCTGAGTTGATCCGGGTCTACTTCTTTACCGACAGCCGTCTGAATGATAGAACGCAGCAACGCCTCTTCACCAGTTACACCTTCAAAGCGGATGTTTTGAACGCTTAATGGGTTGATTTCTGTTGTCTCTGATTGCGAATCCTTCGCTGCTGTTTTGTCAGGACTTGGCCGGGGTTGGGAAACCGATTCTGAGGAAGAGGATTCTTCTTGGGATAAGAGTGGCAAACAGAAAAAACTAGCCGTCAAGCAAACAACAAATAAAATGAAATAAGTTCTCGAAAAGATCGTGATCATGTCCGAACCTCCGGTCGGCGAATAGGGGCGAAAATTTTCCCCCTCTATCAATTCTAGTAGATCTGGGTTCCGGTAGTTTGTGTCAATTGATGAAAATCGTGAATGAGATCTTTTGTTACAGTCCCAGGGGTTCCATTTCCAATAACTCGATTGTCGATTTTGACCACCGGAATGACTTCTGCTGCTGTTCCTGTTAAAAAACACTCTTCAGCAATATAGAGATCATGGCGGGTAAAAACCTTCTCTACCACTTTAATCTGTCTTTTTTCTGCCAAGTTGATGACAGCATTGCGGGTAATACCCTCCAAGATGCCTACATGTGTTGGTGGTGTCACCAGTTCGCCTTTTTTTAGGTAGAAAATATTGTCGCCCGAACACTCGACTACATGACCGTCTACGTTTAACATCAAAACTTCGACGACTCCAGCCTGTTTCCCTTCAATCTTGGCTAAGATGTTGTTTAAGTAGTTCAGTGATTTGATACGAGGATTGACAGCCTCTGAGATGTTGCGGCGGGCTGGAACGGTAATAATATCTAGCCCTTTTTCATAGTATTCGGCTGGATAAAGTACAATTGTGTCCGCAATAATAATTATGCTAGGGGTTGGACACTTGTCTGGGTCCAACCCTAAATCGCCTACGCCACGAGTAACTATCAAACGAATATAGGCGTCCCTCAGGTGATTACGTTGCAAAGTTGTCAGAAGCGCTTGTTCCATCTCTGTAATTGAAATTGGTATGGTGAGTAGAATAGCATGTGCTGATTCGTAAAGCCTTTCTAGATGCTCGTTTAGCTTGAAAACGCGACCATTATAAGATCTTATCCCTTCAAAGACACCATCGCCATAAAGCAGCCCATGATCGAAGACCGAGATTTTAGCCTTATTCTGCGCATAATACTGACCATCAATATAAATTTCCATAAATTTTTACCCGAAGAGGGAAAATCCAATCCCACCAACTCGTTCGAGCCGGATCTTTATTAACCATAAACCAGAGTTGAAAGGCTTGATTATGGGATTCTGACTATCGACTTGCAACATATTAATTCACTCAGCGATCTGTTTGGCTTCAGAAATTTTACCGTCAACCAGATGAACACGGCGGTCTGCTCGTTGCGCCAATGTATGGTCATGTGTAATCAAGACCAAGGACTGAGAAAACCGATCGTTTAAATCCCAAAGTAAGTCCAAGACACCACCGCTGGTTTTTCGATCTAAATTACCTGTCGGCTCATCCGCCAGAATCACACGTGGCTGATTAATTAACGCTCTAGCAATTGCAACTCGTTGACGTTCTCCACCAGAAAGTTGCGTCGGGTAGTGATCGAGTCGATCTTCCAGCCCAACGTATGCCAAAAGTTCGTCAGCCTGCTGAAGAGATTGATCCATGCTATGGGTGCCGGAGATCATCGCACCTAGTGCTACATTTTCCCGAGCGGAAAACTCGGCTAGCAGATGATGAAACTGAAACACAAATCCAATTTCCTGATTCCGAAAGTGATCCAACTCTCGGTCTTCGAACCCAAAAATATCCTGATTGCCAAAAAAAACGGCGCCAGATGTTGGTCGATCTAAGCCGCCGATCAGATGCAATAAGGTACTTTTACCTGCCCCGGAAGTTCCGGCAATTGCTAGAATCTCGCCGGCATTAACCTCTAAGTTAATGCCTTGTAGCACTCTAATTTCATTGCCTGCCTCAGTGTAGGTACGGTGAATATCAACGATACGAATCATACTATGGCGCTGTACTTATCTGATCTATTCGTACCGCAAGGCTTCAACAGGAACCAAATTAGAAGACTGCCAAGCTGGATATAGCGTTGCCCCCAAGCAGATGAAAAACGACAAGAAATTGATGAACAGGACATAGACCCAGTCGATCTCCACCGCTAGTTGGCTAAGTTGGTAAACACGACTATCAATTTGAATTGGGCGGACCACACAGTAGAGAACAAATGTGACAACCAAAATCCACAAGACCGGAATCCCAATCTTGAAGAAGACGGCCTTGTCTTCTTGCCCATTTATGGGGGCAGTTGAGCGAACCGGTTTAGTCGAACGGGTAATCGATATCCAGATCTGTAAGGCGACAGGTAGGATAATCGTTAGTGCGAGCCAGTATGAAGGCCGATCATTTTCTAGATCCAGCAGGAAACAGAGTCCAATGCCGAGTACCGTTCCAATCATCGCACCTAAGACACCAATTAAAATCCCTTGAGAGATAAAGATTTTAGAGATTTGACGCTTGGAGGCTCCAAGAGCACGTAAAACACCAATATCCCGCGTTTTTTCCATCACCATCATAATCAGAGTACTAGCGATGTTGAAAGCGGCGACCAAGATAATCAAAGCTTCGATAATTAATGTTACTATCTTTTCCAGTTTCATTGCTTCAAAAAGTGGTGCATACTGCTTCATCCAGGTATCCGTTAAAGGAACGCCTTTCAATCCACCACCTGGAAACTTAATTTGCTCTCGAATTCGTTTGGCAACGGTTTCAGCTATCTCTGGCGTGGAGGCTTTAACCTGAATTAAGTTGGCCTGTTCGCTGCGATTGTAGAGGTCCTGTGCGGCTAGCAGCGAAACAAAGCCAAAGGCGTTATCATAGGTGTGGAGTCCCGATTGGTACAAGCCCACCACCACATAGTTGCTGACATCAGCGAAGAAGGTACTGGGATTAGCCGGATTAGGTTCCATCTTCGATATCAGTCTAATGATGTCACCGGTGAATAGCCCTTTTTGGCTGGCGACATTATAACCCAAGATAATGCCCCCTTTGAGTGTCTCTCGCTTGGATAACTTCTTTTGCGCAGCCGAGATTAGCTCAGGATCATCAAAATCAACCGATCCGATCACATACTCTGAAAATCCTGTTACACTGTCCTCCTGCTTTAGGTCTATCCCTTTCACGTAGATTGTTCCTTCGATTCTCTTCGATCCTTTAGGCTGAAGTGCCAGTTGACTGTAGATCACCGGCGAGGCGGCAACGACATCATCAACCTGTTTTATCTGCTGGACCGTCTGATCGTAGTTTTTGAAAAAACCACCCATCGAGCGAACAAACACGTGAGCTTCGTTGGCTAACAATTTGTCCTTTAGTGACTGCTCGAATCCGTTCATTACCGAAACGACCAGAATCACGGTGGCAATACCAAGAGAAACGCCACCTACCGAAATTAAGCTGATAATCGAAATGAAAGACTGTTTTCGCCGAGACTTTAAATACCGTCCCGCCACAAATCGCTCAAAGCGCATAAATAATTAAATTAGAGGCCTACCGAAATGAGCGACCTAGCTAATGGCGCTTATTTCTATTCACACTCCAAACTAAAGTTCGGGTTTCATTTGGGGAAAGAGAATCACATCACGAATTGAGGATTGGTTTGTCAGGAGCATCGTTAGGCGGTCGATGCCAATACCAAGCCCACCAGTTGGTGGCATACCGTACTCCAGTGCTCTCAGATAGTCTTCATCCATTAAAAAGGCCTCTTCATCTCCGTCCGCCCGCTTTTTCGCTTGCTCCACAAACCGTTCACGCTGATCCATTGGGTCATTTAGTTCGCTAAAAGCATTACCAACTTCCATTCCGTGAATAAAAAACTCAAATCGCTCTACCAAACTATCATCATCCCGTTTTTTCTTCGCCAGTGGAGAGACCTCAACTGGATAGTCGTAGATGAAGGTTGGTTGAATCAACTTCGGTTCAACCAAGGTGGCAAACACTTCTGCTATGAGTTCACCTCGTTTCTCAGTACTAGGGGTCGATTTACGGCCGGGGTCTTCTTCCGTAGATTGCAGAAGATTCGCCAGTTCAGCCAGGCTTTGCTGACTAACATCAATTCCTGCTACTTTCTTGATAGCTTCAAACATGGTCATCCGTGGCCAGGGTGGATCGTAACAGATGGTCGTCTCTTGATATTGGATCTCGGTTTGTCCAAAAACAGTCTGCGCCACATGTGAAACCAGGTTCTCTGTCAGCCGCATCATGTCCTGATAATCGGCGAAGGCTTGATAGAGCTCAATCATAGTAAACTCCGGATTATGATCGCGATCCATCCCCTCGTTGCGAAAATCTTTGGCGAATTCGTAAACTCGATCAATGCCACCAACAATCAGTCGCTTCAGATACAGTTCATTAGCAATCCGAAGATAAAGATCCATCCCTAGCGTATTGTGGTGTGTAATGAATGGTCGGGCGTTGGCACCACCATAAATCGGTTGTAGAATTGGTGTCTCAACCTCTAGAAATTCCCTCTGATTCAGGTAGGTGCGAATAGACTGGATGATCTGTGTTCGGTGGATAAACACCTGTTTGACATCCGGATTCACAATGAGGTCAGCGTAGCGTTGTCGGTACCGGGTTTCAACATCTTGCAGGCCGTGAAACTTTTCCGGTAGCGGCCGAATCGACTTAGACAGTAATTGAAACCGATTTACCATTACGGTTACTTCGCCTGTTCGAGTCCGAAAAACGGGGCCTTCCACACCAATTAAATCGCCGACATCAAACTTCTTGTAGATTTGGTATTGATCAGCCCCTACCGCTTTTTTACTGATGTAGACCTGAATCTGACCTGTGTGGTCTTGTAGATGTGCGAAACCAGAATTTCCGTGATCCCGCTTGGTCATTATTCGACCGGATACACAGACAGGATCGTCTTCATCCGGTTCGTTGCCGGCTTCAGCGTAAGTCTCTAAAATCTGCTTGGCGGTTGTATCAGGATCATAACGGTAAGGATAAGGATCTATGCCCAGATCCCTCAATTCTTGAACCTTATCAATCCGTTGACGCATTAGCTCATTAGTTTGTTCCACTCTATTTTAAAGTCCTTTAACGGATGTACATCGTACATCCACATATAGATACGAAATGGTCGATGTCTGAGCACATCACTAAAAGTTTAGGTTTCAGTAAGAGCTGTTGTTTTGATCATCTGCTGGTCGGCGATTTGCCCTGTACTTAAGATAACTTTCAATAAACCGGTCGATTTCGCCATCTAAAACTGCATCGACATTTCCTGTTTCAATATTGGTGCGAGTATCCTTCACCAACCGATAAGGGTGCATGACATAGGATCGGATCTGACTGCCGAAACTGATCTCGACCTGATCGCCTTTCAGTTGCGCGATTTCCTCTTGCTGTATCAATTGATAGTGTTCATAAAGCCGAGACCTCAACACCTTCATTGCCAATTCCCGATTCTTGTGTTGTGATCGTTCGTTCTGGCACTGGGCTACGATTCCTGTCGGAACGTGTGTTATCCGTACAGCAGAGTCGGTTGTATTAACGTGTTGTCCACCTGCGCCGCTGGCACGATAGAAGTCGATTCTCAACTCTGAGGGACTAAGTTCGACTTCGATGTTATCATCAATTTCGGGGGTGACAGACAGAGAAGCAAAAGAGGTATGTCGGCGTTTGTTGAAATCGAAAGGAGAGATACGTACTAACCGATGGATGCCGGCTTCAGCTTTTAGATAACCGTAAGCCAAATCACCATTGACCAGAATAGTGGCGCTTTTGATCCCAGCCTCATCGCCGGCCGAAAGATCAATCATCTCAGTTTGGTAACTTTTCCCTTCACACCACCGTAGATACATTCGCATCAACATGGCGGCCCAATCTTGTGACTCTGTTCCGCCAGCACCAGGTCGAATGTTAATAATCGCATTATTCCGGTCGCGCTCCCCACTCAGAATAACCGATAATTCGATTTTGTCGATTCTACGGTTGAGGTGATCCAGCCCTGCAATAATTTCATCACCCACCCCCAGATCTTCCTCTTCTATTGCCAACTCAAACAGGATTTGAAGATCTTCTAACTCGGAGGCGGTTTCCTGATATGATTGGATTTCAGCCCGCAAATTGGAAATTTGTTGAGATGTTTTCTGTGCCTCTTGAGTATTATTCCAGAAATCGGGTAGGGCAGCCTTATTTTCTAGTTCAATTAACGTCTTACTTTTGCTTTCAAAGTCAAAGATAACCTCGCAAATCTGACAATCGCAGGATAGCGGACTCTAAATCAACTTTTAAATCAGCGAACATACTTACCTCGTTGTTACTATACCTTATTCTACTGTTTTTTCGTCTACTTTCGGCCCCGATCGGGGAAGTCTGTGGGAATGTGATGAACGTTAGCTAAAACCTGGATAAATTCGGTTGTTTGTCGTAAGAACAGACCCGATCCTTGCCCAATTGCTTGGCCCGATAAAGGGCAGTATCTGCCTGTTTAATAGCCTCTTCTACTCCGATTTCACCGAGGATAGTCGTCACTCCGATGCTTAAATTAACAGAAACAGAGGCTTCAGTCGTTTGAATTGGTGAGTGGCTGACTCGACCTCGAATTCGTTCTGCCAATCCGATTGTCTGTTTAGCGTTGCAATTAGATAAAACAGCCAGGAACTCTTCCCCACCGAACCGACCGATGGCATCTTCAGATCGAATTGAAGTTAACATCCGCTCAGCCACCTGATGCAACACAGCATTTCCTGCCAGGTGACCGTAGTTATTGTTGACCTGTCTAAAGTTGTCAATATCAGCCATTATCAAACTAACCGGTGTACTGTGACGGAGAGAGAAATCAAGCTGATTCTGAAGCCAGCTAACGATCCCACTATAATTCAGCAGATTGGTCAGCAACGGATCGTGTGTCGCTCGAAACTGAAATAACCGGCAGTCAGCGAGCAACTGTTCCTGAGCTTTGGCCATACGCTTAACAACCTGCAGATAGGCGCGCAATAACTGATAATCATCGGTACTGGTAATGCAGACATCTGCTCCGGCCTCCAAAAGATCGACTTTCCAGTCTGCCATGGTGGCAGACCCATCTGCGATCAATTGCCGTATTAGGATCGTAAAAGTATGTGGAACGGCCTGTTTCCTAACGGATTGGCAAATTGACAGCCCATCGACTAGATCTGCAAAGTTAGCCAGAATAATATCTGGAGATGGCGAAAGCCGCTGACCTACCTGAGTCGCCCCACTAGCAGTAATAATCTCGCCGTCCGGGAACACATTTGACACAATTTGGCTGATCAGTTCAACCTGATCCTGAACTGATGTGCACGTAGATATATCAGCGCTCTGCATGGATGTGCAACGTACATCCACATTTTGCGCGTTTGTTCCAACTTCAGCTATCAGAATTCGCATCACTGTGATTTTCCGGCCAGGAACCGATATTCACTAAAGTAGGGCTACCGATCGGGCCGAAGAGGTTTCTATGCCTCTGCTTTTTACCTGAACCGCCACAAGAACAACGCTTAATAAAAAGCAAAGAAGCGGAAACCAATTCCCCCAGCGAGTACTGAGCGTCGGGTTAGCATCGGCAATCAGAGGCAACTGATGGACTAATACGCTAGCCTTGTCATTAGGCCAAATTATTGGCGTGACCTGCCTCCCGAACCGGTCAATTATACATGAGATACCGCCATTGGCGCAACGGAAAACAGGAACCCGGTTCTCAACGGCTCGAAACGGTGTCATAGCAAAATGCTGTAATGGAGCCGGCGTATTTTCGAACCATGCATCGTTGGTCAGAATTCCCAGCAGATCGGCTCCCTCTAGGACAAACTGACGCACTAGGTCTGGAAAGGAGGACTCAAAGCAGATCGCAACACCCATCCGCAATTCCGGCCAGTTGGGAATGGGAAAAGTTTCGTATCCTCTGCCAGGTGAAAATCCAGTTGGCAATTGAATTAGATCCGGTAAAACGTCAGCGAAAGGAGTATATTCTCCAAACGGTACCAGATGGATTTTCGAGTAGGCCCCAAGTTTCTTTCCCGCAGAATCTAACAAAAAAACCGTATTGTACGCTTTTCTAACAGGCTTGGGTTTTCCCTCCTGACTTTCATAGACGTAGTGTGGAACCCCAGTCAGTAAGTTTGTCTCTTGTTCTTCCAATAGCTGTTGCAGTTGATGGACGTAAACATTAGCTCCACCAGAAAAAATTGGGCTAGAAAATGCCGTTTCGGGTAATGTCAAAAAATCGAGATTTTGACTTAAGACAGGCTGAGATTCCCCCTTTAGGTTTTCAGTCTCAATATCCAATTGAGTAGAACAGGCCTTTTCCAGTAAAGATAAATAGCGTTGAAAGATGGATTTAAAGTTTTGTGGGTTCCATTTCTCACTTTGCGGAATGTTGCCTGGTACCAGACCGATTTTGACTTGATGTGTTGCTTTTGCTGGCTGTGTTAAAACAATCCAACCGAAAATCAGACTGGCACAAACCACAGAGAACGGCGGAATCGTTGCCCGAACTCGAACCTGCCAGTTGGAATCAAACAATGTGGCTAGAAGTACATTAAAAAGCATTAGTACAAAGCTGACACCATGAACACCAAAGATGGAGGCAATCTGGATGGAAGGTAGATTCGGCCACTGCGTATAGCCTAGACTAATCCAAGGGAAACCCGACATCATCCATTCAGAGACCCACTCCAAACCCGTCCAAACAGCCGCCAATTGGAAAATCGCCAAACTGCGAGGAATAAAATCTATAGAATGACTTCTCTGCCTCTGATAGGTCAAGAGGACGACTAGGCAGAATACAGCGGGGTAAATCGAAAGGTAGCCGGACATGGCAAGATAGCCAGTACCCGTAGTTAGCCAATTGGTAAAGATATTTCCTGTTTCAGCGAAAGGTGCCAGCAGCGCAATCCAATAGAGAGTACCCAGATATTGAATCAACCCATTCACATAACCGAGTAGAAATGCACTTTTCCAAGTATTTACCTCTTTCAAAGCGAGGAGAAGAGGAATCCAGGCAACCCATGCCAGTGGCCAAACCCCAACCCCTGAATTACTCAAAATGGAGAGTAGGCCGCTTCCTGCTGCGAGGGCAATGAGTAGCCATTTTTTCCGAATTCTAGGTTGGGACTTTGTCTCCGAAGTAGTTATTTCCCCAGTCTGTTGACTCTCGGTTGATTTGTTGGAGTAGAATTTCTTCATTATCGTCTTCGTAAAACTTGTAATAGGTCGCCAAGTGCTTCAATCCTGAGCAATCTGCAGATGATCAACAAAACTACCAGCCCTAGACCAATCGGAACAAAGACGCCGATTAGGCGAGGCATCAATCCTTCAATACCGATTAGCGACTCGATCCAGTGGTTGGACCAGATACAAACAAGCCCCATCACCGTTGCTGCCAGTAAAAGTCGTAGGATCAGGGACGGTAGACCTCTCAATCCCAGTCCATCAACTCGACGATTGAGCAGCCAGAGTAGTAGCAAGAAATTAAGCGTGATCGTACAGGCAGTAGAAAGAGCTAGAGAACGGTGATCTAGACTCAATCGGAGAATAAAGACATAATTGAGAATGATGTTAATCACAACCGACAATAGACTAACCCAGACAGGCGTCTTGGTATCGTTGTGGGCATAGAATCCATCAGTGGTAATTTTGAGCGACGAGTATGCGCAAAGGCCAAAGGCATAAAAAAATAATGCCGTTGCAATCGGCGTTGTATGATCTGCGTTTTTCCCGATACCGTAGATCAATCGGCAAATCGGTTCGGCTAGGACCATAAGTCCAGCTGAAGCCGGGATGGTCAACAGCAGTACTAATTCTAGTGATTTCCGGTACGATTGGCGGAACAAATCTATTCTTCCTTCAGCCAGATGACGTGCAAAGTTCGGTAAAGAGACCGTAGAAATTGCAACCCCGAAAACACCAATTGGCAGATGCATTAATCGAAAAGACCACTTGATCCACGATAACCAGTTTTCACCTACTGACGCAAACATTCCATTGACCATCACGTTGATTTGAACCGCAGCGACTCCCAAGATGGCAGGGATCACTAGACCTATAACCTGACGAACTCGTGCATCAACAAAATTGAAAACTGGTCGGAAACGGAATCCGACCTGCCACATAGAGGGGACTTGGACCAGAAACTGTAAGCCACCGCCAACCAACACGCCTAGTGCTAAGCCAGTTACCGGATGCCAACCGATTTTGGGGAACAGGAAAAAACCGGTAATGCCGATCAAAATAGTAGAGAGGTTGAAAAAAGAGGATGCTGTAGCGGGGATACCGAACCGTCCCTTACTATTTAGCAATCCCATGGCGATGGCGGCCAAGGAAACCAATAATAAAAAAGGGAACATCACCCGAGTCAAGAAAATTGTTAACTGTCGCTTGCTGGTGAAGCCAAAATGTTGGCTGGGCTCTAGGGCCAGGTCAAATCCTTGTCCGAGGTAAATCAGGTTGATGAGGTACGGAGCAGCTAAAATTCCAACTAGCGTTATTACAACCAGCAAAACGACAACTCCACTAAAAACACGATTGGCCAAGTCCCATGCGGCTTCTTCGCTATCTTCAACTGCAGTCGAGGTAAATGTGGTGACAAAAGCTTTACTTAGAATCCCTTCGCCAAACAGGTCACGCATCAGGTTTGGAATCTGAAAAGCAGCATAAAAAGCGTCAGTGACGGGAGTCGAACCGAAGAGATAGGCAATCATTTGCTCTCGAATTAATCCGAGTATCCGCGACCCCATCACAGCAATGCTGACAATACCGGCCGAACGTACCGTATTCGTTCTCGATCCAACCGTGGAGCCTTGATCGGAGGTCGGCTCCCTCGACTCAATTGAGGATTGGGGATTAGCCTGAGTGGAAGAACTGGGGTTACCGGTGGGCATCAGACCTATTAGCCTCAGCCACGACCGGGGGTTGATACACTTGGTGCTTCGTTCGGCCTGCGGTCAGCGGCCTCAACTTGATAGCGAAGCGGCCTTGGTAGCGAGGGCACTTTGATCTGAAAACTCAAGGGGAAAACGACCAACTTAGAGTGGTAAGTTGACAACTTGACCTGTTCTAATTGACTGATAGGCGGCCAGGGCAATTTCTGTGGCGGCTCTACCATCAGTACCTGTGACAGGAGGTAACTGACCTTGCAGAATCGCTTCAATAAAAGCTTGGATCTCCGCTTTTACAGGTGAGTCGACAGCGATTTCTGTAGCTGGAATGGTTTCTGTTTGACCGTCAAAAGTGTGGATCTGAATTTGGGAGTTTTCTCCCCAAATAGTCGGAAAGTGGAGAGATCCTTTCTCACAATCCACCGCGCCTCCGTATCCTCCAAGGGCGGAGACTTGACCTGCATGCAAGAAGCCAATTGCACCGTTGGTAAACCGCATGGTCAGGAAAACCAGATCCGCATAGTCAGTGTGTGGTTGAAGATAAATGCCACCGGAGGCATGAACGCTGGAAACTCGATCCTCAGTTCCGACACCCAATGTCCAACGCATGAAGTCGATCTCGTGGGCATTCACTTCCATCAGAAAGCCACCACATTGGTCGCGTTTCATCCGCCAATGGGACGGTTCACCTGACCAGGGGCCACCGGTCCGATGCACCTTCATACTAATCGGACGACCATACGTTCCACTATGCACCAACTGACGGATCGTTGAGTGAACGGCATGAAACCGACAGACCAACCCAACTCCTAGTTGAACACCATGTGATTCAGCCGAACGGATCATTCGGTCACAGTCGATTAATGTAGTTGCCATCGGTTTCTCAGTGAAAATGTGTTTGCCGGCCGCAGCCGCATCGACGGCAATATCTGCGTGTAGAAAAGGTGGTGTGGCGATTAAAATTGCATCGATTCTGTCATCGACCAGTAGATCAAGGTAATCGTCAGTAAACTCAGCACTGATATCAGAAGCTAAACTTTTTGCGAGAGAAATATCCAAATCACTAACAGCGACTACCCCAACATCGTATTCGTCGTCGCTATACTCTGCATCTGCCCCTTCCCGATCTAAGGATGGGTTAACACTTTCAGTTGGACCGGTGGACGATCCCCAGGTCAAGGTCGTTTCGCTAACAAGTTGAGGACGGGCCTTTACCTGTTTGATCTGATTTGCATTAGTGGCTAGGCTTCTTCCCATCCCACCACATCCAATAAGTCCGAGACCAAATTTTTTCATCGCTGTTACCTGTACTCACTAATCTCTGGTTGAATGATAGCACCGACCAGGGGCGGACACTGTTTTGCCCCTACATTTATCAGTCTATTAGTCCAGACGAACCAATCGACGCCAACTTTGGTCGCCTACTTGTATACAAGCAGACGTCTACTTGTATGTACTCTCAATAAATTAGCGGATTTTAAATACGACTTGCAGATTGATAGTCAGATCAACCTCGCCGGGTGGTTGAATTGGTACATCCGCTGCTACTGCTGCTTTCTCGAGGCTATCCGATCGAACGATTGGACCTCCCCAGGAGGTCTCCTGAATTCGTATCGGCTTTCCGACTGTAACGCCGGCCGCTGTGGCCATGACTTCAGCCCGTGCTTGCGCATCCTCAATCGCCAGCTTACGAGCCTGCTGTTTAAGCGATGTCGGATCTTCAATAGAAAAGGTCAATCCATACACATTATTGGCTCCCACGTCGATGGTCGCTTGTAGAATCTCACCCACTCGATCTAAATCGCGGATCTTTACACTTAACATATTGCTAACATTAAAGCCGATCACCACCGGGGGACGATTAGCTTTGTACTCTCGTTGAGGTGAAATGTTAAATGAAGCAGTTTGAATATCTGCCTCTGCGATCCCTTTTTCGAGTAAGGAAGCAATCGTTGCCTCGACCTTGCCATTATTTTCAGCGACGGCCTCTTCAGCCTTAGCCGCGAATGTTTGGACACCGACTTGCATGGTAGCAATATCCGGCGGAGCTTGAACAGTACTAGATCCAGAAACGTGGATGCCATCAGATTCGTTGGCCGGGAGTGTAATTTCCGTGCAAGCAGAAACCAGCACAAGTATACTCAATACGGATAGACCTCGACTCAGGTCGGACGAAGACCAAAGCCTGTTTTTCCAAGTTGGACTTATACTTTTCCTCAATCGAGGATGTCCGACTTCGTGAAGTTGGGGGCGGGTTTCACCTCTTTTTTCTTGAAACATATTTTTAATATCTCCTTCTGTTTCCGACAAAGCGGGGATCAAGAGCCAAAGTATGGGCCGAAGCCCCTTCGAGTTCTAGTTGCGACATGCCGAAAGATTGAGACGAAGGGGCGCTCGCTGGGTCGAGGGTAAAGATCGCTTCGCTAACAAACTGGCCGACTCGTCAGTTGGGGGAGTGGGTCTAGACCACCGTACCCAACTTTAATTGGTATTCAACCATTCGCTCTGTGCTGGCTAATTTGGTTGAATAAGGGCACCATATTGCGCCCCAAGCGGGTAGCACTATGGGCGTGTTCCTCTGCCAGATCGTATTGTTCGGCATAATAGTAGGTGACAGCCAGATTGTTGTGGGCACCTGCATTTTGTGGATTAATCTCTATTGCACGTTGATAAGCCTCAACTGCTAGCTGTTGATTCCCACGGCTCCGATGTAAAATGCCGAGATGATAGTAAGCCATATCATTGTCGGGATTTTGAGTAATTGCATTTTGATAAGCATCGATAGCCCTTTGTGTTTCGCCCTGATAGTAGTAGACTTCGCCCATCAAAGCGTACGCTTCAGCGTTCGTTGGGTCTATGCGAAGTATGTTGGCGAAAGCGATGATTGCGTTCTCGAATTGGCTGGTCGCTCGATAAAGTTTACCGAGTGCCAAAAATAGATTTGAGTCTTTAGAGTCTATTTGAACGGCGGTTTCATAATGCTGAATAGCCGACATATACTCGGATTGCGCTTCAAAGAGAGGTGCTAAATATTTGAGTGCTTCTAAGTGATCTGGTTTCTCAGCAATAACTGCTTGAAATGCCTTTATAACTTCTTTGGGCTGTCTCTCTTGGCACTGATAAGACAAGGCTAAATGAAAGAGAGCATCGGGTGTTTTGGGGGCATATTGCAGTGCTTGTGATAAGTACCGAATCGCGGATTCGTACTGTTGAGTATGATAAAACGCAATTCCAGCTTTGGTCTGATACTCAAAGGACCTTATATTGGCATCGGCAGCATTTTGCAAAAACTCAATAGCCTCTGCATATTCACCTCTATTGAAATGGAAATTGCCAATTCGATCAGCGGCGTCAACACCTTGTGCACCTAACTGTATAGCCTGACGATAGTGGGTAATTGCCTGTTGAATATCGCCTTTCCTCTCATAGATAGACGCCAAGTTTTCATGTATAGGCGCAGCGTTCTCTAGGTTTAGTTCTAATGCCTTCTCAAAGTGAGTAGTCGCCGGTTCGAACTGTTGGAGCATATTGTAGGCCAAGCCGATATCGGCATGATATTTGGCCCGGTTGGGCTCCAATTCTAAGGCTCGTTGATGGGCAGTGACGGCATCTTCAAACATAAACAGATTGGAGTAACCCAAACCTAGATTATTGTGCGCATCAGCGAAATTGTCTTGTAAACTCAGTGCCTGATTGAACGACTTTAGGGCGTTGTCAAATTGGCTTTCAGCCAGGTAAGCGACCCCTAAATTATTGTGTCCAACCGGGTCACCTGGACTCAATAAGATTGCCTTTTGATAATAGGTAATCGCTTGTTGCTGTTTGCCAAGTGCACTGAAGACAGCCCCTAAATTATTCAAAATTGGAGGATGGTTAGGCTTTAACTTGGCGGCGGTTTCAAAGGATTTAGATGCTAAAGCGAAATTGCGAAGTTGGTAGTAAGATAACCCTAAATGAAAGGTGATCCGCCAGTCGCTCTTGTAATGAGTTAACGCCTTTTTATAGGCGTTGACAGCCAAATCGTATTGGTTGGTTTGACTGTAAGTGAGGCCAAGGTAGAAGTTGACGATCGACCATTTCATGGGTGCAGGTGAGTCTTTTTGCAGTTGAAGAACACGATTATAGGCTTTGATGGCCTCCTCAAATTGATCTGTCTGCTGGTAGGCAACGCCCAAACTGTATTGCACCCCGGTCAGTTGAGTCGAAGATAAATTCGTTTCTCTCTTCGATGCGATCTGCTGCATGTGGGTAATGACTTGATCGTATTCCTGTTGTTGAAGATATAGCTTACCGAGTTGAAAATGTACTTGAGTGACAGTGTCGGTAATGTCAGGGAACAGTGTTAAATCCAACTGGCTGGTAATTTCGAGAACTCGGTGATAGGCTTCGAGTGCCGAATCATTAGAGTCAGAGGAGAGACGAGTAGGAACTCCCGCGGTCGGATCAACCTCCGATTCCTCGAAAGTTACATCTTCTTTCTGTTGATGTAACTTTCCTAATCGATAATACGCCCGGTAGAAGTTGGGGGCTATCTGGACCGCAGCCTCATAGGCTGTTTGTGCTGCTGATAGATCTTTTCGTTTTTCGTACATCCGGCCAACATTATAGTGAGCATCAGCTAGATCCGGATTAAAACGTAATGCTTTCCGGTAGGCATTAAAGGCCTGATACTCCCGACCCAATTGGTCATAGACAGCCCCCAAGTTATTGTAGGCACGATCATAGTCAGATTTTAACTTGATAGCTCGTTTAAAACAGGTAATCGCTTGCCGATATGCTTTCTGGTAAAAGTAGGCTGAGCCTAGGTTGTAGAAGGCTACCGGGTCGTCGATATTTTGGCGTGCTACCTGCTTATTAACCGAGACTGTATCTGCAAGGTCATCCGGAGTCTTGGCGACGAAAGGAACCATCAGGCGGGTAATCTCACCGTCTTCAGTTGTAACTAATGCTGCTGCATTATTCTCTTCAACAACTGGATCAACCGAGGAAGAATCAGGTGTTAGATCTTCCAACCCGCTATTTTCCGCCCCTGTATCAAAATTTTCAAAATCGGTAGTTTCGACCATGTTTTCTTGAGAACCTCAGTCAAGTTGAGGATGCCGCCTGTAGGTTGATTGTCCTAATACAGGCTAGATTAGATCTATATCCGACCTGCTATTTGGCATCTACTGAGGCATTCAGTTGCCGTAAATGATCTTTTGCCTGCTCGCGCCATGACTCTGGTGGGTTCAACTCCAGAAATTTTTTCCAACGGTAAATCGCCAATTGCCTTTTTTGGCCGTATTCATACATTAGTGCCAGATTGTAGTTAGCAGTTAGGTCTGTCGGATCTAGCTTTAATGCCCGTTCAAATTGCTCACTGGCTTGACCTAGTTGATCCAAATTAAAGAGGGTATTACCGTAGTGTAAAAGCGTTGGAACGTGATTCGGATCTAATTTGATCGCCTTCTCCAGTATCCGTTTGGCTTTTCCAAAATCCATTGCTGAACTGCGATAAAGGTCACCTAACCGCTGTAAGGATCTGACCGAATCCGGATGGATAAATAGCTCTTCTTCGTAGAATTGGATGGCGACTTTGTAGTTCTGTAACCACTCTTCGATCAGGCCAATCTCCAAATTAGCACCAACATAATTCGATCTTAACTTCAGTGTTTTGACGAAGTATTGACGCGCGGAATCTCGATTATCCATGTCGAGGTAGGTTAAGCCAAGAAAATAATGCGCGTCAGCATTTTTGGGTTCAATTTCGACTACCGTTTTGAAGTCTGCCGCCACCTCACTGGAGAGGTACAATGTATCAGCTATCTGCCGATAGCGACGCATAATTAGTCCTCGATAAAAATAAGCCGGGGCATAACGCTTCAGCTTAATGGTTGCCGAGTAGGCTTCCACTGCCAGGTGTGCGTGATGATTATAATCTTCCACCGTTTGCGCATGACGATCTAACAGGCGCGCATAACGAAAATGCCAATCGTAGTGCGAGGGATCATACTGATTGGCTAAGCCGAAATGCTTGATCGCTTTAACCCGCCAATCTCGATCTTCAAAAATAGCGGCTAAATTGTATTGCTTCTGCGGATGATTGGGGGATAGTTCTAGCCCAGGTTCCCAAACCCGAATTACATTATCTACCTTACCTTGATCATAGTAGATCTGACCTAATCGCAAAAAGGGGGCAGCTTGGGTTTGATCCAGTGAGATGACGGTTTCGTACCGATCAACGGCCTGATCCAGATCTCCTTGTTGCTGGTAGATTAGTCCAGATTGATAATGCCCATCAACATGTTTGGGATCTAAACGTGTTGTTTCTATAAACGCCGTCAAGGCAGGGGCTGTTTCATCCAAGTCCAGATAGGTCAACCCCAACAGGTAGTGTGCTTCCACATTTTCCGGCTCAGCCTGGATCAGTTTCTCCAGCATCTCCAGTGCGGGGCGGTATTCACCTTGCGCCCGATACATTGTTGCCGCTCGATAAAGTGCGTCACGGTGCGTTGGATCTAGTTCAACGGTACGGACATAGAAATTCAAGGCATGTTCCAGATTATCGGTTTCCTCGTAGCTACGCCCCAGTAGATAAGTGGCTTCGATATTTCCGGGCCTAATCAGAACTGTCTTGTCAAAAGAGATGATGGCTTCAGCATAGGCCCCATCGGCAAACTCGATTTTTCCTTGTTCGAAAAAATGGGTTTCCAGATCCGGATCCAGGGCAATGGCCTGACGATAGGCCACTCTGGCTTTCTGGCGATCATTAATCTGGTAATAAAGGTCGCCTAGTGGGAAGTAAACGTCGGCGTATTCTGGATCCAAGGCAATTGCCCGTTTATAGTGGTCAATTGCCAACTGTACGTTACCTTGATCGGCTTCAATTTGCGCCAGGTAAAAATAGGCCAATGGGTCTTCTGCCTTCAGGAGCAAAGATTTATCCAATAATTGCCGTGCCTGATCAGCGGTCAACTGACCTGAATAGTATTCTGGAACCTGGTCGATAAAGAAACTACTCAAAGCTAAATCGTTAGTCACTGCTTGCTGATAATGATATTGGGCCTGCTCTTTATCAGTGGAGTAGAAAATTTCACCTAGCTGAAAATGAGATTGAGCGTGTTGTGGGTTTAGTACTAACGCCTTCTGGAAAAGTTCGATAGTTGACGTTAATACATCCGTTGAGTCTTCAGTGTTTGCCTCGGTGAAGCAGACCGCCAACTGGAACCAAAGTTCGGCCGTCGTTGGTTGATATTTGCTCGCTTTCTCGTATTCAGCCAGAGCGTCATCAAAGAACTGTTCCTTGGCTAAAACCTGAGCCAATTTATAGCGGGCAGGCGCAAACTTTTTGTCCTGCGCTAGTGCTGTGTCGAATGCTTCTCGGGCAAAATTGTTGTTGGATTGCGCCCAATAAACCAGTCCCAGCCCGTAGTGTGCCCGGGCCGATTTCGGGTTCATATTAATAGTGGCTTCAAAGGCGCGCAGCGCAGGCTGATAATCCGCTTGGGATAGATAGATCTCGCCTCGTTTCTGCTGGGCGACGTAATAGTTTGGATCAACAACCAAACATCTTTCAAAGGCATCTAACGCCTGATCATATTGCTTCCGTCTTTGGTAGATCCGCCCGAGATCGTAGTGTGCCAGCAGATGATTGGCATCCAGTTGTACAGCCTGCTCGAACTGAGTAATCGCATCTGACGAGAAATCCCGGTCCTTTGAAGAGCCTTCTTCAGCGGACATGTAAGCGTAGCCTAAGCCGTAATGCAGATGTGCCACCTGGGCTGAATCTATGTTTTCGGGATTACGAGTGTCGGCTTCATAGAGCTGAATCAACTTCGGCAGATGGCCTTTTTTTCTCCACTTGGCAACCAGGCCACGATGACGTTCCGCATGTTTGCTTTTTGACCGAACCGTCTTACTATAGTCTCGTAGCAGTGCTTTCTTATCTTTACGAGAAAGAGGTGGATCTTCCGATTGCACTACTTCTACTAGCGGTTCCTCTACAGGTAATACAACCCCACTGGTAGCCATCAAAAACAAAATGAGTACAATGTATAGCGGATTGTAGCGAATCGAAATAATCGGTTTGAGCTCGTTCACTTTTGTGTCCGTGTTTGCCTCAGTCGCTCGAGAATTCTCAATCTCAACCGACTAACGGTTTCCTGCATCTCGGGTGCGGTCACTAAATTATTGACCTCGTTTGGATCTCTCTGGATATCGAATAACAGGTAAGGAGCACCTTCGCTATTAAGTGCGATTTTCCACTCACGGTCCAGCAACATGATCTCCCCTTCCAGTTCTGAAATCGCTTCTGTTCGGTGGTCCGTGTCGGGATCGTTTAGCACCAACGACAACGATTTTCCATATTGGCGGTAATTAATGGTGCTATTTGCCAGTTCTACTAGCGTTGGACCGATATCGATCCACTCGACAGGGCTATCACAGATACGATTTGGTAGATCTGCTATTGCTGTTTCAGGCGTCCGAACGATTAATGGCACACGAACTGCCCCATTGAGGAAATTACTTTTATAGATCAATCCATAGTCACCGTTCATCTCGCCATGATCTGAAACAAAAGCGATCACTGTATTATCGAGTTCTCCTCGAGCCTCAATAGTATCCAGAATCTGACCGATTTGGTCATCGATCAGCGTAACATTACCAGCATAATCAACTCGTAGATTCCGGGCTTCTTGGGGAGAAATGGCAGGCTTAGGCCCATTTTTCAGACGTCGGTCTAAACAGTTTTGGGGCAAATCCAACCCGTCCATACTCGGAGGCTGAATGGGTGGAGGCATATCTTCAGCGTGATACATACTGGCATAAGGTTCCGGTGTATCCCACGGTTCATGTGGCCCACCGAAGCTAACCCAGCAGAACCAGGGTTGGTCCCATTGGTAGGCCTCCAGGTAGTTTTTAGCTTGCTGGCCAATATATACATCGGCATAATTTTCTAGTCCTAAGACCGATGGACGAACAACATGCGGTTTATTGCCAAATCGTTCCGCATAATCGGCTCGATAGGTTTCCCACAGTCCTTTCTGCTCCCAGTCTGCTGTCATATGCGACAAAACCCGCGCACTGGCCCGTGGCCCTCCAATTTCATTGACATCATCCAATCCATAGGCCTGCATTAGCCCCTCTCGATCCCTAAGATCGCCGCTATGTGGATGAAGGTGTGTCTTACCAAACAAACTGGTACGATAGCCTGCCGAACGAACAGCTTGCATCCAGGTTGGCGTTTTCGGATTCAGCGTATGGTTCATGTTGTTCCAAACACCAGTATTGTGTGGATAGAGTCCGGTGGCTAAACTAAGCCGTGCAGAAATGCAGACTGGTGAATTGGTAATACATCTAGAGAACAAAACCCCCTGACCGGCGATACGGTCCAAGTTCGGTGTATTAACCCAGCCGCCGGTGCAACCCAGTGCATCCCAGCGTTGCTGGTCAGTCATCAGAAAAAGGATATTTGGTTGAGACATCTGCTCCCTCTAAGTCCAAACTAACCTAGGACTTCAGTTGTAAATTCCCACTTTCAACCATTGCCACCAGTGGATTATCTCCAATATTGAGAGGTAGATCCACCAGGCCTCGCCGTCGACAGGATTCGTAGATAGCGAAGATGATCTCTGTGGCATCCAGTGTACGTCTGGCACTCAGCTCAGGTTCTATTCTAGCTTCTAAGGAGGCTAACCACATCGGCACGGCAATAACTCGATCGATGTTTTCCCATTCCCCGGTCTTGACGAATACGGAGATGAACATTACCGCCTCCAACTTCGATGATACCTTTAGTTCTAATCCCCCCATTTTACCTTTCCCTATAGAGGTGTACTATATTGCAGTTCGGGTGGGTAGATCGACCGCTTGCCATTCTGATTGGGCCCATCGCCACCGGAACGATAGTTTCGTTTGACCGGCATTATAAAAGGTCACTTCAGGATTGGGCCTATCCGGCATTGGTCTTACTAACGACAAAAGGCCATCCGGGACAGATCCGGTCTCGAATTCAACTTCCGTCACCATTTGGCTTTGGATCTGTTTTAAGCCGAGGATCAATGGCCCATAGCAACCGGTTACGGAACCGGTTCCCCAATTGCGTCCGTGCCCGGCAGCCACTGAACAGATGGCTCCCCCCATGTCAGCGTGCTCTCGTCCTCCCCGTAAAACACGCCTAGCCATCATTAGACGGGTTGATGCATTTTTTAACGCTCGTTCAGCATAAAGAGGATTACCTGTTACCTGAAAGGCCAACGTGAATGTGGCTGGTGATGGCTCTTGAATCGGTTTGATTATACCATCTTTTGTCCATTCCCCCCATCTAACCATATCAGCACGCTTACCAACTCCACCCTCCCGAATAGCGTAGACCTGAGGAAACAGCAAAGCCAACTCATCGGGTGGATTTGTCGGGAAGGATTCGATCTGCGATAGGATCTCTGAATCCAGACTCTCGTCTGAAAAAGTCGAACGATAGTAGCTGAGTGCCGCTGCTGCTGGCTCGTTGTATGGGTCACTAAGGGTTCCAATTAATGGGGCGACAATTTGGCGGGCTGCCGACTTGAAGATCTGATCTCCTGACAACCGATACAGGTCGCCAAAGGCGTAAACAGCCCCGGAGGATAATAGGTTTTCGATGCCGCCCAATGGGTTGCCTGACTTATGATGTTGCGAATTGGCCAGCGACTGAATGCCCAGTCGCTGGATCTCGGCCTCATCGACTGGATTGCCGCTCAGATCCCACAATAACGGGATCTCCTCTCTCAGCAGAATCCGTTCTGCCCGTTTACGACCGTAGCGAATCGACCAGTCCAGGTATCGTTGTTCACCTGATACACGGTGAGCGGCCAGGGCCATCAGGATAAAGCGAAAATGTTCGCCCAGTTCGTAAAGATCTCGCGTCTCTTTCCGCACCATTTTAGATCCGATCTGAAAGCTATGAAAAGCATCTCGTTGATAGTCATACCAATCTTCGACCGCACTGCTCCAGTTACCGATGTGTTCGGCGGCATCCAACAGAATCTCAATCGCACGTTGGTCCTCTGGTTGTAGACCAATATAACGTGGTAAAAAGAGAATAAACGGTTCTGTCCCGTGATGGGCTTCTGCTACAGGTTCATAGCCGTGATAACACTCACGCTCGACCCAGCCAATCAAAGCCGAACGAAGATCAAAAAAATGTTGCAAAATAGTCGGATCTTGGGTAACGGCGTAGTGATCAAACCAGGCTAAGGCGTAATTGGCCTCATCTTCACCGCCCTGGTTTTTACCAGGTGGATCTAATAACATGCTCTGCTTCAACCAGCGATCCATTTCACCGCGGAGTGTCGTATAATGTTGATAGGTAGCTTCAAGCGTTTGATGAGACATTTAATCTGCTCCTTATCAAGCTCATATTATCATCCAGATCAAGATTAGATGGAATTATAACATTAACCCCGGTTTGAGGTAAGCATTCAAGTAAGTAGTTACCAGGTAGGTCTGGACGCGGATTCGAGAATTATGAATCGTAGCTAAACCCTGAGTCTCAGCATCTGTCTAAGAACTCGTTAAGTCGAATTTGCTATCTTACATCACGCTCTGAGAAAATACTGGAGGAAAGTTTGGTATCCCTTTTATTACGGCACTCTGTCTGTTGGTTGTTATTGTCTTTACCGGCTCTTTTCGCTGCTCGGGCAGAACAGGATTATCGGATGGAAGCCCATCGAACATATGAAAAAGTTGAAATTGACGGTTATTTCAATGAGCCGGATTGGCAACTTGTACAGCCTGTTGGGGATTTTATGCAGGTTGAACCCAATCCGGGAGAACCGTCAACACAAGAGACAGAGGTGCGGGTTTTGTATGATGACAAACATCTCTATTTTGGTTTTACCTGTTTCGATACCGATATTTCGAAATTGGTTGCCAATGAAATGCGACGTGACGCTCGAAACCTTCACGAAAACGATAATGTTTTTCTGATCCTGGATACCTACAACGATCGGCGTAGTGGATTCGCTTTTCGGTTCAATGCGCTGAGTGGAATTCAGGATACGGCCATTACCAATAGTGGCGATAGCTTCAATCGGGATTGGGATGTGGTGGTAGAATGCCGTAGTCGAATTGAGCAAGATCGGTGGCTTTGTGAGATTGCCATCCCTTTTAGTCAACTCCGATTCAAAAAGAGCGACCAGATGAGTTGGGGAATAAATCTGGCACGCAAACTAAGTCGGAATGAGGAAGAGTCAACCTGGGTGCCTGTACCATCTTCCTATGGAGGACGTGCTAAGTATCGAACCGAGAATCTGGGACGATTGTTCGGTTTGGAAAACATTAGCCCCAGCCGAAATTTGGAACTTTTACCTTATATTCTACCGGGCCTGAGTCGTATTGACGGCAATGTTGAGATGGAAAGAAAGATCGGCTTAGATCTAAAGTACGGGGTTACCTCCAACTTAACCACCGATCTGACGATTAACACCGACTTTGCGCAGGTCGAAGCCGACGAAGAACAGGTAAACTTAACACGATTTAGCCTCTTTTTTCCGGAGAAGCGACCTTTCTTTTTAGAGGGGGCCGGCTTATTCGACGTCGGTATCCCACGTTCCAGTTATCGTCGTCCGCCTCCTCTGCTGCTCTTTTACAGTCGTCGGATCGGCATTGAGGATGGAAACGCTATTCCCATCCTTGCGGGGGGGAAAATCACCGGCAAATCGGGGCCATACGGCGTCGGCCTTCTAAATGCACAAACGCTTAAGTTTGATGAGACTGCAGAGAGAAGTTTAGAGGATAACGATGAGGCTTTAGTCGTTCCCGCCACCAATTTTTCGATCATGCGACTAACCCGTGATATTTCGAGTGGATCTAACATCGGTTTAATCGCTATTAATAAGCAGAATGGCGAATCTGCCAACCGCACAGGTGGTTTAGACTTCGCCTATCGACCCAACGATAAGACACAAGTTCGAGGCATGTGGGCTATGACCGCTGATCCTGCTTCACCAGACGAGCCGGAACAGCAAACTGGACAGGCCTGGTATCTTGGGTCCGGTTGGCGAGGTGATCTGTTTCAGATTGATGGATCTGTGGCCGATATTAGTCAAAATTTCAACCCTGAAGTTGGCTTTGTCAGACAGAAAGGCATCCGCAGGTTAACGGGTGAGATAGATTTCACGCCCTGGGTTCGCAAGTTTGGGATTCGCCGCGTTTGGATGGGACCGGAGGTGGACTTGATCCTAAATCAAGACAATCAGCTAGCAACTCGTAACCTCTCTTTCGGTGGACGAATAGAGTTAACTAAAGGGGGTTGGTCCGGGTTTCAGGTTCAGAATGCAACCGAAGTTCTAGCAGACCCATTCGAGATCCGAGAGGGGGTCATCATTCCAGAAGGACAGTATAACTTCACCGATTTTAGAGCCATGATCGACATGCCTGAAAGCCGGATGATTTCCGGCGGTATCGGCGGGAATCTGGGGCAATTCTATAGCGGTTCTCGCTATGGCACGGGTATTGATGTCAACATCAAAACAGACGGGCACTTCATCCTGGAATCGCAATACCAATTTAACCGAATCGATCTCCCCGCTGGTACCTTTAATGCCAGCATCATTTCTTCTCGAATTGTTTACTCGGTGACAACGACCTTGTTTGCGAAACTGTTTGCCCAATGGAACAGCGAAAGTAATGTCTCCAGCTACAATTGTCTGCTGAACTGGATCTATCGCCCAGGCAGTGACTTCTATTTAGTCTTTAACCAAACCGTTATCCCTAAAGACGATAACACCAGATCATTGGAATCGACACTGCTGACCAAGTTCACCTATTGGTGGAGTCGATAAATCTTGTTGTTGAATCCCGGTTTCTCCTTCCAATTGCAGGCTGTCAGTAGCATTGCACCCGGGGAGTAGACGGTTGACGACTTCCCAACCGGCTAAAGTTCCGCTTCGCATCATCTTGGCCGTCCTATTCTTAGCTTTGATGTGGGGCGCCAACACTTCTGCTATTAAGTTCAGCCTAATGGCCTTCAAGCCGATTGCTGTAGCTGCTATCCGATTTACGCTCGGTTTAGCTGTTATTATCAGTTGGGCATCTCTGAACAAAATTCCCTTCCTCCCTCAAAAGGCTCATCTGCTTCGTTTGTTGCTATTAGGCATCGTTTTCGTGGTACAAATCATCGCCTTTAATTGGGGAACTATGCTGACTGATGTGGGGCGTGCTTCATTGCTGCTCAATACGTATCCACTACTAGTTGCACTAATGTCTCACTTTTTTATTACTGGGGATCGGCTTGATTGGTTGAAATCTGTCGGATTAATCACCGCCTTCATTGGTGTTGTCTGTATCTTTAGCGGCCAGGTTGGATCAACTGATGTTCGAGTTGGAGACGGAATGGTTTTACTGAGCTCCCTTGGATTAGCCACGATCAACATTCTACTCAGACGTTTCATGGTTCCACAAAGTGATAAGCCAACTCAACCGATGAACCAGTTCCAAACTTTGTTTGGGCAAATGGTTTTTGGTGTTCCCGCCTACTATATCTTGAGTTGGGTCTTTGAGGGTGGAACTGCTGCTTATAAATTCTCTTCGCTTAGTGCCTGTCTAGGCTTAATCTATCAGGGGACGGTCGTCGCAGGTTTTTGCTTTATCGCTTGGGCTTCAATCCTCAAGCAGTATCCACCAGGCCGCTTGTCCTCCCTGTTCTTCACCACGCCACTATGGGGGATGGCTTTCGGCCATCTGTTCTTTCAGGAACGAATTACCTCTTCCTTGCTGACCGGTGCTGGCTTGGTGGCAGTCGGCATCTACCTTGTTAATCGTTAAAATTGAATAACTAAACCGAGCTAATAAACAGCTCCATTTTTCAAACCCGGTCATATTAAACCTACCCGTTGAATTAGCAAGTAAAAATTACCGTTTGTTGTACCTTATTTTTATTGCGACCTCCGATGAAAATGAAGTATAGTGTGAGTAGCTACTCACGAGGTCATATGACGAATCGTGTTTTATGTATTAGGCGCATATATGTCACAAGGAAATGGACAATGAACCGAAGTAGCTTAAGGATTGGAATTATTGGTGCAGGTAGAATGGGGCATGCTCATCAGCGAGCTGTTGTTGCTTACGGAGCTGAAGTTGTTGCCGTTCAAGACATTCACCCGGAAACCGCGCAGCAAATGGCAACGGAAACCGACGCAGAAATTGCTACGGATGAGCTTGATGTATTCTTCGATCGCGACTTAGATGGCGTGATTATCACGACTCCTCCACCGGTACGTCTGGAGCCAGTGCGGCGAGCTTGTGAATACGGCATCCCCTTGATGATCGAGAAGCCGCCGGCATTAAATCTGCATGAAGGGCAGGTTTGTTTGCAACATATCGAGAAATCTGAGGGGATTGCCGCTGTTGGGTTTCAACTTCGATATGCACCGATCTATGAAAGGTTGAGGCATCTGCTTACCAGTGAAGTGGTTCATCTGGTCCGTACTGTTTGTGCCGTCGATTATTACCTCAATTTTCGGATGCCACCGTGGTTCTTACAATACCAAATCAGTGGTGGGCCCATCGCTGAACAGGCAATTCATCTACTCGATTGTGTCCGCTTCGTTACGGGAGACCCTAAACCTGTGCAAGCACATGCGCTAGCAGTTAAGAATATGGCGGGGGATCGAACCGAATTCGATGCCGAAAACGCCATCCAGATGACTTACGAGCTTGATAACGGTATCTTCGGTACACATACCAATCACTGTGGCACCGAAAGAGGGGGATTTGATCTCGAGGTCATTGGTCCTCATCTACGCCTCCAGGCACACATGGGTAGCCGGCGAATCACCGGCTATCTTAATGGAGATGATTTTGAAGAACCTGTGCCGGCTGAAAATAGCTTGGGTCTGGATAAGATTGGCGCCTGGTTACATGCAATTGAAACCGGAAACCGGTCGCTGATCCGGTCGGACTTTGCTGATGCAATGCACACACTTGCACTGGTAGAGGCAGCGGTCAAGAGTCGTGGGAGCGGTAGATTCGTCCAGGTTAGCGATCTAATGTAATGAACGTCAGAACAGAAACGCCATGTTAATTCTATCTAATACCGGTACGACCTCGTTCGGGATTAGGCCGTGAGCTCCTCAAATGGATTTCACAAGCGTTTGATGACACACGGGTCGAATGAAAGCTACGAATTTGGGAAACCGTAGTACGACTACATAACAGGACATCTGAGAGGTGAAGCTCACATGACAATCAAGAAAATCCTGATCACAGGGGCTGCGGGCTACCTGGCCGGTTTTATTATCGAACGACTCCGGCCGAAGTACGAACTCACACTCACCGATCGGGTAGAATTGCCGTCGGATCGCCAAGACCTACCCTTCGTACCGGGTGACATTACAGCTTATATGGATATTGAAAAGGCTTGTGAAGGACAGGATGCCGTTGTACATCTAGTAGCACTGGTCCGAGAACGCTTCGATAAGCCACTGCGTTTGTTTGCCGATGTGATGGTTAAGGGAACTTGGAACGTTGCCGAAGCGTGCGCTCAGCAGGGGGTTAAACGCCTGGTTAACATTTCCAGTATATCCGCCTGTAATCCCCCGCCCGATAGTGATCTGCCCTATTGCGTAGGCGATCCATTTCAGTTTGGTCAAGGCGACCTATCTTACGCTCTGGCGAAATATCTTGGTGAAGAGATCGGGCGTGCCTATCATCAGGCATACGGGTTAAGTGTTATTCACCTACGGCCCGGCGTTATCGCTGGAGATGGACTCAACCCTGGTCCTACAACCCCCAAAGCACCAAAAGAACCATGGTTTGTTTATGTCGATCCACGTGATGTTGCACAGGCAGTCGAACGAGCACTGGAAAAGCGAGAGGTAGCGTACAGTGCCTACAACGTCGTCGCCGGTCGCTGCGACTCTCGGTTTGATTGGGCGCAAACCTGTCAAGACCTTGGCTACCAGCCTGAATACAACTGGCCCGAGATTCCCGATATGGAGGGCACAGAATGACACTAAAGGATAAAACAGTTCTGGTCACTGGTGCTAGTCGCGGCTTCGGTAGAGCGATTGCAGAGGAGATGTTGCGGTTGGGAGCGCACGTGCTGGCGCTTGGGCGGGATCCCGTTGCCATGGATGAAACGCGAGCGTCCTTGGCCACAATTGGGGGCGAATTCGAAATGGTCACGATGGATGTCTGTGACGAATCCGCTGTCACAAACTACATTACCGCTCTCCCCTGCCTGGACGTGGTCGTGAACAATGCAGGAATCGCGCGTGTGCAATCCCTGATCGAAACTCCTACGCAGGAGATACGTGATATCCTCGAAGTTAACGTAATTGGCGCGTTTGTGGTTATGCGCGAGTCCGCACGGAAGATGCTTCAGACGAATGGGGGACAAATCATCAACATCGCTTCTGATGCCGCAATTCGCGGAATCGCCCGTATGGGGCCGTATGTTGCCAGCAAACACGCCTTGCTGGGATTGAGTCGATCAATGAGCCTGGAATTGCGTCAACAGGGTGTGCGAGTGACGACATTCTGTCCTGGGCCGATTTCTACTGACATCCTCGGTTCCGGTACGGGAGACTCGAATGCGATGTCACCGGAAGATCTGGCCAAAACGATCACCCATCTGGTTGAGGTTCCACCAGAGATTGAAATACAGGAATTACTGGTTCAACCAACACCACAGCGACAATAAATACCGGTGCGGTTGCACAGTTCTTGCAATCGCACTGAGACTTCGGGGACGATAACCTTCCCTATGATCTACAATTTTTTGTCTACACTTTGCCAGTTACTGTTCGCAGAAGAGCACTTCTCCTGCCTGTCACCACAGGCGTGAGACTCGATACGGCTAGATAGCTAAACCTTAGCCGATAGAAACTTTCATCCCACAAGAAAACCGATCAGTTTTAAAACTCAACCACGATAGTAATCACGTTACAGTGGTAGGTGAAGGAAAACTAGAGAAAATCCGAGAATTCCTTACTTCTGAATCTGTTGGTTTTCTGCATTCAGCTGTTGATTTCAGTTCTGAAGAACTTAAAAATGTGATGTCATCGGTTGGAGTATCAAGCGTTCCTCAAATATTTATTGGACAGAACAAACTAAAGTAATCCAAGTCCCATTTATTTATAGCTCTCACAGTCTGTGAGAGTTGTTCACAGAAGGTGAAATATTGGTCAACGGCGGGATTTGTATAAAGGAACTGCCGCCATCATCGCATTATAGCCGGATCAGCATAACCTGGGTTAGCCGAGCTAGTTTAAATTGACCCATCCCATTAGGCTGTCGATCAGGCGCTACATCATGCTCCTACCTGTTGTTGAATCATACCACCCTGTAGATTAGCACCCCGTAAGGTATTATTACTTGTCAGGTACCGTTTTTTCGGTCATGAACACTTTCAGTGTCAACTTTCTACCTAACGAGTTCTGAGTGAAAAATGAGTCAAGATAAATTTGAGTCTAAAACTTTCTATTTGGATTACCGAAAACAGATCTATGCAAAGGTGTCGAAAAGGCTAGATCATGCGATTCAGACATTTGTTAACGATTTTAACAATGAAATACTAACAGAGAGTAACTTGGAAGCTATTCAGAATCTTTGGAAGTATTCTCCACTTCTGGTTGGTTCAACAACCTTGGGCTAGATTCTATATCGACTTTCCAATCAGCACCGACAGATGATTTTGAAAGGTTTAGAAAAAGACCTTCAGTTGAGAGATATAGAGGATGAGACTCAGCAATCTTCCGTCTTAGTCATAGACGATCAAGAATCGCAACGGCGGTATTTGTCCCAAATATTAGAGACAGCAGGCTACCAGGTAGCAATAGCAGAAAATGCCCAAGCTGGCTATCTGAAGTTGGGGTTGCATCGTTCGTCCTTGGTCTTGGTTGATTGTGAAATGCCAGGAACTAACGGCCTACAATTCGCCCATCAAATCAGGCTGAATTCCGACTTTGACTCGACGGAAATTGTCATGGTTACTTCCCGTCTAAGTAAGAAAATAGTTCAAGCCGCAATGAGCGTCGGCATAATAGATTTTATCGCTAAACCAGTTGAGCGCAAGATGTTACTCGATAAAGTAGCCAAGATTTTATCCTTAGAGCCAGTTTAAAAAAATTACCCTAGTGTCGTGTCAAGGATATAATATCGTATAGGATGTGATATAATTTCTTCATAATCAATCCAGGAGAGTTGAAGATGAAGAAATATATCGTGACACTTACAGAAGATGAACGGAAAAGTCTTGGCCGAC
>Ga0208128_1000042_pt1 | contig 43207 bp, 29 predicted proteins | sample ETNtaG_35_FD_185758 | JGI IMG/M metagenome (GOLD analysis project Ga0208128, IMG submission 185758) | Marine microbial and viral communities from oxygen minimum zone, Eastern Pacific Ocean - ETNP201306PF51B (SPAdes) (version 2) | ecosystem: Environmental > Aquatic > Marine > Oceanic ... | reverse complement strand
AGGTTAATTTTTCCTGTTCTTTGATTTTAAAGACCTGTTTTCGAAAGCTTGTTTCATATGTCATACCCTATTATGGCATATTATATGGATTTAGCTATAACACCGTGAGTGAGGTTGGAAGAAGGCTGGTTCTAGCTGCCAATCTATTTATTATTGGTTGTACCTATTACGTAATATAACCAAAGGCCCATAGAGCAATTTCATAATAAAATGATTATAATTCTAAGATGGCATATTCGATAGATTTCAGAAGAAAAATATTAGAAATAAAGGAAGATGAAAAATTAAGTTTAGACCACTGTTCCAAACAATTCAACGTTGGTCGAGCCACGATCTTCAGATGGACAAAAAGTATCCGGCCAAAGCTGACTCGAAATCAACCCGCCACCAAAATTAACCTGGAATAATTAACCGAGGGTCTAGAAACATATTCCGAGGCTTATTTGAGCCAGAGAGCCCAGCGACTAGATGTTTGCCCAAGTTGTGTCTGGTAGGCAAAAAGACTCTCCAATTGCCTATAAAAAACGTTACCGTATCCTAAAGGTGAGGATGAAAAGCGATCAATCTTTAAATCAATTATTGGTCACTACCAAACAATAAAACGCCGCTGGTCTATATTGATGAAAGTGGTTTTTCTGTGGATAGCCCTCGAACACATGGCTATAACCAAAAAGGCAAACGCTACTATGGAAAGCATGATTGGCGAGCAAAGGGAGGTATTAATTCAATTGGGGGCTGATTCAATCGTAAACTGCTTGTCTACAGATTATATGAAACAGCGATTAATGCCGATATATTTATGGATTGGATTACCTCGCTTATATATGATCTTTTTATTATGGAATCGCTATAGGTAGCTAGGCTGAAATTCAATGATAATTGATAGCCACCGTTTCTCTTACATTATAGCCTTAGATAGTGAAGGTATAACAGACGATGAGTATGGATAATCGACTCGGGGTGACTTCGTTCAGGTAAATTGAATCTCGGTCTGGGTGATGGCTAGAGCGAGTTCTTCCGTATAGGTGTGAAGTGTACGAAAGGCCAATTGTTCCCCGTCGGCTCGAAGGATGTCGATCGTTGTGGTAGGTGGAGGATGGTCGCCATTGTAGCTAGGGAAGGTTTGTTGTAATCGGTAGATTTGCTTATCTACAGGCGGTTGCGATTGATTAATAAACAGCTCACGATTATCGTACCGGTTCAATTCCAAATTGACATGATAACGCAAATCTGCTGAGTGTTGATAGCAGCCACTTCTGAAAGGGTCAACCAACCGTATCCGGCCATCGGTTGGCAAACCCGTCTTTGCCGCTGAGATGACCTCCGCTATTTCTACGGTTTCAGTCTGTATATTGACGACGTGGCTACTGCCAATAATCCAAAATTCTGCTTGATAGCCACGTCGTTGGAGTTGGGTTTGACGAAAAATTTCAAATAGATTCGGATCAAACCGATAGCTGTAGAGTCCAAACTGAAGATTGGAAACCTTCTGCTCGATGTAGTGTTGGCTTTGCCGTATGGATTGTTGGTTCACCGGGTTTTCTGCGCGGTACACGGTTCAAAGGGTGGATCTACAATATTGCAGCAGCCACTATTAACCCCAAGGCAATCATAATACCTGCTACGATGACCCCTGCGGCTGTATTGTTCTTCTCCTCAATCTCCTGATCCAAGCTAAAAGGGGTTATCCAGTCGAAGACTTTGAAGCCGATCATTAAAACGATGATACCAAGAAGGCTATAGATCAGAGCCGCGGCTAATCCAAGCGGCAACTCTGCCCAGAAATTGGCGGCAGTCGCATTGACTACACTTTGTTGTGCGGTGGCTGTGCCCGTAATAACGGCAATGACAATAATCCATTTGGTTATAACGCTGTTTTTCATAATTCCCTTTCTCTGGCTAGAATAGATGGTTAATCCGTATTGAGTCTAATTGAGAATAGTAGCATTTTAGCTGATACTACCGCTAGTACTATAAATATCGACCTCAGAAGGCCGAATAAAATGTCCAATGGATGCCTCGTAAGAGTGTTGTCCCCATTGTTGGACACTGATGACCTTTTCGTGTTCTTCGTCTTCAAAATCCCAAAAATAGAAGGATTCCCCCCGGGTGTGACAGTTTTCGTACAAGCAATCTTCGCCAGATCTGCTCAGATAGTAGATCGTTTCTTCATAGTCGAACCGTCCAGATTGGTTCTGGCTGAACTGAGCTAGTTCTTCGAGCAGCAGATTCAACTGGTCGAAGTCAATCTCTTGCGTGAGTGTAATAGACGAGACTGTTGGATTGGCATTAACGGGGATGTCAGTTTGCCACCCTAACCAAGATGTTTCGCCCTCCATTCCAGAGAGTTTCAATTCAAACCACTCCTCACCGTTGCTAGCATAGCGATTTTTTTGTTCCACAAAATACTCGATGCTTTGAATCAATACCACACCACCAACATCCAATCGATCCAGATTTAGCTCCTCGGCGGGCGCAGAAGGTTCAGTTTTCTTCGATTGCCGCAGCCAGACGAGACCTACAATCAAGGCAATAATAATCGCTAAGAGGATAAGCCAAATCACTTACCGGTTCCACGACTTCCACCCCGAAATGAACTGCTACTTCGAGTTGTGGAACGGCTACGACTTGATGAAGAACTGCTTCGACCGAACCCGCCACCACGGGAAGAGGTAGTACCACTTCTAGTAGCGGAAGTCGAACGGTTGCTGGTTGTCCGACCGAATGCACCACTTCGAGTGGAGGCCGTTTTTTGGCGAGCCGCCATAGTTCGCTTCGATTTCATTTGCTGGATGGCTTTCGGTGCTTGTGTTCGGCTTTTAGCTTTGCTGCTTCGTGCTACCCTTTGAGGGGCAGTACTGGTAGATGGTGCAGATCTGTAACGGGTAACAGTTCTGGTTCGAGTCACAGTTCTGGTGGCTACTGGGCCGTGCCATCCCCCGTAGTACCGTGGGTACCAGCCACCGTACCAACCCGGACGGTACCAATGGTAAGGACCGAATAAGACATCACGAATCACCATGTAGCGAAGATAGGAGTCCATCCAGCTATGGTCACGGGCGTGATAGCTGCTCCGATAATGCGACGGTTGTCCTTCGTAGGCATAAGAATTCGTTTCGGCATTGACAACCATTTGTTGCGAAGTTTGATCAAAAGTAATCGATAAGGCGACCAATTCAATTCCTGTTTTAGCGACTTGATCCCAATCGACATCGTAAGCCTCTGGATCTTTGGGATATGTGGTCGGATCAGGTACTCGAACAGAGTAGACGGCAGCCTGACCTTGAACCGATTCCGGTACCACCAGTAGCGGGTCTAAGTTGCTGTCCTCGTTCAGATCGACACGGTAATTGACCTCTGGATTACTGATAATTTTATGGCTTAACTTTCGAACCACCTGTTGTTGAAACTTCTCAGAATCCGGTTTCTCGGTCGGGGTTAATTCTTGTAAAACTTCTCGCATCACATCTGGTAAAATAGCGGGATTTAATTTATCCGTCAAATCGATTTTGACCGAAACGTTGGATTGGGCAACGCCAACCGAATAAGTTTTGGAACTACGAGCAGGAGGGGCGTCGTCGCTGTTACCACACCCGATGCAGATCACCAGTATTGCCAGCAAGGTCAGATGAGCCCGGCCAATAAGTGAAGAAGGGTTATTCATTTGATTGCGTTCCTCGCTAAAGTCGATCGCCGGCGGTGGCCACCGAAAGGGTCGATTACTTTAACTCCTATTCTGAGCCGTTAAGAAGTGCGTAAGTTAAAGATTGCCTGCCAATTATAGAAGAAAATCTTGGCAAATACAAGCTCTTACACTGACTTGAGAAAAAAGAGCGACTTACCATTCGATAGGAGCAATTTGGATCTACTGGTATCTACTTACGGTTGCCAGTCCAGCAAGACCCCCAACGTTTTCTCCGGTGTATGCCACAACAGATCGAATGCTTCTTTGGCTTCCGTATAGGGAAATAGATGGGTTATCATCGGCTGAATTTGGATCATCCCTTGTTCAATACTGCTCAAAGCACGCTGTGCTATTTGTACTGGAGATTCATCGGTTAAAATGCCGGCTACTAGCCGTTTTTGCATTATTTTAGAGGCGTGAAGGGGAAGCGGCTGTTGCTGGTAGAGGGCAATCAACTGGATTGTACCTCGCTGAGCGACCATGTCTTGTGCTTGCTCAAACGATTTAACCCCTGCGTAGCCGCCGACGCAATCGATAACCAGATCGGCACCGCGGCCCTTGGTCAACTGTTTTACCGCTTCGACAGGATCCACTTCCGAGGCGTTGATCACCTCATCAGCGCCAAGTTTTTGCGACAGTTGACAGCGTAAAGGGAGAGTGTCAACCGTGATGATCTGCTCGGGTTGGCAACCGCGTAGAAGTTGCATGATCAAACTGCCAACCACGCCTTGCCCCAGGACTACAACCTGATCGCCAGCTTTTACCCCAGAAGAGTCAACCCAGGCAGTAGCAGATCTAGCCAATGGCAGGAATGTGCCCTCTTCGAAGGAGACATTCTCTGTTAGTGGGACCACATTCCCTTTAACAGAGGAATCGACTTCACCAACCGCATACTGAGCGTGTGGTGCAACCACCATAACTCTCTGTCCGGCCCGGTATTCGGTAACCTCCGAACCAACCTGTTCAATTGTGCCGGTTAGCGAGTAGCCCATGATTGAAGGTGCAACCGCCTCTTCTAAGATGTACCGGCGAAACAGTTCAGACCCACGACTGATTAAGGTTTTAGAGGTACGAACCAAGACTTGACAACTGTTGATCTCTGGAATCGGCGTATCCTCTAACTGAATGTTTCCCATTCCTTCCGGTTTTATGACACGAATCACAACATGAGCCCCCTCTTAAGTTGGTCTTTAGTGGTCTTTGCTTGTCACTAACTCCTATTATAGTTGGAAATACGGACCTGTCAAGCCCAAATAGAGATCCAATCGTGCCAAAACGGCAGACGGTGTTTAGTTCGGCCTGCTAAGCTGGCAGATTTCAGGTGCCAATTCATCACCAATTGCGGAGAGGTTGCCGTATTTAGCCTCAATTGGGTTTGGCACGCATGTTGCTCCATCCGTGTGTAGGTACAGAACGGTTAGCGGGTTCCCCGTTAACCAAAAAAGCAAAAAACAAAAAAGTAGGAACTTAGATTCCAGCATAACTTAGGAGCTATAAAATGAAAACACTTACCCTTTGGAAATCAGCAAACGAACCAGGCAATCTAGATCAATTTTTCGATAATCTTTTCGGTCAGAATTTTAGCCCAGCGTACTTCGGCCGTGGCAAACCCGCTCAAGGTAAAGGCGATTGGTCGCCGGCTATCGACTTATCGGAAACCGACGATGTCTTTGAAGTAACAGTGGAAGTAGCGGGTATTCCAGAAGATCAGGTTAAGCTAACGATCACTGATAATGTGCTGGCCATTAAGGGCGAACGGACAGAGACCGCAACTTCGGAGTCAACCTACCTTCGGCAGGAGCGCCGATTCGGCCAATTTCAGCGAGCCATCTCTCTACCACCGAATTTGCAAACCGACCAAGCAAGAGCCAGTTTTAGTAACGGCCTACTGACGGTTGTCATTCCAAAAGCTGAGGCCGTAAAACCAAAGGAGATTGAGATTCAGGTTTCTTAATCTGCGAAGTCACTCGTCTTGTATCCAAGCGTCTTGTCAATTGACAAGGCGCTTTTTTGTGCCTATAATTTCCGGCCAGGCTAGCACTGGCTGGCCCGACCCAAACCTACCATCCGTAAATCTACTTTTGGTTTGCCCAAATAAACGGTGAATTGGAGCATGTCAACGGAAAATTTGAAGAGGCCTTCAAGCCCAACAGTAGAAAGGCAAACGTCGTTGTAAACACCTTGTTCGTAAAGCTGTGGACATTCAATTGGTTTAAGCCTCGAAGAGAGAAAAAAACAAAAATATCATTGACAGTCTACTGGCTTCGTAATACAATCACTAATTGATGGTGGTAGATCAGTTTGATCCGCCAAATTAAGATTTATTGATAAGAAGGTGAGGCTAGATGAAACCAATCGTTATAATGATGGTCCTGATACTGTGTTGCCCTATGTTACAAGCCGGTGTCTGGACCGACGACTTCGACAAGCAAGCACTGGACAAAGCGTGGAAGTTTCGTGACCGTCGTGAAAAAGAAACCAAAGTTGAAGTCAAGGACGGGTTCCTGAGAATGATCAACCCCAAGGGTAAGTGGGGACACATGACACCAGACAAAGCGATGCTGGAGCGTGATGTGCCTGCCAGTAGTCAAAATCTAGTGGTCAGCGGCATCTTTTCCTCCGATCCTGATAAACCGCAAGATTGTTGGCACGGCATGTTCATCTTCGGCGAAGACCCGATGGACTTTGCCTGCTTACTGTATGGCGGAGAAGCCAATCAAGCACAGAAAGCCCTGATCGGTAGTATGGTGCAGGGAGCCTGGCAAGACAAAGGTCACTTTCCAACAGGTTTTGACATACCGTTGCACTTCAAGCTGGAGAAAAAGAAGGATGTCTTCACCGGCTATTTCAAGCAAAAAAAAGGCGATGCCTGGAAGCAGATCGGTAACAAGACCTGGACACACAAAATCAAGAAGGTGAAAAAAGTCGGTTTAGGCGTTATGAACAATTGGGGGGGTAAGACGGTTAATTTCATGGTGGACACCTTTTCACTGGATGGAGATGGGGTTCAACCGATGGCAGTTGATTCAAAGAGCAAACTGGCCACTACCTGGGCAGACTTAAAAGACCACTAAGTTCCAGTTCAACAGGTCCCAACTCTTGAGATTATTAGTAGATTATTCTCCCTTACAGCAAGCTGGTGGGGAACTCATTTACGAATCTGAGTAATACCAATTTACGCGGCGTTAATTTCACCGAGGCTAAGCCGATCAGCGCCAAATTACTATTCAAAGACGCTCTCGGTCGCAAAAAAATTGGAGTGTTGAATGTATCCCGACCCAGTCATTGGGTTGCGACTTGACAGATAAACACAATCAATAACTAACGCTTGATCTACTAGAAGCTATTCAAAACTAAATACAATTTAAACTTGCCCATCTCAAGTTAGGTCTAGTTTTAGTTGGGTCTAAAAAGGAACTTTTGATGGGCAATGTCACCGATCAACAATGGATCAGACTTGAACCTTTGCGGCCAAAACCTCAGCCTTCAGCCAAAGGTGGGCCCAGCCCAGAGGCAACAGGCAAGTGTTTGACGGCATTATCCGGCTCTGACCAACTGGTGCCGGATGGAACCACTTGGCTGATCGATATCCATCAGCTAGTACTTGCCGGCCAAGATTACAGCCATGGGAAGGACAAGGTGTTTGGCTCAAAATGTGGCCTAAGTTCCTGTCCGAACAGGAGCAACAGGGCCAGTTAGATTGGGAAGAAACCTTGGCCGATAGCAGTTTTGCCTGGGCCAAAAAAGGGGCTCAGGCCTTGGAAAGAGCAAAGGTGGCAAGGGTGAATGATGATGGTCGATGGCCAGGCAGTCCCTATCGGTGCTGATCTTGATTCGGCCTCGGAGAGCGAAATAAAAATAAAACGTCTGCAACCCACGATTGAGAAGATTGCAGTGCCCAGAAAAGGTGGTGGTTAGCCGCGGCAAAATCCTGTCCGCATCATAGCGGATAAAGGGCACGACAGTGATCCGCTCGGCCAAAGGCGGTTGAAAGGCGGCATTGAATTGATCTGTCGGTAGCGTAAAAACAAGCAGACCAAGAAAGATGAGGATGGCCACAAATTGCGGCCTGACAGGCGTCGATGTAAGGTTGAGCCGACTTTTGATGGCGGCCAAACTTGCGAAGACTAGGTATTGGTTGGGAAAGAGAAATTCAGATCTAGCAAGCTTTCTTTCACCTTGCTTGCATCCTGATTACATTGAAGCCGTTTTGAAATGGCTTCTAAGGTGCTGGTGTGGGGGGAGTCCAAGATGGACATAGCGAAAAGGTTCAGGAGTCTATGGGGAGTATATTGGTTTGCCGACTGTACAGGTGCGATTACTTGTTGTGAATGGCATCTATTGGTGTCATTCGAGCCGCTTGATTGGCCGGAAGATTGAAAAATAAACAGTTTCAAAAAAATAGTAGCGAAAATTATGGCCTGATTTTGAAAATGACAATATTTCCCTCACACTATTGATATTTTAATCTGCCCCATTTAGCGGTTAGCTTATCTTGTAAATTTACAGCTAATCCGCCAGGACCACCTTTGCCAACTACCTTAACATTATCAAAAAGCGATTCAGCATCGTAGGTAGCCAAACCAACACCTCCCCATTGCAATAAGTTATCCTTATCAGTATACTCCTTTTGCAGTTTTCCGTTTAGGTACATTTTAAAAGTCTCCCCATTTACTTCAAGACGAATGTCGTTCCACTCTCCTTTTTTGAGTATTTCTGTGCCCGGATTTTCGTCTACGGCTGCTCCAGCACCATCGTTGGCTTCCCAAATCTTACTATAGTTGCCACCGTGACCATTAATACCGATTAACCAGTAGTAAAACTTACCGGAAGTCCAGGCCGCTCCCCCGTCACCTGCTACCTGAACCCGCCATAGCACTCCAGCATAATTATTGGACGAAACGGGGTTAATTTGAACTTCAAAAACATAGTCTTGCCAGTCACGATCGTTTACTGCGTAGAAGCTATACTGATTGCGTGCAATATTACTTTGACGATATGCCGCATCTTTTACGTTCCATTTTGTGCCCTTAACCGGATTCCAGCCTTTTGGTGTTTTCTCAAAGGTCTCTTCGTAGCTATAGGCAAATTGATAAAATAAACAGATCGAGGTGGTAAAAACGAACATCGCAGTCATGGATATAGATCTCATTGGGATATTTTTCTCCTGAAATTTTGATTCAAAATGTCTGGTTATCATCACACAACTAATTAAATTAGTGTTAGGAGTTCATCATCTGTGTACACTAGATCTGATTAGGCGGTTTTGAAGAACAAACTTTATATCGTTTCCGTTGATTAGTTATACCGGTGAAAAAGAAAAAGTTACTGGCCTTAGCCCCGGCTGAGGTTCCTGCTCCAAGCATTTCAATCGTCTCAACCCGGCGGGCTGAAAGGCATTGGCCAGTTATTGAGCTTAATTCGTTTTCAGCTATATTCAGCCAACTGCCATGCCTGGGTGTCTAGTGAAATTCAATCCACTTCACTAGCTAACCAGCTTTATTCGCTTCAAATGCTTGATAAAAAGCTCCTCCTGTATGCCTATTGAGATTATCACCAACCAATATAACCTTCTCGGCTTCAGCTTAACGTGTGTGTAGAGGTTCTTCCGTCTTCAATGCCCAACCTTTGTACGGCGGGGGCGCACATTCACCTTACGCCACCTCAGCAACGGCTGCGCAAACATGAAAATGTTAAGCTGTTCCGGCTGGTTCGCCTTCGTAGTCCACCCGCTGTGGCTGGTCCAGAGTTACCGCTATGGGCTGATGTCTTTCTTTCCTCAACTGGACCGCTAGTTCATCCATGCGCTAACAACAGGATAGTTTTTACTATAGGGCTCAGTATAGATTCCCAGCACATCTTCCATGGAGGCCGTCAATGGGACATCCCCTTCAGCCGCTTAACAATCTCCACCACTACTTTTTGCTCTTGATCTGAAAGCCGAACAGTGTATTTCTTGACCATGGCTACTCCTCTCATAAAAATGTCCTTGGAAGAGTATCGACAATATGTAGCCGAATCTTTAGTTATGGCTACGCACTAGAGTGGAAGAGTATCTTTAACTCCCCTGATCCCTTGCTGAGAAACCGACAAATAGCATAGTAAAGCTTTCATTGGAATCAAGGTTAAGCGACAGATTTCCTGGTGTGCTAATTTTTGACTCTCGGACCAAAGACTTTCCATTTATCTTGACACGTGTGGATGAGGATGGTGATAAGGCTGGTAATTTTGATTTTAGTTTATTCACGCCGATCTTCAACCTTGATGATTTGGCCATTCTCTTGGGCCAGGTATAAAAACCCCTTTTGATCCAAGGCGATGCCTTCCTGATCAAGACCTGGTAGAAGAAACCAGCGACCGATCTCTCCATCTTGAAAAATTTCCAGGAGCAGATTAGTAGTATCACTCATAATCAGCAGGCAGTCGCGAAGTTGGTCGTAAACGATCCCTGAAACGTCGATGATATTGAGTGGGAAAAACTGAATAATTCGGCCTGTCGATACCGGTGTAACCCCTGTTTTTAGGGGAATTTCAATCTGACAGACAACCGACGGCTCTTTATCCGGCTTTAGGCTAAAGGATTGGTTACCGACCCAAAAAGTGCCGCCTTCGGGGTGTGCTTTGTCTGGGATAAAGGCAATAGCTTCTAGTCCCATCCCTCCTTTTTTCAGTAGCTTTCGACCCTCAAAGTCCCGGTCGATCGAAAACTCTCGTTGAGGCGCAAAGGTCGTTGGTGATATCTCCAGGATATTGTCTTTTCCCTCAATCACTGCATACAGTAACCCGGTGGCAGGATCTACGGTTACCCCCTCGAAATCTGCTTCGCGAACTAACTCTTGACGAATCAGGCGACCATCGGTACGCCATTCACTCAAATACCCCTCATCACTAATGGCAAATAAGGTTTTTCGTCCAGGGTGGTAGGTGATACCAGAGAGTTCGGCATTGGGCTCTGGAACGATATTTCCAACCCAGCGATGTGGCAATTCGACAGGGGAAGTATTATATGGGTGCAGATGGTAAGACCATAGTCCCTGAGCCCGATTGTATAAATACAGCAGTGCCAAGCTGAGTAAAGCGATTAGTATCAGTAACCAGATCCGGCGGCGAAGTCGAATGACTCCTAATCTGTTTTGGCGATTCACTTTTCAGTTATACTGACCGACGAGATCTGCTCTTGTTGACGAAGTTGCTGGGCGAATTTTGTCCAAAGCACAGGGTCTTCCAGTCGAACGTAAAATTCCAGCTTCATGTTCCCCGATTTGCTTATCGCCTGACTGGTCTGACGATAAGTAGACAGCATCTGGCTAAAAATAGGTTGATAGATTGAGTCTTCCGCCCCCGGCAAAATGGTCAACTCTAAAATAAACTCGCCTCTCTTGACTGCAATCCCTCGAAAATAAGTGATTCCCATTACAATCAAACTAATGACAAAGGTGCCGACAATAGCGGTCAACTGGTTGCCCGCACCGATCCCCATGCCAACCGCTAGAGCGAAAAAGACAAAAGCAATATCTCTTGGATCTTGAACCACGGTACGAAAACGAATGATGGATAAAGCGCCAACTAGGCTGAAGGCACGAGCCACACTATCACCAATTACCACCATCACGATAGCGATCAGCATACATAACAACACCAATGTATCGGTAAAGGATTTATTAGCGATCGATCGATGCGTCCAACGGTAGACGGTGGCAACCACCGAACCCAGTAGAAAAGCCAGTAGCAACCGTAGTAGAATCGAGAAGACACTCAGTAATGAAGAGGGGGCTAGGATCTGTTGCCAGACCTCCTGTAATTCAGTCATTTTATGATCCGGTATTTAGCTGGTTAGGACTAGCGGAAATGGGTTTGAATTCACCAGTCCCATCAGGTTGTCGTCCCAGTGCAACATTCGGCTTCTGCTTTCCGAAGGTGACGCTATCCAGAACTCGATTATTGTTGACATCAGTGTCGATCACACTGACAGATTCGCCGTTTTTCGACAGCTTGAAATTGGCGTGTAACCCTGACTTCGACTTGCCATCTTCATCCAACCAAATCAACAAATAACCTTTACTCATTATTTTAGTGTGCGCAGGAAAGGGCCATTTGCGTAAATTTTGGTTGTCATCGGTCAGGTACATCCCTGATAGGTCGACTGATTTCCGACCTCTATTGTAGAGTTCGATCCAATCGTCAAACTTACCTTGTGGATCTGAGATGGTTTCGGTATTATCCGCCATTAGTTCGTTGATCACCACCAAAGGTATGGCCATCATCGAAGTGGCGGTCGGTTCCTCCAACTGGTAGTTTGCGATTTGATGACCCCCTGTCGGTTCTAAATCTCGCAAAGCAGAATGATCGAGTAGAAATGCCTGTCGCTCCTGAGCAAATCTCTTGAAACTGGGCGCTTGTCCTTCACCAGGACCGCGACCAGAACCTCGCTCCTGACCACCACCGAAGGAGCTATCGGGTGGTGGGAACGGCCTGTTGTCGGCTTCATCGTCTTCAATAGCGTTGCTGGTAAAGGCTTGATAACTGTAAAGTTTCTTGTCATCGACTTCAACTTCAGCCTGAATTAGCTCCCGATAAGCTTGGATGATAGGATTTAATTTTTCCCAATCCAACCACTCAATCGTCAGAGTCTTAACATAGGAGAGGTACCTGTTCCGCAAACGTGGAATTGACAACAGACGGCTGATTAGAGGCCGATCCGGGTTATCATGGTGTCCAAGAGGGTCCAACATTGGGTCACTGTCCGGCCATGAGTTGGGACCTCCGCCACTAGCAAAGCGGAAGGTTTCGTTGCTGTCGTGCGGAATAAGCTGAGATCTTCCGTCACGATCCTGGTAAATCGCGTAGTCGCTACCACGGCTAATATAACCGTCGCCATCGATAAACACGTTTTCTAATGCCAGATACCAAAGGGTTTGGTCGATGTCCAGGACTGGTTTAAGTTTAGCTTCCAATTCTTGATCGGGCGTATGATTTAGAATCTGACAGAATTGGATCAAGTTTTGCCAGGCAACCGTCTCCTTCTCAGTCGTTAAGCTCGTTTTAAGTTGAGATACCTCTCGATAATCGTCGATTTCAGAACCGTTGTCAGTTAGGCTGCGGCGACCGCCTCTGCCCGGCGAGACCTTCCACCGAACGCCCTGACGGGTACCGAATTGATCTTGCAAAAAATCCTTGTTGAACTGTTGCAGGTTAATGTAGATCCCCCAATTTTCACCGTTAATGATCAACTTAACAAAATTGGCTTTGGGAGCCGGAATATAGTGGCGACTAATGTATGTGTATAAGACTTCTCGCAAAAACGAAGGATCAGCATGACCATTTAGCAGATTAAGTGTTTTGTAGTCCAACAAACGCTGGTCCGGGGCAGCAAAATTGATAGCTAAATTGAACGACTTTTTCTCGGAATCACGGATTCCAAAGTAAGAGGAATTTCCTCTAAAACGAACTCCCACTTTGGGGTAAAGCTGGCCGTCGACAATCAGATCTGCGGGTAGGTCGATATCGGTGCGATAAAAATCCCCTAATTCTTGATACCAATCTTGGTTGGGAAAACGGAGAAAAATAGTTCTTAATACACCGACATCATATAAATCCGTTTGTGGATCTGATATTAGCTCTTTACTGGCTCGCAGGTCTTCAGCCAGAGTAGTTTTAGCCGCACCTGATTTACCTGACGGACGAGGATCTGCAGAACCATCTCTCTCCTGTTGAATAGCCTGTCGTGCCAGTTGTCGTTCCGTTGGATTTAACCTGCCATTTTGATCGACATCAAAACGCGGAATCAGATCTTGATGTTGGCGCATTCCGGGAAAACCAGACTTTCCACCTCGCCCTCCCCTCATCATAGAGCGAATCTCGTCCGACGAAATCGATTGGCCTATGAATACCTCCTTCGTAACGACCTCCAACAGAAGATCGGCTTCTCGCTGATCTAGTTCTCCATCATTATTCAGGTCAAATCTTTTCTGCTCAGGATCTAAGGCGGATGTTGATTCTACTGATTCTTGCTCCGCCCAACTGACGGCAATTGATAAATCAATAACCATCGAACATAAGATGGTAAAGAGCAATGCAGTTAAATATGCTGATTTCATCGACGGTCTGGATAGTTTCGCTTTTTTCATACTCCAAATTCTCTTGCATTTAACGTTAGAGATCAATTTTAATTCTCACTAAGATTGAGACGATGTTGTAGCAAAAAAGTTCGTCTCAAGTCAGTCTTATGCTTAGCACGGGTAAAAAATCACAAAAAGACAGCAATAGTGGTTACAATTCGGCAACAGAAACGACAAGGACATGAAACTGGAGGCTACCATAATGATCAAAATCTCTGCAGAAGAAGTTGAGCCATTGTATTACGAGCGTCACCATCATACTCATGCTTGGCTGCGATAGAGAATGAAAGCACGACACCTAAAAGCGCTTGTATTTCAGCACCGAGAAATTGGCCGCATAGTGCTGATTGACTCAAAGAGGCAACCCAGTTATTTAGAATATGATCACAAGATAGCATAGAGGTCTTAAAGATACTCGATTTTCATCAACCTGTCAATGAACGGGAAAAGCAAGGTTAGGTCATCAAAGCGGAGTTCGAAAAGAACACTCAAGGGTATCAACGAAGCTATTGGGTTCATCGAAGAACTGATCGCTATACGATGTAGTCCCGCGCAAACCTGCCAGTTTCTACCAAAAAACTTAGGGATAAAGCGGTTCAAGGTGAGGCCGATATTTGCCGAGGCCGATCAAGAAAGGGGATTAACCTGCCTGGGAAAAGAGCTTGAGTTGGTATTAGAAGAGACTTAAAGGGCAAAGATCAAGTGTTTTTGTGGATCCCGTCCAATTAGCAACGCAACCCCTTCTAGGTTTTCTATGTCGCTTGCATCCCACTTTTCAGCAACTTGCCACCGTTAGCCATATCTACATCAACTTTTCAGATGGTAAAGGGCCATCCGAGAAACGCCCATAATCTTGGCGACTAAAGACTTGCTAAATTACTGTAATTACTTTGAAAGCAGTAAGCAAATTTTCTCTGGGACGGTCGAAAGCGGACCTCTCAATTCTCAATTCAAAACGCCTGGCCTAACTCTAAGTAAGTTCTAGTTTGTGGGCGAGTATCCAGACTTTTCGTAGTCGTGAAGGGGTAAGCATAGTCAAAGCGAACTGGCCCTAAGGGAGTATCCACCCGCAAGCCAATACCGATAGCTATTCTCAACGGTATCTTACTAACATCTGGGAGTCGGTCCCAGACATTACCTGCGTCGAAGAAAAAAGTTCCATTGACCGGTTTGTAGATAGGGAAACGCAATTCGGAATTTAAGACCAACATCGCATCACCTCTCTGGGTGTCGGCAGGGCCTAGAGATCGTTCGGCATATCCTCTGACGGTAGTTGACCCACCAGCATAGAATCGCTCAAAAGAGATAATCGGATTTTCGCGGTTGGATCGCAAACCTTCGGTATATCCTGCTCGAACGGCGTTAGCTAAAACCAATCCATAGATTTTCCGGAAATACCGATGGTCGGTGGTCAATTTGATGAAACTGGTTTTACCCCCAATAAAACCACCCGCATATTCGACCGCCAGTTCGTTCAACCAACCGTTTTCTGGATCTAAGAACCGATCCCGGTTATCTCGCCGGAACGAAACCCCTAAGCTACTGACAGTCGTACCAGTCGCTTCTATTTTGTCCAGATTGCCAGGCATCGTAGGTTTTACCACATTTTCCCATTCTGTTTGGTACTGTAATTCTTGATATTTATACTGTAGTGCCAGGTTGCTGTATAGACTGGTAGTTCGCTTGGCTAAGTTGATGGTTCCCCCTCTAGCACGAACGCTCTCCCGTTCCTCTAAATTATCCTCAAACAGCCGGAAGGTTCCGATTGTTTTTCCAATGAACCAGGGTTCGACCAGCGTAGCTTCATATAGATTGCCACGTCTACTAATGCGAACCTTCATCCCAGCACGTAAGTTCCTCCCATAGAGGTTATAGTCTACTAATTCGACCGTAGCACGCAACCGGTCTAGTGGGTTGTAGCCACCACTCAAGCTGACACCGCGTGTCTTTTTTTCATCGACTGATAGGTTGACATCCTGGATTTCCTTCTGCTGCCTCAGATTTGGTAAATCGACCTCAACACTTCTGAATAACCCCAGCATAAACAGGCGTTGTTTGATTTGATCTAATTGACTTAAGCTTAAAGTTTCGCCTTGATGGAGGTCTAAGGTTTCAAATTCTCTGGCCATCACTTGTGATTTAGTCTGTAGATTACCTGAAATGGAGAGTGCTCCCATCTTGACCGACTGTTTTTCGCTAATCTGATAACGCAAAACTTCATTTTCTCTTTCGTAAATAGGGTCAACAGTAGCATAGATATAGCCCATCTCATCGTATTTGGATTGTAAAAGTAGCTGGTCTTGCGTCACTGAATCTGTATTGTAAACTGTGCCAGGCTTAACTTTTAACCACTGATGGATGTCATTTTCAAGAAAAACGGTATTTCCCTCCAACTGAACAGATTGGACAAATTGCTGTTTGCCTTCCTGGCAAGTAAAAGTCAGATGAAGTCGATTCTGATTATCCAACTCTTTTTGGTTGGTAACAGCAATCTCATTAAAGCCGTATTGCCGGTAGAACAATTCTATTGCACGCCGGTCTTGTTCGAAAACGATGGGATTAAAAAAACCTTGTCTCGTCTGCCACGGCAAAAGTGCACCGATCCAGGCCTTCAACTTCTGCTGAGGTCGCATTGTAATATTAGCCAGGAGTTGGTTGTAGCTAAAGGCTTGATTTCCGACCAGAGTAATACTATCAATGATAGGCGGAGGGTCAGTCTCAATTCTGAAGATAATCTCAACCTGTTCCGGTTTGTCTTCACTGACTGGCTCTTGATCGCTATGGTAGTTGATTTGATAGGTAATCTGCGGATCTAAGTATCCTCTTTGCTGGTAGAACTGCTGAATTCGTCTCGCATTTCCACGTAAGGTAAAAGAAGAATAGTTGTCTTGTCGGTAAAGGTTAATCTCTTTTACCACCTCCTTCCACATCAAGGACACATCTTTGAGGTTGGATTCTCCTCGAAAGATGACTAATGGTCCCTCTTGGATGTAGAAGTTCAGTCCAATTTGATTTTCAGTTTGCCGGTATTGTTCGACGACCTCAATTTTAACAGTTAAATAGCCTTCCTTTCTGTACTTGCGCACAAGTGTGTCCACGTCTTGTGTCAGGTTACGTTGATTGTAAATTGTACCTGTTTTGCTCTTGATTAGTTTGGATAACGTTCGTATTTTCAGGTTTAGGTTGCCTGTAAACTGAAGTCGGTTGATGGTTGTTGGTTTGCCCGCATCGATATGAAAGCGAAGATTGATAGTTGGTACGCTTGTTTCCTCAACACTACTATACACTCTAGCGCCAAAGTAACCGTGTTCTCGATGCAGCGATTTGAGCCGTTCGACATCACTGGCGACCATGTTGGGCGTGTAACCGATACCAGAACGAGAGTGTAGGATTGCACGGCATAAATCCATACTCAATTGTGCTCTCTTTCGACTGCCAACCCCAAAAACTAACTCAACTTTCCCACACTGTTTCCGACTGGTCATCTGAAACACCAAAATCGTATGATTCGGGCTGTCAGCAGGGAAATGTAAAGCTGTAATTTGTGCATACGGTCCTAGCCGGTAGATTGCCTCGATACTCCGACGAACCTGGTCGCGTGACACCGGCGCACCAGCGTTAACTTCGGTGCGTTGGCTCAATCTCTCTAAAACGATTTCGTCATCAATTACTTCTCCGTTTAAACTATATCGAATCTCGGAGACCATAGGCGTGTTGAGAGCGTTCCTACCAGAGGTTGGATTATCCGCTAGATCAGGGTAGATAAGATCAGCCCACAGAAACCGGCTGGGTAGATAGATAAGTAACCAGCAGGTAAAAAGCAGATGTCGGCTAACTGAAGTCGAGCCGGTTATCGGCAAGGTTAACATCATCGTCCGCTTGGAGCGTATGTCTAAATTTTGAATTCCCTCGATCAAGAGCCAAAGTATGAGCGAATACATCCGCTGGGTCGGAACAGGGATGGATTCTCAATTTCTATAGTGATACGAGAGTACTGAAAATTCAGTGTTGTCCTGACTTCAGAACTTCTTTTCAACTTTCAGATCAACACCGAATTTCCCTTCGTTTCGCTCACCTTTGATGGCGAAATTCTTACCTAATTCGTACTCAATCTCAATTCGAGGTTCGGTATGAAGTTGGAAAGTGGAAGAATAGGTCAGTACCAACCGACTGGAAATTTCTTTGGTAAGTAGAAAGCGGGAAGATTCAAATTCATTAGGGTTAAGGTTGAAACGAGTTTGCCGAAATCCCACCATCTTGGCAATACGTCCGCCGACGTAACGCTGCCCTTGCTGGAGGAAAAAACTGGAGACCATAGGCGAAAACTGATCACCAACCCCTCCAACCACCGCACTGACGCCGCTAACAGAAGAGGATGTCATGGTCGAGGGATCGACCATGCCTAATGTTAAAATCGAGAGGATTTGCTTTTGATCTAACAGATACTCTTCTCCCAACTCTTTCTCCAAAACCTCTGCCGATAGCACAGGGTTATGCTTCTCATTCAGGTAGCCACTCAAGTTGGCTCGAATGACCAAATCGCGGTTCCGTATCTGGCCATCGACAGTAACAAGATCAACGTTACGAATCGGTTGTGTTGTTTCGGTTAAAATACTGTATTTGGGATTAAAAACGAATTGATCTTCCAATCCTCGCTTTGGTGGGGATAGTTGCGAGTAAACTTCGCCATTCTCAATGTAAGAACCTTCCAGGATTTTGAAAGGTTGGTCGATAGCAAAGAAAGAGAATTCGCCTTGTAAAAGATCAACTCTTCCCTTAAAAATCGGTTGCCAGATTGGCCCATCCAACTGTCCATTAATCGCCGTCTCAATTTCGACATCGCCAAACTCTGAGATCAACTTCACATTTTCAGGTGCTAAAATTTCGAGGTTGAGTTTCAGGTTTTGCCAAAATGGAAGTTCAGACACTAATTGTCTTAAGGCCGAGTCCCCCGAACGGCCCGACCATATAGCGACGAGATCCTCCCAACGTTGCTCGTATTGTCCCTGGTCAATGGTGATACTCCCTCGTAGTTCTCCTTGTAATGGCGTCCAACTCATCGAATTATCTCCGATGGTGTCAACTCCCAATCCTGTCGAGGATAAAGATGATTGAGGATAAGGAGTAGACTTCTGGTTCTGGTCAGTAAGGCTCGAAATTATCTGGCTTGTCTGGCCGTTGAGCGCCAGATCTGCACGGTTCAAGCGCACAGAATAAAGATTTGGAGACTCGAATATACATCCATCTCGAAGACTCATCTGTACATTCAGGTCAGTCAGGGTACGACCTTCGGTTGGCGACCATTTGGATTCTACCCATCCATCGATTTGGTAGCGGCCGTTGTTCAACCACCCCTGCAGTTCCCGAATTTCGATGCCTTGATCGGTAAAGTCCAGGTTAATTTCGGTCTGGTCTACATTGATCCTGGGATCCGGTAGATTGAGTTTCACCTTCTGAAACTTAGCAAATCCTTTCAGCTTAGGCGATTCTAAACGTCCACCAAGTGTTAAGTTCACGCTACCATGTCCACTTGCGTACCCAAACTGTGGAAACAAAAGTGGAAGAACACCCAGATCCTGTGCCTGCAGATCTAATCGACCTCCAATTTGCTGTCGGGTGCCCCCATCCTCTTGGCTAACATCATCAATTTCCAGATCAAAGAGTAATTGGTTTTGGCCGACTTTTACACGAATAGGTTTTTTTTCATTACCGATGAAAATATGCTTGCCGTCAAGAACCATTTGACCTTCAAAAGTATCGGCTTCGGTTTGGTTGAGGGTAATCGGTGTTTTGGCTTGCCAGTTGAGCGCAATTTGCGGGGTTTCGACGGTGCCGCTTACCTGTAATTCTGTGTCTATTCTCCCGTCAATGACTAAATCTTTTGGTATTGCTTGATCCAGATTTAGTAGTTGGATCAGAGTTTGCAGGTCTATATTTGTAGCCTCAAAACTAAAATCGAGCGCCTGATCCAACTGCCAGTATCCAAGTCCGGTAATTTGTAATCGCCGATCTCCAGTTGGATACTTTCCTGAAGCTATATTTAGATCTGTAATCGACGCTAACGGGGAGGGAACTAGGGTAAATGAATCCAGCATCAATCTTTGATCTTGTAACTTAAGGTGTAGCGGCTGAGTATTGATAATGGTAACAAACCGCCCCTCGGCTTCGATCGGAGGTCGAGAATTGAGAACCACCGGTTGATGAACGTTTAGCCTGAGGTCTTCAACCTCTAGGTCGAGCGTCGGGGTATGAGAAGGTTTTTTAGAAGATAAAGCCAGAGGGATCAAACTACTAAAGTTACCGTTCAACTGACCTGAGATTAGTTCCGAAAGTTGTTGAGGAACAGCAATTCCTTGGTCTGGCTGACTCATATGGGTAAGCCAACCAAAGGTCAGTGTAACCAGATCTTGTACTTGAGCTTTAATGAATCTAAAATCATCTATTATCAACTGCTGTGGCCGCAATCCATCCATGACTATATTAGCTTGAGTATGATAATGACTATTGCCAATATTGAGTTGAAAAGCCGAAAGCGTAATTAGATCCGGCTCAGCCTGAATAGACCAGTTTACCTCAGACAAGGGTAATTCCAGAAGATTCATCCGTCCATTTTGTAGGGTTAGATCACCTTGCAGATAGGGGATCATTGTAGTACCGAGAATACGCAGATCTACTTCCATGTGACCGGAGGCATTCTGCGGCCAAATCTGATCATTAGATCTTGTCGGTTTCAGCCGTGAAATTTCCGACGCCAAATGAGACAAAAGACCAAAATCAATTTTCGTTCCTTTCAGTGCGATCTGAAGAGGCTGATTCAACGGCTGCCAGACCGCACCGGTAGGAGAAGGCAATAGAGATAACCTGACAGGTAGATTACCAGAGATCTGTAGTCCTGCCAACTGCCCTTGCCGGATGCTTAACTGCTTATCCAAGTAGGTAATCTGACCCATCAGTTGAGCGTCAGCGAAATCGAGTTGCCAAGCTGAGATAATGACGGGATCGTCGAGCGTTTGGCTAAGTGAGGCCCTACCGCTCAACCGGCCACGCTTCGCGGATGGACTGTCGAAGTTAAGATTTAAATCGGCTACAAACAACGAAGCTAAGGCATAAACGACCTCCAGCGGGAGTTGTTTCAGTTCTAATAAAAGGGCGGTGGGTGTATGGAGCACGCCAACATTTGAACTCAACTGCCCAGAAAGTTCCAAAAGCGTGCCCAACCTACGGTCGGCACTATTTTCGACAGCCGGCGTCGAAAGTTTTAAACTGTCGATATGAATTGTTTCCTCCGAAAAACGAAGGCGAGCAGGCTCCTGAACATGGAAGGGGGTTTGACTAAGATTTAGAGAAAGGTCATGACAATCAACCGTTGCTGACTGCACCTTAAAACCTTGACCTTTAAACTGAGTGGCCAGAGTGATAATTCCATTTACAGGTGAACTCGCCGCTGTCCGGGGCAAGTATTTTTGTAGAAAAGGTTGTAATTCAATTTTCTCTCCACTCAGATCTACTTGCCAGCGTCCAACTGAGACGCTGCTCCTTCGAGTCAGCGTTGAGGTGTCAGCGACCATCAGTTGAAGCGTTGCAGTAGATTGAAAGCGACCGTTAGCAACCAGAGCCATGTCCTCAACTCCGATCAGGGAGTTGGTTCGCCAGACCGCACTGGTCAGTTTGATATCAGCCAATAGTGGAAGTATCTGTTCCGGTGAAAGCGGGGATTGAGTCGAGGATGAATTCCGTACCAAAGGCGTCAGGTCACTTGAGATTCGCAGTTGGGCCGTCAAATTATCGATAGGGGCCGGCAACGAATCTGTTTCTAGATGAACCTGATTCAAACCGATTGAACTACGCAGATAAGGCCGTTTTAAGCTACCAGTAATTTGGGCAGATAGATCCGCTTGCCCCGTCAGATAGGTTACGTCCGGCCAAATCGAAGATAGTTTTAATTTAGAGAGATCGAAATTATTGCATTGCAACGAAATCCGGTTACCGGTGTCAGGTAGGCCCTCAATCTCAGGTAAAGGTTGGTCGAGTGTAAATCGCCCCCGAAGATCGATCGAGTTATCGTTGAGTGACAGAGAAGTTTGAGCCAAAGTGACCTGTTTGCCATCGAACTTTAGACGCCCTCGACTACCGTTAAATCGGATTAGGCCTGTTATTTCCGATGCTGACTTGTTGGTTGTCGATGCAATTAGGTCTAACTCTGGGCAAGACCAATCTAAGATGAAATCATTAAAGGATTCGTTAACAGCCAAGCGATAGCTGATTCGCCCTGACAAAACCTTGGGCAAACCAAAGAAGTTGGTGAAATAGATGCCTGAAGTTTGGCCTGTTGCAAAGTCATGGATTACAGGAGTCGTTTGGGTTGTTACATTAGGTCGAATATACTTATCAGTGACCATGATTGCCATCTCTGGTTCGCCACAACCACGTAACCAAAAATGTTCAATTATCCAGCCCTTATCGCTCATTGGCAATGATGGCAGCCGACCTTCGGTTAGTCGTCCATAGCGAATCTTAACCGGTCCATCATTGGTTAAGGTGGCAGGATGCATAGATTCGACAGATACCACCAACTTGTTCGCGAAGTGGCCTTTGGCTCGAACATCCTTACTGTTATCTCCCTTCGCTTTCGCGGAGGGAGATGGTGGCAAACTTGAAGGTATCAATAAGAAGTTCTTCAGCTCTAGATCAAGTTCTACCGTTGTCAAGTCTTCCAGGTCACCATTCAGGGTCATACTGCCATCGGCACGACCGGCAAAGTAGCCACCAACGTAAGGATTGATAATCCGTAAAATCTGGTTGGCATCCATCTGCTTGCCTCGAATCAGCAGTTGATAAGGAGTGCCTGGAGCGGCCATAATCGTTCCACGCAATCGACAACTGTTGCCAAAACCAATTCCTTCTAGATCGAGTCGATTATCGGCGAAGATGCCCGTAATCTTGGCTGGCGGTAGAGATACATCGCCATATTCTGAAACCTCATAGCGAATATCTACCAGGTCTGCTTGCAAATCGATGTGTGGATAGGCCGCATTTCCTTCCCCTTGAGCTGTTAGTATCAACTGGCTATCCAATGGAAAGTCGGGTTCGCCTCTGGCATAAGCGATTTGTTGCAGGCTAACAGGATCAGTTTCGAACTCCAGGGAGTAGTCGAGGTCAGGATTAATCTCAAAGTTCATGACGCCTCGCTGGCCACGGGCAAACAGTTCAAAATCGTGAATCTTCACCAGGTAGTCGTCAATCTGCATCGGTAGCGTTACCGGATCGAACCGCAAATCCCAGGCACGACCATCCTCGATTTGGAAAGCCCCACGCCCATCAAGAGATCGCAACGTTCCGTTCAGGTAAAGCCTACCTTTTGCCAAACCCTGCACGGGATAGTCACCGACCAAACGGATGTAGTCTTGGATATAGAATGGATCGACTCGCAACAGCAAATCGACGGGAATGTCACTTGATGTTTTAGCCGTGCCGATAATTGTCAAGCGGCTCTGATTCTTAACCAGTTCTAGAGGCTGAATCGTTACCAGACCGTCGTGATAATCAAAATTCGCTGTCAATACCCCAATTGGCACCTGAAATAGATACGCCTTTGGAACTTGCAACTGCCCCTCTAGTTTTTGATCTACAAGAGTGCCAGTCAACTGGCCATCACCACTTAGATCGGGAATGTCGAGAATCTGAGACAGTTTCCCCATCTGGATCCGCTGAATCTGTAGATCTATATGCCTCTCTTGCCGGAATCCAACAGTACCTTTCAGGTGAATTTGAGCTTGATCGAGATTGGCTGTGGCTTGAAGTTGGTCTTGCTCTACTGTCCAATTCAGTTTGGAAAGCCCAATCGGAATCTGATTCAGTTGGCCATCGGAGTAAGCCAAATCTCCTCTGATCTGGCATTGGGCTAAATCGAGACTTTGCCCTTCAAACGAGAGAGTACTATCGACTTGACCTGTTGAAACTACGACGTTGGTCAAATCGTAAATCATGGGGAAAATCTTCTCCGCTCGAGCTTGTAGGAGTTCCAGTTGTCCGCGATAACGAACCTCTTCGGTTGTGGCATCGTTTTTAATTTCTGCCCAACCGTTAAGCGTTCCATCAGCCAGCTTGCCTGAAATCTCGCGCAGAGAAAGCTGATTTTCAGAAAAACGGGCATAGGTTGTAACCTGTTCAAGGTAAAGTTGATTTAGCTTGGCGAAAGGCAATTTAATACCCAACTGCCCCGTAATTCCCTCTACTGACCCCTGAGTCTCGAGCCGAATCTCGGCCTCACCTTCAATCTGGTCGTTAGGGAAGAAATTAGCCAAATCCCGAAAATCAAGGTCAATATCGACTTTAGCTTGAAATGTGGACGACGTGGTGCCCGCCGGGTTATCCGGGGCAGGTGAGCTTGAATCTACCGAATTGGCCTGTCCTGAAACTGTCATTTTAGAATTGCCAAGTACCAGCTGCATCTGCCGTAATTGACCTGATTTTTGACTCAGATCGAACGCTGTTTCGATGCCGCCGATCTTAGTTTCGATACCGTTAACGATAATCTGGCCATCTTGAACAGCTAGATTCCCATGGTGATCCCACCGATCCAATGGCCCTCGAACAGACATTTGAACGCCTGTCACACCTAACTGGAGGTTACGGTATGGGTCGATGATTTTTATTGCCCCATCTTCGATCTTAACATTTGAGACGTTAGACCGAAAGGCAAAGGTTGAAGCAGCGAATGAAGAACCAGTTTTTTTTTGATTTTCTGATTTGCCGTCTGCTTCTTCGGTAAGAGTTCCAGCGATGCGAAGTTGAGGCAGAATTAAGCGGCCATCAGGGGCAATGGTAAGGTTAATTTGTGGGTCTGTAACTTTGAGTTCTGTTACCAAAAACCGCCCGAACAGTAGTCCCCAAAGCTGATATTTGAAGCGGATCTCTTTGGTTTCTAGGAGATCCTCCTCCCCAGCCAGTATTGGGCTGGAGGTAGACGAGGTAGTGGCATTCGCTTGGGCTTTGGCCCTGGCTTTGATTACAATATCCCGCACACTCAGATGTTTCAATACATTACCTTCGACTCGTCCAATCTGCACCGGATGATCTAATTGCTTCTGGAGTTGCTGTTCTAAGACCAAGCGAATTTTCTCCCGCAAATAGCTCGATCTTAGAAAAAGAACCCCAGCTACAATTAAACTGGTCAGTACCAGTGCTGATGTTACCAGGAGAACTCTAGCTTTCATCATTCAGCCTGCAACAGAAGCAGATGCCTAATGCGGGCACCAAGTCATGGCATCCATCTCGCTTTTATCACACCTCGTATCAATCAAATTAGGTATGGATTTAGTGGCAACCATTACTCAATTGAAATCTCAGTTCTCTGGTCTGCGGAAGCATAAATCCCATCGGTAATCTGTTGCACAATCAGCGAGTTTTCCAGGCTGGTTTTTGGTTGTTGGTCTTCCCGTATAGCATGTGCGAGATCTTCAATCGGGGTACAATAAGCGGATTCTACCTGCTCATATATCGCTTCAGTCTGCAGCCCTTCATCCGTTATGTAGGTGTGTTCGATGCGACACGGGTTGTGTTGAAGCATATTCATTCTTAACGCGCCGCGGCTACCGATAATCTCCCAAGACGAAATTGGACCGGTTTGCGTTGACATATACTCACCTCGCTCAATGTTGATAACGACATCATCCTGACAACGGATTAGTGCCGCATAATGGGTTTCGGCATCTGAGTCAGGAACGATATAATCGGCAAATTCAGGTGCGATCGACCAGGTCTGGGCAAAAACCGCTTGAGGTTCCAGACGCCAGCCGGTTAGCCCCAGTAGAAAGTCGAGATCGTAACTGCTCCAGTTGACCAGGATCCCTCCTCCGTTGAGCGACCTTTTGAGTCGCCAGGCCGGCGGCAAATCGCCTTCAGGTTTCTTTCCAATCGGGCGTAGATCGCGAAAAAAGACCGACCTTAACTGGCCTAACTTTCCATCGGTGATAAGTTGGGTCGCAAAGTCGGTCCCATCGAATAACCGATAGCGACAAGAACAGCACCCTCCCTTAAGATCACCTTTGATAGCGATCATCTCTTCGACCTCTGTGCTGTTCATGGCCACCGGCTTTTCCAACAAAACATGCTTGCCGGCAGAGAAGGCCTCTTTGGCTACGGCTGTTCGATAGGCTGTAGGAAAGGCTAACACTACCGCTTCGATTTCCACGTCAGCGATTAGATCCGCTCCGGTTTCATAGACTTTTGGCGGTTGGAACCGTTCAGCAACTCGGTTCCGGTATGATTCCAGCAGATCAGCTACAGCGACCAATTCGGTTTGATTGGAGGCCAGGGAATCAGCGATATGGCGAGATCCTATCACACCACATCCGATCACCCCGACTTTTACAGGTTGACTCATTAAAGATTCCTTTTTATTAGACGGCCCTTAGGCTCTGGTCCCAGCCAAGATTTGCATGGCCAGATCCATTGTCTTTACCGCTTCATCCAAGTTGGCGGCGGGCAATTCAATTGGCAAATTGGCTTTGATACGATCAATAAAATACCGATTTTGTAGCCAGGTACTGTCCTCTTCGGGTTTAGTTAGTTCCGTGACTTGACCATCGCGGCAAATTTTACCTTCCGATACCCCCTCCAAATAGGCCGAGATATTGTGACCATGAATCTCATACCGTTCCAAGCGCCTACCGGCGGTGTAGTTGGCAATCAGGTGTACCAGGCAGTCATTATCAAAAACAATCGTTGCGCCGTGCATATCCCGGTAGTCTGAGATGGTTCGACGAACCACGCTATGAACTTCCGTTACTTCACCCCCCGCAATCGCTCGGACAGTATCAATGGCATGAATCGGCGATTCCAGTAACATCAGATCACAAATCGAAGGCGAAAATTTACCAGAATCGACAAGTTGGTGAATGTTTTTGTGAAATTCTCCCACCACCTGAATCACTTTACCGCACGCTTCGACCTGCTCTCTGGCTGCGGTAATAAACCCGTTAAATCGGCGATTCCACCCGACCATGGCTTTAGCACCGGTTTTTTGGGCTGCTTCCCGCAACTGTTGTGCCTGTTCTGAACTTAACCCAGGTGGCTTTTCCATCAGGGTGTTGACCCCGCGTTCCAGGCAGGGGAGTGCCACCTCCATATTCAGATGGGCGGGTGGTGCCACCCAAACTGCATCCAATGTCTCTGAATCTAGCATGGTGGCTAGATCACTGTATCCTTTTGAAATTTGATGTTCGTCTATAACGTTTTGGCGTGATTCTTCGATTGGGTCACAGACGGCAACCAGATCGACATCCGGGAATTGGGCTAGCGTCTTTACATGTCCTCGACCCCGGCCACCACAACCGATAACCGCAACTTTTAGTTCCATAAATCCCCTCATTTATCGCACAATCCGGTATTGTAATCGTTTAGGCAACCACAACTAGATTGCAGCATGACGTTAAAACGTGGCGCAAATTATATCATAAATAAATCCGCTACATTGGCCCAAGCCAAGGGGAGTTTTGCAAATCCAGTAAGTGACCTGAAAAGGGAGGTGAATTTTATAGCAAGAGGCGGGTTTAAGGTTGAATTGGCGGTGTGAATCCATGCTCCCACAGACCTATCGCTCGAATACTCACGCACCCCTGTTTAACGGGTGGAGAAGTGTGAAGGTGAGATAGAAAAGTTTTTTGGTGGAACTGGGGCGAGTTATGCTTGGCCAGCAAGGTGCGCAGAGTTACTTATCCTCCGCTGGCCCTGGTCTCTCATCTGAGGTATCTGTTGAAGGAGAAGCAAGTGATGACGAATTCCCGTTGAGTTGCCATTTCTCAGTCTCTTCATAGAGTTTCTTCAGATCAGCTGGATCTGTTACATCAATGATATGGGGCGTGATAATAAACACGATTTCAGAGTTTGCGGTTACCTTTTGACTTTTGCGGAACAATCGGCCGATAAACGGGATATCGCCTAGAATCGGCACTTTGCTTTCGACTTCCTGTCGGGTCTCCCGCATCATACCCCCAACCACTACCTTTTCCCCATCTTCTACATCCACGTAGGCACTGATGGTATTGGTTTCGGTAATAGGGGCGTTGAAATCGGTGAATTCGATGAAGTTACTGGCTTGTATTTGATCGATTTCCAAACCGATCGTCCGCTTTCCACTTTCCCCAATTTTAGTACGAGCAATATGAGGTACCAAATCGATATTAATACCTACGGGAGGCTCAATAAAACCGTAATTATACAATGGTTGAGATACTGTCCCCGCCTCACCGATACCTCCAAGATTAGTAGAATTAACACTTTGCAAATAGGGAATACTTTTCCCGCTACTCCACGAAACCGGTTGATTATCCCGAGTCAACAACGATGGGGTCGATAGTGTTTTGACACGATTCTCCCGCATTAAGGTGTGCAGCAAAGCCATATACTCGTTGGTGGCCAAGGCATAATTAAAACCGGAGATCTCGCTGGCCAGGCCCAGTGTACTTTGTAAGCTCCCAATCAGTGGATTATCATCGGTTAACTCCTGACCAAAGATACCTTTCTCGGTGACCGACAGTTCCAGACCCATCTTAGTATCGTCGTCCAGCGTAACCTCCAGAATTTCGATCTGGATCAGCACCTGGCCCCGAATAAAGTCGAGCTGTTTAATCATGGCCTCCACGTCAGGCAGGTATCGTTCCAGAGTTTGTATGATCAAAGAATTAGTTTGAGTGTCAGCTTCAATTTCCACTTTCCCATTCAGCGAGGTTACGTCGACTTGCATCTGACTCAGACCCATTCGTTGCGCCTCAATTCGCTGCCATCCCCGCTCCATGCTACCTCTACCGGAACCTTGGAACCCGCTGCCTTCATCCCAGACCCGTTCCAACAGCTCATTCATCTCTTCTGCGTCGGTATATTCCAGCTTGTAGAGTTTGGTTACTTCTCTTTGTCCTGCTGGTGTTGGTACATCAAGCTCATTGATAAATTGTTCGATCAGTTTGAAGTTGCGGGCGGTAGAAGTGGAAATGATAATGGAGTTTAGGGTTGGATAGGCCTCAGCCACCACGTTTCCAGCCAGAGAGCCTTGACTTTGATTTCCCTGTTGTTGCAAAAACCAGAATCGTCCGCCACCACCTCCCCCGGAACTACCTTGATACACACCATCGATAATGGACTGTACATTTGCCGCGTCGGCATATTTGAGTTTATAGATGCGGGTTCCCCACTCCTGGTCCGGCATACTAACATCGAGGTCTTTAATCAGTTTATCGATAGTGGCGAAGTTCTGCTGGGAGGTAGAAACTAGCAACGCATTGAGACGCAGTTCGGGCACAATATTAACGTCACCCTGCACACCGAAACCACCTCCACCTTCTTCTCCACCTCGATCTCTACCACGACCCCGATCCCACCATGGCCGCCAGTCGTCGTCACTGCCGGCATTACCGCCCTCGAATAGGTCTGCCAAATCCTCTGCCAGTTGCTCTGCGTCGGCAAACTTGAGGTAGTAAATTTCCAGTTCGTCCTGCGGGTCGGCTTCATCCAGTTCGGTAATTATGGTTTCTATAAAAGAGAAGTTGCGCGGATCAGAAGAGATGACTACTGCGTTTAATCGCTCATCGGAAGAGATGCTGATTTCACCCACGATGCCTTGTTGATTACCGCCGCCGCTACCTCTTCTACCTCGATCACGATCGCGGTCACGACTACGGCGCCGCCAATCATCTCTCCCTCTACCTCGGCTAGACCCACCGCCGGTTATACCTTCGAAGATATCTTCTAGCGTCTCAACCACATCTTCAGCAATAGCATAGTTAAGACGAAAAATCTTAACTTCGGATTGGATACTCGGTGCGGTGTCCAGTTTTTCAATTATTTGTTTTATGGCAGCGATATTTTCAGCCGTTCCTTTGACAAGCAGCGAATTTGAGCTTTCTTCCGCTTGTATCTCCACCGGCCCATTAATCATGTTAATAGCACCCGTTCCCCCCAGTCTGGTCACATCTTCCCTATCCAGTTTATCCCACACTCTTCGCGCCTGTTCACGGTCTCGGCGGAAAATACCGTTTATGGTTTCCGCAATATCAGAGGCTTCAGCGTTAACCACTGGAATGATCTCGACCAAAATCGGTTTTATCTCAGAATCATCAATGCCCTGTAAAATAGATGCCACACGACGGACATTAGAAGAAACATCAGTAATGACAAGGACATTACTAAAATCGTCAGAAAAAACAACAGCCGATTTATTTAATAGTGGCTTGATCGATTTCTCCAATTGGGAAGCTTGAGCTGTGGTTAGTTCGATCACATAAGTCTGTATTTCATCAGACTCGGAGACCAGTTCCGGATCGGGAGTAATCCGAGTTACGGGCACTTTCATCTGTACAGCTTTTTCAAAAGTGGTGATCAGTAAAGTACCATCGGTTTTAATCATGGTCAGGTTGTACTGGGACAGAACAGTTTTGATCTTCTCCAATGTCTCCTCGATAGTAACAGACTTTAAGTTGGTCAGAGCAAACTTCTTGTCCCGAATATCTTCTGATGAAGCAATGATGGTAAAGTCTGTTTCTTCACCGATGAAGCGAATCAGACCTTGTAGATCGCCACTGGTCAGATTAAAATCGAACTTAATAGCCTGGCCCTCCTCGTTTCGCTCAGACACCTCCATCTGCTGACTAACAGCTAACAAAGGCGTCAAAAGAGGTAGGACAAGTAGTAGCAACAACGAAGCCGAAGGTGTTACTCGCTGAAGCAAGCCACCTCTATCGGTTGACAAAAGCGTCCGACCGAAGGTCGGCGGTTGCTTTTTAACCTTCTGATGACTATGCCAATCGGTCAGACCCGGTTGAAAGGGCTTATTATTACTGTATGAATTCAATTTCATTGGTTTTCCTTAACGATTTATGAAGAAGGGAATGTATGTGTTCATACATTTGCTATTATATACCCTTTAAGAGTTGGGAATTCGCTATTTGCCATTCAGTAGCCACTGGATACTAAACATTATCTCACTATCTTAGCTATCGAGGTGGCTCCAATACCTGGATTGGTGATATTTCTGTTGTACCAACCCCGATGGTTAGACGGTATGGTGTCAACTAGATAGCGACTATAGGATATTTGCCACCAGCATTAGGTTGAACCCGAGTAAATTCTTTTTCTTGTCCGCAATCACAATTTTAAAATCCCGAACCTGTAACCACCGCAACTGATTTTCGACGGCGTAAATAAAACTGCTAGCCTGGTTGATTTGTCCCTGGAACTTCATGCTCACCATGTAGTGTTGTGGTTGATAGGTGATTGGTACCCTGGCTAAGATCTGTTGGATTTCTTTCTGGCGCCGGTAAGTGTGGTTTAGATAATCAGCAAAATCCTGAATAGAGGCTTGATCAGCCAATTTGATTTCTTCTATTGAATCACCTTCTGATCCATAGTCATCCAGAAGAATTTCGCACTCCTCCAGTAAGATACTGTTCTCTTTGAAAGGGTAATCGCCATTTGTATCTGTCTGCCCCAAGTTTAGCTGTGCTGAAATTAGGCCGTCTGGACGTCCGCTAATTTGGCGCAAATCTTGTTTAATTTCAGCCTTGATGAAGTAGATTAATTCTACCCGTGCATCCAAAGGAATCGAGATTGGCAGTCGTTTGAATCCGTTGGTTGAAGAGGCCCCTTCTGTTGCCGGCGAAGCAACACCATTTTTGCTTTCCTCCCCATCTGAATATACAGCCTCTGCATTTGACCCATTCGTACCTTCCTCTGCGTTTTCCGTGGAAGGCGTATCTTCCGCTGAATCGGAATCACCACCCATATTCCAAATATCGAACATTGAGCCCATAGCGCCTTCGGCCTCTTCAGCCAGGCGATCTTGCTCAGACTCCAGTTCCGCTAACTCTTTGTCCAAGGCTGAAAGATAAAGTTGAGCCTCTAGAACCGCTTTGGCTTCTGTGTTGATCTGAGTCGATTTTTTACCCGGTTGTGCCTTGATACTAAGCTGGTAATTCGATTTTAACCCGGCACTCCGGGCCGCAGTTGAAATCTGCTGCGCGATAACGGCCTCTGGTTGCTCGCCGACAAAAATAGGGCCTTCAATCTCTTTAAGTTGGTCCACATTGTCGATTTCACCTTCGTTCTGCTGTCGAAAATCGATCAGGTAACCGGCCTTCTCCCTAAAAGCCGGGTGGAGTTTAGCCAAATCGCCAGAGCGTTTGGCCTGGTTGAGTTGTTGAAGCAGATCTAGCCCCTTAATTTCCGCCGCTAATGTGTCGGATATTATACGGCCATGCAACCCTGTTTGCTGGCGAAGTGACTGTTTAGTTTGATCGGCACTTTTGGACAGGGAGATCAGTGCCTTAGCCTCTGCCAGTTGGGCCTGCTTGGTTTTCAATTCTCGACCCAACAGGTCGAGATTGAGATTATCCTTAGCCAACCAGCCAACAGCAAAGACAACCAGAACGGCTAAAATGCCTATCAGTCTTTTTTCGCGATTACTCAATTCTCTCATCTATTCTTTTATTCTTTCTAGACCGCACCTATTCGTGAATAGCGAATTAGGAAAATATGACGGCAGACTTTGGAAATTACGGGAACTAATTCGCTTAGTCTGCATCATATGCTGTTAAATTCTGTCGTTATCTCTTGCTTTTAGTGATAATAAAATTAAGGATGAGCTGGCCTATTTATCATCTTCATCAAAATCGGTAGAGCTATCATCACTATAAATTCTTGCTTTGGCAGCTCGAACCTCGGCTTGTTCTCGTTCATCCATCTGTTCATATTCTTCACTGGAAGGTAGAAGTTCCTTGGCCATCCTATCACGCTCCATGTCTCGTTCGCTTCGCTTGTTGGTATCATTACGCGCCTCTTTAGACGCTTTCCGCCTAGCCTTTTCCTCTGATTTAGACGACTTTTGATTCGATTCTCTGTCTCCAGATCGAGATCCTTTACCTTCGTCAGCGTAACTATTCTGATACTGTCGTTCATCGGAAGATTTATCCTCCCTACTTCGATTTGATTCAGAACGTTGTTCGCCGTCGTCGTTTTCCTTCTCCCTATTCTGTTCGTCATCATTTCTAGCGTCGGCAACATCAATAGCTGAGGGTTGAAGCCCTGTCCCCTTATAGCGATGCTCTGCCAATGTCCTGACGGCACCAGCCTTGATGGAACAGGTGATTTGCACTTGGAAAAAGTTTCTCCGATCTTTATTGACGCTGACAATCTGACCTTGTTTAATGTCTTTGAAAATACCCGACTGATTCAGAGCAGTCACCAGATTGCTAATATCCTGGTGTGAGTTGGCCTCGATACCAAATGCCAGTCTGGCTTTAGCCAAATCGTCAAGCTTAGTTATTTGAAAGGAGGTAAAAGCGACCTTAGTTCGATCGATTAGTCTCAGGCTAAATTCGCGCAGGAGATCTAGAGCTGACACCTTCGGTGTTATCAGTTCGGTGACAGCTAATTCTTGGGTTAGTACTTTTTGGGCCCGCTTGGAACTGGAGCTAAGTTGCTGAATATCCCGCTCAACGGCAGTTACCTGAGTTTGCTGGTACTGCCCCCAGGAAATTGCCCCCACAGCCAGTAAAGCGGCAATTGCAATTCCGGCGGCTACTCTGGCCATCAGTCGTCTTTGCTGATCTACGCGTTGGATTTGTTGAATCTCTGCCCTGGGTAACAGGTTCAAGTCGTCGACTGGTAAATCGGAGTTTGCTTCTCTTAAATAATGGATCCCCTGCCCAAGAGCGATGGCAACCTGATCGCTAATATCTAGCAGGTCGGAACCAAAGCTAATATCGTGGGTTTGTAAAGTTGCGGGTAGATCCCAGGTCGTGGTTGGGATTGACAGGGCATCGGTCAGATGTTCAGCTAGACCGTTAATTCGGGAACTGCCGCCAGTAAGCCATATCTGGTCAGGTAGAATATCCACACCGGTATCTTGTTCGTCTCCACGCTGTGATTGATCTCGTTGAAAAGCGGAGATGGAGCGACGCAGTTCGCCTTCTAACCGTTGACACCAAGCACCGATTGCGACCTCACTATTTTCAGTAACGTCCGGGCGTGACCTCCCTTTGAAGGAGGGTATCATCAGGGTTTTCTTTTTGGTTTCTGCTGTTTCAAAGGTGGTAGACGGTTGTCCCGATGACTCCGACTGGCCAGTCGGAGTCGTTTCGGGACTATCCTCTAAACTGGAATTTGGGTCATCTGCTGGCACTGAGGTACTTTGATTGTCGGCTTGATTCTGGAGCAGTGAAGTAAGATGGTCTCCACCCAGAGGAAAACTACGTGAAAAGGCGACTCCGACCGGAGTTCGGGCGTTGCTCTGAGTGATGAACAGATCTGTCCAACCAGCGCCGATATCGACTATCATCCGATAATTACGCTCCGGTGATATTGACGGCTGATTGATAGCCGATTGGACTTCTGTTGATGCTGACTGGTAAGTCAGAGCAGAGACCGCAATCATCGACGGCATAACGACTTTCGGCGTTAGGTTGAGGATTTTGAGTGGTGCCAGCAACTGCGCTACATCACTCCGCCGGGCCGCTACCAGTTCCACCGACAAGGAATTGGCCTTTTCCTCGGCTTTGTAGTGGTCGAAGACAATTTCATCTAGCCGAAAGGGAAGCACCTCTTCGGCTTGGAAGTTAACGATATTATCTAATTGAGCCGGGTTATTAAGTCCCTCAATAGGCAGTCCTTCCAACTGCCGGGTAGTCAACAGGGACCTGGAAATTGACAACACCACCGATGCTTTTTTGGGGATCTGAATCGATTTTATTGCTTCCGTAATGCTGTCTATTGCCTGGGTTCCCTCAGATTCTGGTATTTCCTCCACCTGGCGGGCCGGATATTCAGCAACAGATGCCCGACGAATGACAAGGTTTTCTCCTTCTATCGCACTCTGTTCCAAATATACTGCTTTTACGCTACTAGTACCAATATCTATTGAAACCACCTGTTGTTTAGCTGCCATAATGCCCTCGTCTTAACTATATTTCAACTATCCAGTCGCCAACTGTGGTAAGTCGGCGAACGCGTTAGTAATATCGCCACTGCTTAAACTGGATTTCGCCCCCGCTCCGACTAATCACGCTATCGCATTTGGCCACTGTTTTTCCGTTAGCATCAATACCAAGTCCGGTAATAATAAACCCATGTGAGCGGAAAGTAACTCTCCCAGCGATCTCCTTGAAGATATTCATATTAATACCTTCGATTTCCAACAGATCGGTGATGCTTTGAAATGGATTTCCTTCGATGCCTTCCAGGCTGGGATCTGGTTCTTCCGGCGGAGTTTCACGTCGGGTGATAATCGCCTGTACGATCTCCTCTGTCATGTTGGGCAACAACAATAACACCTCTGCCGGAGCGGTATTAATGTTGATTAACCCCTCAATCGTCTCGCCTTCAACCACGGTGATCCGATCGACGATATTTCTGAACTCTTCTTCGGTAATCAGTTTTACATCCTTCAGTTGGTCAACATTATCAAACTCTCCATTTTGATCACGATGTGCCACAATTCGTTCTGAAATACCGTCTTCGACACCGTCCAGGTCCCTCAGTTTTTCTTCATCAGCTGTGTTGATATTGATCCTGTCGCTGTCTTCTTCGCTATCGATGCTGATGCGATCGCGAATCTGGTCGAAGAGCTCGTCAGAGACGGCAGAGGCATCCAACAAGTCCCCAATATCGTCGTAGGATCGCCCTCCGATCACTGCCTCGGCCTCGTCCATTTCAAAAATGGTCTGTCCGTTGGGTTCTATTTGCCTGATCTGCTCGGCATCGGCTTGATTAATATTGACGCGTTGTTGTCCATCAGCCGAAGTATTTTTATCAGTCGAGTAAACGGTGACATAGTTTGCCAATCCTCCTATAACCCCCTGTTCCAACCCATTGGTAGATGAGAAAGCATTTGTGCCCGTAGTAGTCGCCGACTGAAAGTCGGACACCATCTGTGTCGTTACCGTTGCATCGCCATAAAGGAGTTGTTCTGTCATCCCTTCGATCCGTCCCAAATCTGGGATGGTACGAAACGGCTTGGCGGCTTCGATCTGCTGAGCTAAGGTCTGTTCTCCTTCTCCAAGGTTAACATCTTGCTGATAGCCAACGAACTCCAACAACCTGTTCAACGTATCACTATCCATAGTATTGATATTGGCTTTTGACCCTTCATCGACTATTGTAGCTTCGTAGGTCAACATCCGACCGATCTGGATGCCGTCATCAATCTGATTTGTGATCGGTTGTGCCCAAATCTCACCTAGTGAATCAAAACCGGTTTCGTCGGCACGCAAGTAGGCGATGGCCATTTCAACCCCCGCTTTGGCAGTGTAGTAGTACTTGGTTCGGTCAGCGAAATTGGCCTGGGTTCGCTGTTCCAATCGGATTGAGTACAGGAACTGTGTAGCTAAAACCGATAAAACAGTTGTGATCCACAAAGCTGAGATCAGCGATAAACCCGATTCAGAACGCATAATTTTTAGCATCCGCCGACTGAAGTCAGATACCCTCCTTTGATCGGAGTTGCAACGTTACCGAAGGTAAATCTAAAGAAGATTTGCTCGGTACCATCCGACCGCCGGTCGGTATTATCTTTCGTCCCGTATTAGACAGTATCCAGCGGATTTGGTTCAGTCTAACCACCAGTTTGTGTCTCCTCGGAAAAATTAGCACTCATCAGAAGGTAGACCAGGGTAGACTGGGTAATGGTTCTAGCATTATTAGTTGTATTTGAATCTCGATTTTCGAAAGCATCAGAAGCGAATTCCTCTATGCTGTAGACCGCATCTTCGGAGACCGAAACCAATACCTGAATGGCCAACGGAATCTGTTCCTCGTCTTCCCAAGAATCATACCAATTTTCGCCGTCGAAATATTTTAGGTCAAAAGAGGCAATTTGATCCGATATCGTTGTCACTGTTGACTGGATTTCGTTGCCCTCCAAGTCGGTTACAGGAATTTCACCCGTTTCCAAAAAAGGCTGTAGCACCGTCTCCGGATCAAGTGTGGTAGTGGCAATCCGCAACAGGGCGATTCCCGTCTCTTCCTCCTCAAGCCCCCTACTATCCGAACTACTGGGATCCGACATTAGATCAAACACAGATCCTTGTGTCGTCGGTTCGGGACCAACGGTGTAGATGATCCGTTGGACATCAGTAGCTACTCCCTGTAAAGCCGTCATCTCATCGGTACCACCGGCCAACCCGCCGTTGATTTGCTGAAGGATGGGGTCTGGTTCGGCCTTAACTAGAGTAACAAAACTGATAATGTCTTGTTGACTCATTTCGCTATCGCTATCCTCTGTATCCTGGGTGACTAGCAACAGGTTGGTATCATTTTGAATCGCCTGCAGATTGATTAGGTCTGTTGTTACCTGCTCCAAGACGACCCGACACTTCTGCATCAACAACATTCGGGTTTCAGACCGATCGTAGGTCCGTATTGCTACTCGAAAAGTGGAATAGGTAACACCGGCAAATACCGATAGAATTGAGACTGAAACCAGTAGTTCAACCAGTGAAAACCCATCGACGTTGGCAGGTCGGTTTAAGTGTCGATCAGGCTTATTGGCACCTTTATCTTCCACTCTGTCCTCCTCCTGCACCTTGCTGAGTTGCCTGTCCTTGCTGGGAGGAGAGTTGTCGATCTGAGACTAGGGTGTAAAGCGACATCGACTTCTCACTGTTGCGAAACTGCCAATAGACGGTTACAACAATCTGTCGCAGCCCCTCCAATACTAGCCCTTCCGGTAATTCTTCGGGTTCGAGTTCTATCACTTCGGTTGACCAAGTATAGCGATTATTATCATCGAATTCACCCTCTTCTGTTTGCACTTCCGGAAATCCTTGAAGTTCCACTTCGGCCATTTTGTATTTCAGCAGGTAGAGGGCCGTGGTTCGATCTTCTGCAGTGGATTGCCCTCTAGCTCCGGCGGTAAAGGCATTCATCAACGGCGGTAACGATATACTTATAATGGCAATGGTGACAACGATCTCAACCAGCGTAAATCCGGTAGCGGTATCTTGCTTAACGTCGCTGGGGCAACTAGCGAGATCCGACTTTTGGCCAGGCATAGATTGGAAATATTTAAGCGTCTTCTTTTTCTTCTTCCACATCAATTAGCTCAAATTTAGTTCGACCGGTGGCGTATTCTACCGTAACCAGAACGCCGCGATTCCCCCTCCCTTGTAGTACGATCTCAGCGATTGAAGCTGTGCCGTTAGGCGAAAAGTAGATATAATTTTGCCCTTCTTGTTGGTTGCTGGACTCAACCGCGGTGATAGTGTGCATAATCTGCAGGCTGAAAAACGTCACTTGCGACGCCAGGTCATTGGGGACTCCCACCAGATTTCCAGTCCGACTAACCGTTAGTTGTTGAGTGGCTACTGTTTGATTCATGGGATTCAACTGCTGTGCCGTGGTTGAAGTTTCGGGCTGCATCAGCATGTTATCGGCAGCGGCAAATACTGTGTTAAAGGTTTCGATATCAGCCAGCCAATATTGGTTTTGGTCCATATCCAGAACGACGAAATAGCCTGATTGCTCGGTAATAGCCATATTGCGTGCAAAGTGGCATAAATCTCGAATGCCTTTGGCTGACGACTTCAAACGAGTAGAAGCGGCCATCCCTTTAAACGAGGGCATCGCCAGGGTCGAAAGTACGGCGATGATGGTTAAGACAATCATCATCTCGATCAAAGTGAACCCAGCAGCCGGCGAAAGCCGACGTCCGACTTTCTGTCGGCGACTACTATTGTCATCCATCGGTAGATCACCCTATCGACTATCGAAGAAACCGGAGCTTTGCTGAAGCCCTAGTTTTCGCTTTCTGTCCAGTTTGTAATGTCGGCGTTGAACGATTCACCACCCTCCGCACCATCTTTACCATAGGAGGTCAGGTCGAAATCGTAGCCGTAGTGTTGGCCGGGAGAGGTGAAAATATAAGGGTTGTTCCAGGGGTCATTAAACACCGGATCTGTAACATAGGGACCACTCCAGTTTGCAGCATTGTCGGGGGATTGCCAGAGCGCAATCAATCCCTCCTCGGTGACGGGATAGCTGCCAACATCGATAGCATAATTTTCCAGAGCAGTAGAGAAATTCTTGATCTCTAACTGGGCTTTGGATACTTTTGCCTTATCAACATTACCGATAACTCTAGGACCAATAATGCTAGCCAGTAAACCAATGATTACGATCACAATCGTAATCTCGATCAGCGTTACCCCTTCTTGGTTATCATCATCCGGTCCTGTGATTCGTTGCCAAAGTTTTTCCAACATCTTACTATTTCCTCCTTAGATTTATCTGTGATGTCCGACTTACCCGTCGGTGACTTGAGTCGGTAAATGTCTTTCCTATGGAAAGGGTGAATTCCTAGATTCCTAATTCTTACGGTGACGTATAATTTAGCCACCGATCATCGAACTGGCGTCAAAGATGGGTAACATCATAGCAACTGCAATAAACCCAATGATCAGTCCCATAACTAGTATGACCAATGGCCCTAACGACCCGGTAATCCGTTCCAGTGTCTTTCGGACTTCGGCATCGTAGTATTCAGACAACTTGGTCAGCATCTGTTCCGGTGCCCCGGATTCCTCTCCGATGGTTACCATGTGAATCACCAGGTCCGGAAATGAACCATCTTGCTCTAGCTCATAGGCTAAAGTCGATCCTGCCTCGATCTGCGCTTCTGCCTTAGCAATTGTATCTTTATAGACACGGTTGCCAACGGTATCTTTAGCTACGCTTAAAGCCGGTAGCAGTACCACTCCATTTTCGAGCAGGGTGGCCATAGTACGGGTGAAGCGAACAATGGCGAATGTACTAAAGACCTGACCAAAAATAGGCAGACGTAGTTTGATCCGATCGAAGAATACCTCTCCACTATCCGTTTGGGCGAATTGCCGACCTAGGATAGTCGCAATCACTATTCCACCCGAGACTGCCCACCAATAGGAGCTGGTAAAGTCGGCTACACCGATCAGCAGTTGTGTTGCCCCGGGCAATTCGCCCCCCATTGCATCGAACATAGCGGTAAATTTGGGTACCACTAAGACCATCAATAAGGCTACGGCTGATACACTCATGCCCATCAGGATAATTGGGTAAAAGAGAGCCGAGACAACTTCGTTGGTCAGGTTCCGTTGCCGTTCGGCGAACTCAGCTAGCCGTTGTAATACTTCACCTAGGCCCCCGCTGGCCTCACCCGCACGGATCATACTAGTATATAGATCTGCAAACTGTTTTGGGTGTTGCGCTAACGCGTCAGCCAAAGTCGAACCGTGTTCCACGTCGTATTTGATCTGCTCAATGATGCTTCGTAATCGGGGATTCTTAACCTGGTTCAGCGTGATCTCCAGCGAACGTACCAAAGGGATATGTGCGTTGACCAGCGTCGCCATTTGGTAAGTAAAGAACTCTACCTCCCTGGATTTTATTCCCCTGAGTGTAAATTGGGACAGAATCGACTGCAGAGAGAAACCGGTGGTTCCCTCGGATAAAGCCTCACCTGTTGCACCGTTTACTGAATCCCCTGGAGATAGTTCTGATTGTTCAATCAGTGTTGGCCAGTAACCTCGGACTTTCAGCCGAGTAATTAACTCTGCTCGGGAGTTGGCCTCCTCAGTATTAGAAACGCTTACCCCTGTATTTGTTATGGCCTCATATTGAAAACGTGGCATCGTATTAGGCTCCCACCTACTCAGCGACCATGGTGGGTGCAACCGCCTCAGAAGTTTGTACTATAATTTCGTCTTCTGGTGTTAGACGGGTGATCTCTTCCACTGTGGACAGACCTTCAACAATTTTGCGCCATCCATCCTGGCGGAGACTGAACATGTCTTGCTCTAGTGCCAGGCGGCGGAGTTGGCTGCCAGACGGGTTTTGCAGCGTTAGATCTCGCATCTCTTCACTGATGGGTAAAACCTCAAAGATTCCAACCCTTCCTCTATACCCTCTATTACGACACTCTTTGCATCCAACCGCGCGAGGGATCTGGAAATCCAGGGCTCTGTAGTGTTCCAGCTCCGCTTCAGATCGGGTCATTCTTTGAATCTCTAGCTCCGTTGGCTGATAGTATTCACAACAAGATTGGCAAACACGACGAGCCAACCGTTGGGCAACGATGCCTTCTAGGGTAGAGGCGACTAGGTAAGGCTCAACGTCCATGTTAATCAGACGAGTGATGGCTGAAGGAGCATCGTTAGTATGCAGGGTGCTGAAAACTAGGTGCCCGGTCAGTGAGGCGTGAATTGCCATCTCAGCCGTCTCCAGATCACGGATTTCACCTACCAGTACTGTATCTGGATCTTGTCGCAAGATGGATCGCAACCCGGCCGCGAAAGTGACACCGATGTCAGGGTTGACGGGGATTTGATTAATACCTTCCAACTCATATTCGACAGGATCTTCAACAGTAATAATTTTGATGCTGGGCTGATTAATCTGATCCAAGCAAGCGTAAAGGGTTGTTGTCTTTCCATGTCCGGTTGGACCAGTGGCTAAAATAATACCGTAGGGTTTTTTTATAAATCGTTGAAATTGATCCAGATTATCTTCTAATAATCCTAATTCTTCCAAGCCATAGGAGATGGATTGCTTGTCTAGGATTCGCAGCACCACGCTCTCACCGTGAACCGTTGGAACCGTTGATACCCGTAGGTCGATCTGTCGATCGCCCAGACTGCGGATACGCAAAGCAATCTTTCCGTCCTGTGGACGTCGTCTCTCGGCCACATTCATGTTGGCCATGATCTTGACGACTGAGGTGATGGCCCACTGCAAGCGAGCAGGCGGGGTTGGTTGTTCCTCCAGAACTCCATCAATCCGGTAGCGGATCTTGACCTCTCCCGCAAAGGGTTCGAAGTGGATGTCACTGGCACCTACTCTTACTGCGTCTATGATGGTCTGTTCGACGGCATGAACAACTGTCGGATCCTGGGCAAGGTCCTGTTCGCTGATGCCGAAGTCGTCGATGGTCTCCCGCTCAACGGTTGAAACCGAACCGACAGGCCCCTGGATATCCTCGGTCAGAATGGCGCTGGCGGTTTTGCCGTAGAAACGGACGATCGACTCCTCGATCTCTTCTGCTTCGGCTTGAACCGCTTTAATCTCGCAACTTGTAATCAATCGCATCTCATCGACCAGTACGATATCGAGGGGGTCAGACATAGCCACCGTCAGGATGCCCTCTTTTAAATTAATAGGGAAAACCTTGTTACGATAGGCAAAACTGGCCGGAACTTTCTGGACAACTTCCTGGTCAGGTGCAATATTGTCCAGAGAAACCTGTTCCGGATTAAGATGGTCAAGATAGTCAAGCGGTTGCAACTGCATCCTCCGTCACTGTGGGTATTTCGATTTGTTTTTTTATACTAGCTATTGTATTTGAGACTTGTAACCGGCTGTTTTGTTCGCTTTTGACGCACTTTCTTATCAAGCTAAGAATCTATTTTTCACCTTGGCCTATACGGTTCACGACATAAAGATCGGCAATTTTAGACGAGATCTTGTAGGTGAGGTTTAGCATCAGAAATACAGATTCAGTAACGATAAGCGAAGGGCAGTATTTCCGAAGGTCGATTGGCTCTTTATTTCGAATAGTCGGAGATACTTCCCACGACAGATGATATCTGGTATGTTGTGAGTCACCCGATTGATTTATAAGATTTTACTAGAACGTAAGAGTTAGATTCTAATCGCAACAATCATAGAAATCATAGTTCAGACAGTATCAAACAGTAAAGGATTAGGAATGTAGGAATTCATTATTCCTTCATTATCCGCTTCTTTTTATTTGATGGTGTCCTGAGATTATCCCCGGACAAGCAACGGCATAAGTTGTAACGTTGAATCCGGCTGATGTGCGATTCCAGCCGCCATCGCGAGAGTTCTTTGGATCAGAACCTTCTCCTCATTTTTATCATTGTGATTACGGGTTACGGTTTTTGACGTAGAAATTAATAGTACCGAACTGAAATCCAACTCCTCCGGCCATCAAACCGACTCGGTTTTGAAACCCCTAAAGTTTGTCTTGGCTTCCGTTGAATTTTTTCCCGCCTACCCTCGCAGGAGAAGCAACAGGAATTTATTTGGTTGATTCAACCATTCTAAAAACCTGTCACATCAAACCAGAGCGACAGAATCGGGTCTTTAGAGGAGTTACCACCAAAGCCAGATCAACAATCGGCCGGTTTTTTGGCTTTAAATTTCACTTAGTGATCAATGATGTGGGAGAGGTTATGGCACTTAAAATCACGGCAGAAAATGCTGATGATCGAGATCCAGTGGCCGATTTAAGACGCCAATTGTCAGGTAAATTATTTCAAACTTTGATGGCTCAGGGAGTTCAATTGGTTACTGGTGTCAAGAAAAACATGACAAATAAATTAATGCCGCTCAGGGATAAATTATGATTAAATAAACCTGGTGTGAT
>Ga0208128_1000041_pt1 | contig 43964 bp, 32 predicted proteins | sample ETNtaG_35_FD_185758 | JGI IMG/M metagenome (GOLD analysis project Ga0208128, IMG submission 185758) | Marine microbial and viral communities from oxygen minimum zone, Eastern Pacific Ocean - ETNP201306PF51B (SPAdes) (version 2) | ecosystem: Environmental > Aquatic > Marine > Oceanic ... | reverse complement strand
TGCGGACTCCCCAGGTATTGAGGATTTCACCCGCTCCTTGAACCGAGTTGGGAGGCGCCGCATCGGCGTGCCCGCATTCTGCCCTTTAGGTCGGAGGTCGTGGTAACCCGGATCTGGCCCCTCCTTAACGGACGCGCCGACGGTTCTCAAATTGGATCTGGGTGACTCCGGCAGGCTTTTTGCGAGCGGCCGCAATCCGCTGGCGGAGATGGCGGGACAGTTGCTGGACGCGCTGTTTCTGCCGGGGATCGGTGGCGAGGTTCTTGAGTTCGTTCGGATCTGTCTGGTGATCGTAGAGCTCGGCGCCGGCCTCACCATCCTCGCCCCATTCCGAATAACGATAGCGGAGCGTCTTGATGCTGTAACCGGAGTCGTATTGGGTGAAGGCGGACTCGCGAACCTGGGCCTTGGGGTTCCGAAGGGCGGGTACCAGGCTGCGACCGGAAAGATAGGCCGGCGGTTTCAGGCCGCAAAGCTCCGCGAGGGTGGGATAGAAATCCACCATTTCAGCCGGGGTGGTGGTGGCGCCGCGAGCCTTGATGCCGGGTCCGGCGATGATGAGGGGAACGTGGGTGGCGTTTTCAAAGAGCGTGGTCTTCTGCCAGTGGCCGTGTTCGCCCATGTGATAGCCGTGATCAGAAGTGAACAGCACGATGGTGTTTTTCGACAGGCCGGTCTCGTCGAGGGCCGCGAGGATGCGGCCGAGTTGGGCGTCGGCGAAGGTGATCGAGGCGTAGTAGGCCTGGATGGCCTTGCGGGCGAGTTCAGGTGCCAGGTTCAGCTGATCCTTCTTGCGGGTGATCGATCTGCGGGCCGGAGCGGGGAGAGCATCGAGATGGGCATCGGGCACGGCGGGCAACTTGATCTTGTCCAGCGGATACAGGTCGAAGTATTTCTTCGGCGCGACGAAGGGGGTGTGCGGTCGGAAGAGACCCACCGCCATGAAGAAGGGATCCTTTTTTGTGGCGTGCTTTTTAAGCAGGCGAATGGCGTCGGTGGCGGCGATCCCGTCGGTTTGTTCCTCGTCAGTTCCGTCGGCGGCCAACCAGCTCAGGGTGCCGCCAAAGCTGCCGGGCCGGAGGCTGAAGATGAGATCCTCGTCGTCGACGTCGCGGCCGCGGGGATTGATTGTGTAATTCCACGAGAAGGGATCGTCGTGTCCGCTGGTGCCGATATTCTTGGGGACGTTGTAGTGGTAGATTTTGCCGATGCGAGTGGCGAAGTAGCCGTGGTCGCGAAACATCTGGGAGAGGGTTTTGGTGTCCGGCAAATGTTCGCGGAGATAGATCGCGTTGCGCCGGATCAGGGTCTGATCCGGATACATGCCGGCCATGAAGGACGCGCGGCTCGGGCCGCAGAGAGGATATTGACAATGGGCGTTGTCGAAACGCACGCCCCGGGCGGCCAGTCGATCGATGTTGGGCGACTGGACCTGCGGATGACCATAGCTGCCGAGATCGCAATTCAGATCGTCGCAGATGAGGAAAAGGACATTGGGCCTGTCCGCCGGGTAGGCGACGGGTGGGAGGAGAATCCCGAGGGCGACAATCCCGAGGAGCAAACGAATACGCATGCCGGGAGGCTAGCAAAGTCGGGCGCGCCCGCAAGGACGCCGCCTACTTCGATTTCTTCATCTTGATCCCCGCGGCGGCGATCCGTTGGTCGAAGGCAGCGCGTTGCTTCTTGAGGACCGTCCCGAACTTGGAGTCCTTGACGAGGTTCGTGAACTGTCCGCGGTCCTTACTCATATTGTAGAGCTCCTCACTGCCATCCTTGTAGCGGGTGTAGGTCCAGTTGGCGGTTCGCATCGAGGTGCCGCTGCTGTGGATGGAGAGGGCGCTCTCCTTCACCCGGGCGGCCGGGTCGTTGAGGATGGGGAGGAGGCTGGTGCCGTGCAGGCCCTCGGGAGCGTGCAGGCCCGCCGCGGTCGAGAGGGTGGGGAAAAGGTCGACCAGTTCCACCAGCGACCTGCTGCGACCGGCCTTGCCTCCGGGCAGGGAGATGAGGAGGGGAACGCGCAGGACTTCCTCATGGAGGTTGCTCTTCTGCCAGAAGGTGTGCTCCCCGAGGTGGTAGCCGTGATCACTGGTGAAGACGATGGCGGTCTTGTCACGCAACTTGAGGCGATCGAGTTCCGCCAGAATGCGGCCGACCTGCTCATCCATGAAGGTGACCGAGGCGTAGTAGGCCGACCACATGCGCTTCTGGTTGTCGGGATACTTCGCGATGCCGTTCAGTTCGGAGCGGCTCTTGGTGAGGGCGAGCTTGGGCATGTCGTCCAGGTCGTCGGGAACGGACCGGGGCAGCACCATGTTCTTCCAGGGATAGGGTTCGAAATACTGCCTGGGTTGCACCATGGGATAGTGCGGACGGACAAATCCAGCGGCGAGGAAGAAGGGTTTCTCCTGCTTCCCGTGCTTACGGAGGAGCTCGATCGTCTTGCGGGCGGTCTTGTGGTCGGGCTGGTCGGATCCATCTCCCTCATAGCTCACCGAAACGAACATGCGGTGTGGCATGCGGGTTGACTGGCGTCCCTCAAGCTTGGTGGTGAAGAGGTTGAGGTTCAGGCAGGCATAGTCCCCGGGGGTGTGGGCCTCCTGGCCCTGGGAATTGAATTTCTCGGTCCAGGAAGAGGGAATATCGAGTCCGTCCGTTCCCGCGATGATGTCGCCGGGTACGCGCATGTGATAAATCTTGCCCACCCGGGCGCTGTAGAAGCCGTTGTCCTTGAAGTGTTGACCGAGATTCACCCGCCCCTTGGCCCCGTGGTAGCGGCTGTGCATGAACGAAGTGCGGGAGGGGTTGCAGGCCGTGCCCTGGCAGTAGGCCCGCTCGAAGACCACCGACTGGGCGGCGAGCTTGTCGAGATTGGGGGTCCGGCAGACCGGGTCTCCATAACAGCCGAGCACGCTGGCCTTGAGGTCATCGGAGATGAGAAAGAGGACGTTCTCGATTTTCGGATCTGCCTGGGCCGTCAGGCCCAGAACGAGAAAGGCAAGGTAGCGAACGGAGGTCATGGTTGTTCTACGGGAGACTGGGGGCCTTGTTTTCCGGGGGAGGGCTGCAGCAATTCCGAGAATCCACAGAACCGCCTGGAGGTTTCCTGCGGGAGACCGGGCAGGGGATCCTGGTGCGAAAGGTAACGGCGGCAGATCCGGAAAAACGCATCCTCCTCCCCGGCGCGCAGGATCTCGTGGTCGAAACCCGGATCGAGCCCCTGGGTGATATAGGCCAGATAGCGCTTCATTTTCTGGACCTGCCTGTCACCACGGTAGGCCTTGCTCTGTTCGCGGGCCGTTTCCTCCCAGAGCTGTTCGATGTAGTCGAGGAGGTCCCGGCCGACGGGAAGGGGAATCGGTCCCCCGCCAAAGGCGGCGCGCAACTGGTCGAAGAGCCAGGGGTTGCGAATGGCGCCCCGTCCCAGCATGAGGCCCGCCGCCCCGGTCTGCTCCCGTAGCGCGCGCCCGGTTTCCACGTCCACGATACTGCCGTTGGCGATGACCGGGCAGGGCAGGGCCTCCACCGCCCGCCGGATGCAGTCGGGATGGACCGGGGACTGGTAGCGTTCCCTGACGGTGCGCCCGTGGATGGCGAGGCCGTCGATGCGGTGTCGTTGGAAGACCTCCAGCAGGTCCGCAAATTCCCCCGGATCATGGTAGCCCACGCGGGTCTTGACCGTGAAGCGTCCCTGCACGGTTTCGCGCAGGGCCCCCAGGATCCGGTCCACCCTGGTGGGATTGCGCAGGAGCCCACCCCCGGCGTCCTTGCGACAGACCACGGGAGCCGGGCAGCCCAGGTTGAGGTCGATCCCGCCCACCGCGTGTTCCTCCAGTTCCCGGGCACTGCGCACGAGGGCAGGGATGTCCTGCCCGATCATCTGGGCGAAGACCGGCTTGCCGGTGGGGTTCTCATCGATGCTGCGCAGGATGTAGGGTTTCAGGCGGGAGGTTTCGTAGACACGGAAATACTCCGTGATGTAGACGTCGGGTCCCCCGAACCGTTCCATGACCCGCATGAAGGGCAGGTCGGTCACGTCCTGCATGGGAGCGAGGGCAAGCAGGGGGCGATGTTCTGGAAGGAAGTCCCGCATGGAGCGCTTCGATTGAACAGGATGTCGGAGCGATTGAGGAGGGTAGAGTGCTGGATCTTTGCCCGGTGGCTTCGTAGGTTACCCCGTGCTGCGGAGAATTCTCATCCTCGCACTGGCCATTTTCAACCTGGCCCGGGCGGAGCTTCCGGACATTTCGACGGTGAAACCAGACCTCGTCGTGCCGGCCCTGAGCGGCAATAAGCCCGGGGCAGGCAGGCGGGTGAAGGGGGCTCTTCCCAGTTATGAGGGGACCGGGGTCTACCACGTGCTCTATCTCCCAAGGGACTGGCGCCCGGGTCAACGCTATCCGGTGCTGGTAGAGTATGCTGGCAATGGCCCCTATCGGAATCGAAACCGGGATGTGAGTAGTGGCCGGGTCGAGGGAAGCCGGATGGGCTACGGGATTTCCGGAGGAGACCGCTACCTCTGGTTATGCCTGCCTTACCTGGATGCAAAGGGCACTGCCAATGTCAGGCGGTGGTGGGGAGGTAAACCGGAGTATGACCCCCTGCCGACGGTCAACTACTGCCTCGAGGCCGTGAAGCAGATCTGTGCCGAGTTCGGTGGCGACCGGGAGCGTCTGGTGCTGTGTGGTTTTTCGCGGGGTGCGATCGCCTGCAACTTTATCGGCCTTCATGATGACCGGGTTGCCGGTCTCTGGAGAGCCTTCATTCCCTACAGCCACTACGATGGGGTCCGCAAATGGGGATATCCCGGTTCTGATCGGGCCGCAGCCCTGGGCCGGTTACGCCGGCTGGGGCCTCGGCCGCAGTTCGTGTGCTCGGAGGGGAGCCAATTCAAGGAGACGGCTCAATATCTGGCCGGGACGAAAATAAAGGGAAATTTCACCTTCCGCGGAACCGGTTTTCGAAACCACAGCGATGCCTGGCTCCTGCGGCCCTCGCCGGTGCGGAGCGAGTTGAGGAGCTGGCTAGTCAAGGTCCTGGAGTAGAGGGCCGGGCCTGGATCTTACTTCCGGGCGTAGTCCGGGTTTTCCCGGGGGAGCTTGGCCCCTGTTTCCTTCAGGCGTTTGAGAAGGAGAGTGTCGAGCTCGCTCACCCTCTTGGGCATGGCGGCAGCGAGGTTGTTTGCTTCTCCAAGGTCTTTCTTCAGGTCGTAGAGCTCAAAGGGGCCACCCCAGAACTTGATGAGCTTGTGGTCTCCCTGACGGATGATGCTGTAGGGCCCCGGGGCGTGCCGGTAGTGCGGAAAGTGCCAGAGGAGTTCATTGCGGGGGAGCTTTGCCGTTCCGCCCGACTTGAGGTGTGGCATCAGGGAGAGCCCATCGATCGCACGATTAGCGGGAAGTTTTGATCCGGTCGCTTCCAGGACAGTGGGAAAGATGTCGATGGAGCAGACCGGCACATCACTCACTTTTCCGGACGGGATGACCCCGGGCCAGCGGGCCAGGAAGGGGACGCGGATGCCTCCCTCGTAGGCGTAGCCCTTGCCGCTGCGTAGCGGGGCATTCTCGGTGGGCGAACCGTTGCGGTCCAGCCCACCGTTGTCACTGGTGAAGATAATGAGGGTGTTCCTGTCGATGCCGAGGTCCTTGAGAGTGGCGAGGATCTGCCGGGTGGAGTCGTCGACGGACTCCACCATGGCGGCGTACTTGGCGTTGTTCGGTTTCTTGTCCCGCTGGTATTTCGCGGCCACCTCGGCAAGGGCCTGGATGGGCGTGTGGACCGCATAGTGACCAACCATCAGGAAGAAGGGCTTCTTCTCCTGGTGCCAGCCTCGAATGAGCGCTTCCGCTTCGTCGGCCTCGCGGTGGGTGAGATACTCGCCCTTTTTGCGGCCGGGCAGGTTGTGGATTCCCTGCCGGAGGGTCTCGTGGCGGCCCTTGGGTTGATTGTAGGGATCAAAGTAGCTGGGCGGTTGGCCGTAATCGCAGCCTCCCTTGTTTTCGTCGTAGCCCTGTCCGGGGGGGAACCACGCCGGATCACCAAGGTGCCACTTGCCGATGTAGCCACTCTGGTAGCCCCGGCTCTTGAGAGCCTCCGCGATGGTGATTTCCTCGTGCTCCATCCAGTAGGGATTGGGAGGGCAGAGAAACGCGCGGTTTTTTCCCCCGACATACGCGGTGGGGTTTTTGTCCGGGGTGCCGATCCGGCCCCGCTGGAAGCGGGAACGGATCCAGTCGGTCACCCCCACCCGGTGCGGATAGCGGCCGCTTTGCAGGGCGGCGCGGGTAGGGGAACAGACGGCACAGGCGGCATAGCCGTTGGTGAAGCGGAGGCCCTCGGTGGCGAGGCGGTCGATGGCGGGCGTCCGGTAGTAATCGCTTCCCTGGCAGGAGAGATCCATCCAGCCCATGTCGTCAACCAGGATGACAATGATGTTGGGCTGGTCTGCCGCCCGGACGGGAGCGGTGAGGGAGAGAGTGACGAGAACAAGGGCGAGGAGCGGTTTCATGGGTTGTGGTTGTAAGTCTGGGAGGCTGGGAAAAGAAATCAACAATGCGGACCGCGGGCAATGCCCCTTCGGGATCCGGGTTACTGGTGCCGGAAGGCGACCGTCGGTTTCATCCGGGAGGCCCGGATGGCGGGATAGAGGCCGCTCAGGGTCCCCACCACGGTGGCGAAGAGAACGGTGAAGGCAATGGTTTCCAGCCCGATCTCGATCCGGATGGTCCCACTTATGGCAGGAAAGAGGTAGAGGAGTTCGCGGACCAGGAAACCAAGGAGGACGCCGAACACGCCGCCGGCAATGCCGAGCAGGGTGGCCTCCAGCAGGATCATATGCCGGATGCGGGCGGCCTTCCATCCAATCGCCCGCAGCACGCCGATTTCCACCGTTCGCTCAAAGACGCTCATCAGCATGGTGTTCATCACGCTGGCGAGACCGACCACCATGGAGAGAAGAGTCACCGCCAGGGTCATCCCCTTGACTGCCCGGCTGGTGGAGTTGCGCTGGGCTGCTTCACTGGCGAGGCTGGCGGAGAGCCCGCTGTGCAGCTGTTCGATCCGGTCGCAGATCTCCCGGCCACGGGCCTTGTCCACTTCGGAGCTGAAGCGCAGGTTGACGAAGTTGATCTTTCCGGCGTTGTCGCTGTGGCTCTGCATCACTCCGAGCGGAATCACGATGGCCCCGGACTCAATCATGGAAGTGCTCTCGTAGATGCCGCAGACCGGGAACTCGGATCCGAGCAGCTGGAGGGAATCGCCCACCTGCTTCCGGAGGATCTGGGAGGCGGACTTGCCCAGAAGAACGGCCTTCTCGTGGCCGTTCTTCTGCATGCGGCCCTCCACGATCTCGAGGTGATTCCAGATGTAGCTCTCCCACTCCCAGCTCGAGATCAGGATCATGGGGAGATTCTCGACAGGCATGAGGGCGCTCAGCACGCCGCCGCTGTCCTCGATGCCAGGAAGTGCAGAGATCTCGCGGGCAACTTCCTCTGAGAAGGGAGCGGGAATGGGGCCGCCGGAGGTGATGCGGTTGACCACCACATCCGTTTTGCGGGCATTCAGGGTCTGGTCCCAGTTATTTTCAAATCCACGGGCCAGGCCCATCAGAGTTACGATGGCCATCATGCCCACCGCGATTCCCAGCAGGGTCAGGGCGGTGCGCATGCGGCGCACCCGGAGGTTCCGCGAAACCATGGTCCACAGTCTCATGGTGTGCCAGGGGGAGGGTCGGGATCGTTCGGATCGATCAGGCCATCGCTCATCCTGATCTGTCGATGGGCGTAGGCGGCGGTGGATGGATCGTGGGTGACGAGAAGGAGGGTCATCCCGTTTTCCCGGTGGATGCGGGAGAGGAGTTCCATCACCATGGTGGTGGACTGCCGGTCGAGGTTGCCGGTGGGTTCATCGGCGAGGAGGAGATCCGGCTCGTTGGCCAGGCTGCGCGCAATGGCCACCCTCTGACGTTCCCCCCCGGACAGTTCGGCTGGTCGGTGGTGAATACGCTCCGCCAGTCCGACCTCTTCGAGGAGCTGGATGGCCCGCTTCTCTCTCTCCCTGGTGGGAAGGGGGCTTTCCACCATGGGCACCTGAACGTTTTCGCAGGCGGTGAGGGTGGACAGAAGGTGAAAGGACTGGAAGACAAAGCCGACCTTGCGGGCCCGGAAGGAGGAGAGATCCCGCATTTTGGAGAGCGTTTGTCCGCGAAACATCACCTCGCCCGAATCCGGAGTGTCGAGTCCGCCCAGCATCTGCAGGAGGGTGGTCTTACCGCTTCCGCTTGATCCTGTGATGGCCACGAAATCACCTTCCGCGATACGCAGGTCGACCCCACGCAGGGCACGGATCCGGCCGTTCTCGTAGGAGCGGGCGACCGCGATGGCTTCGGCGAGGCAGGGTTTGGAGAGCTCCTCCATAGGGGGCCGGTTAGGCGGGGATTGGCTTAGGGGAGTTGGCCGCTGGTCGCAATGGCAGAATGGAGGACAAAAAACGGGGAGGGTGAAAACACCTCCCCGTAAACGAAACTGATTCTGCTCGTTTTGAGAATAAATCCCGGCGGTCCTGCCACTGTGGAGCGGAGATCTGCTCTCAGCGTTTTTGTCTCGAACCCCGTGCCCTCTTGGCGGCCCTCTCCCGGGCTAGGGCCTTTACCTTTGCCTTGGCAGCATCGAGGGCCTTAGCGCGTGCACTTTGAGCCCGTTTCCACTCTGTCTCGTTGCGTTGGATTGCAGCCTCGACGTCGCGCAGTGCCTCAGCTGCGGCGCGGGCAGCCTGGCTCGCCTTATTGCGTTTCTCGGCGAGAGCTTTGCGCCCCGCGAGGTATTTGGCGTAGGCCGCTTTGTGAGCTTTATCACGATCGGCAGTGGGCCGGGGCTTGGACTTTGTGTTGCTGGCTGCAGCGCGTCGTCTGGGGGAGGCTTTTTGCGCCGCTTTCGGCGGACGAGCTTTTTTCCTGGCGGGGGCTTCGCGGGCAGCTTTGTCCGTGGCGGCTTTTTTCCTGGCGGCAGCCTCGCGGGCAGCTTTGTCCGTGGCGGCTTTTTTCCTGGCGGCAGCCTCGCGAGCAGCTTTGTCCGTGGCGGACTTCTTTTTTTCAGAGCTGTCCTTCTTGGCCGCGACGGGCTTTTTCGCCTTGTCCTTATTGTCGTCCGCCAGGGTCAGGCCGGGCAGGGAAAACAGAATGATGAGAGAGGGAATAATTGCTTTCATGGGAATTAGCGCATTGTTGTGCCGGATGCCACTACTGCGCCGGGGGAGGACAGCTTTCACAGAAAAGGTCAGATTCCATCCCGCTACTGTCCCTTTGACGAGGTTGGGGAAATTCTCCACCATGACGCTCATGCGCACAGTTCTTTCTCTCCTCTTCCTGACCTGCCTCACGGCGGTGTGTTCCGCCCAGAAGAAGAAAGGGCCCATGGCTCCCATCGCGGATGTCCCCGGGCTGCCGCGCGTGCTCCTCATCGGGGATTCCATTTCGACCGGCTACACCCTGCCAGCGCGCGAGGCGCTGAAGGGGGTGGCCAACGTGCATCGCATTGCGACCAATGGGGGTCCTACCAGCAGGGGCTTGGAGCACCTCGAGGCCTGGCTGGGAACATCGAAGTGGGATATCATTCACTTCAACTGGGGCCTGCATGACCTCTGCTACCGGCATCCGGATTCAAAGACCCAGGGGAACAGGGACAAGGTGAATGGCACGGTCACTCACGGAGTGGAAGAGTATTCCGCCAATCTCGAGAAGCTTGTCCTTCGATTGAAGAAGACCGGGACCCGGCTGATCTTCGCCACCACCACGCCCGTGCCGGAGGGCGAAGCGGGACGCAAGGTCGGCGACGACCTGCGCTACAACAAGGCGGCCCGGGCGGTCATGAAAAAGCATGGGGTGTCCATCAATGACCTCCACGCCGTCATGGCGGGCAGGATGGATCAGTTTGGAACCCGGCCGGGCAACGTGCACTTCAAGGGTGAGGGATCGGCCCTGCTGGCACAGCAGGTTGCCAGAGTGGTGAAGGACGCTCTTGGCAGCGGCTTGAGGGAATGATCAGTCAGGGCCCGGATCAGCCGGCCCCATGACCCGTTCTAGCCCTTGCCGATGAGCAACTGGTCAATGAGGGCGGAGGTGTCTTCAAGGTTCTTGTCCCGTCCTTCACGGGTGGCCCAGCCCGAAAAGCCGACTTCCTTCAGAGCGGTGCGCACCTTGTCCCAGTCCACGTCTCCCTCCCCGAGGCGGCAGAAACCGTTTTTCTTGCCCCAGTCCTTGATGTCCAGTTTCACGGTCCGGTTACCGAGCGTGCGGATCCATTCCTCGGCCGGGGCGAATTTCTGCATGTTGCCGATGTCGAAGTAGGCTCCGACCCAGGGGCTGTCAAAGGCGTCAATGTAATCGCGGAACACTGCGGGCGACAGGCAGAATCCGTTCCAGACCGTTTCGATGAGGACCCGGATGCCGAGGCGGCTGGCGAGGGGAAGGATCTTGCGGACTTCCGTGATGGAGCGGTCCCACACCTGTTCGTGCGTCTCGTTGGCTCCACCCACCTTGCCGGGAACGAGAAGAACGGCGGAGCCTCCAAGGCGGTAGGTGTCGCGAATGTTCTTCTCCATCTGGGCGAGGCCCTTGGCACGGGCGGCGGCGTCGGGACTGCTCAGGCGGGTTGCACCCCAGTGCCAGCCACACACCAGGCCGTGAAACATCACCCCGGTCTGTTCGGTGGCTTCAGCATAGGCTGCCGCCTGTCCGGCATTGCCACTTTCCACGCCATCAAATCCCAGCTCCTTGAGGCGTTCGAAAAACTGGAGGGGAGTTTCCCCTCCTTTTTTGCCTCCTTTTACGGCCTTGAAGATCCGTCCTTCAAGGGAGGGACCCTTGCCGGTAGCGGGGGCGGCATCCTGGGCAGCGAGGCTGGTGGCGGCTACCGTGCCAGCGGCCGCAAGGGTGGAGGTGGTCAGAAACTGACGGCGGGAAGAGGGCGTTGTCATGGGATGTTACGGGTAAGATGGAAGAACGGCCGAAGCCAGACCGGACCATAACGGCAGAGGGTCCGACAACAAGCCGCAAGCACTCTTCCTGAGGGTCCGTGCGAAAGGGGCTCTCATCCGGCAATGGCAGCCACTTTTGAGAGTGATGAATTCTTCAATAGACCCGAAGTGATTAGGCCGATGGGGGGAGGAGGGCTGGGCGGCCCGATCTCACCTTGCCAGAAGAGGTCTCTTTTCGTACATCGATTGGTGAGATGAACACGACCCGTCGCAGATTTCTCAAGACAACCGCTGGAGCCGCTCTCGCTGCGCCGGCCGCCACCCGTGCCGCCAATCTTAACGGCAGGGGGCAGCATGCCTGCATCGGGGTGGGGGGTATGGGCTGGAACGATTTCAACAAGTTCAAGTCGCACGGGAAGACCGAGGTGGTCGCGATCTGCGATGTGGACAGTAACCGGTTGGCCAAGGCATCGAGGGAAGTGCCCGATGCGCGGACCTATTCCGACTGGCGTGAACTGATGGCCAAGGAGGGCGACAGGATCGACTCCGTGAATGTGACCGTTCCCGATCACATGCATTTTCCGATCGCCAGTAGCGCAGTTCACCTCGGCAAGCATGTCTACTGCCAGAAGCCGCTCTGTCATGATGTGGCGGAGGTGCGCCTGCTGACCGAGGCCACCCGCAAGGCGGGCGTGAAGACGCAACTCGGAACGCAGGCGGCCGCCGGGAATGGCGACCGCACCTTCGTGCACTGGGTCAAGAGCGGAGTGATCGGGAAGATCAGGAGAGTGGTGCTCTGTTCGAATCGTCCGGGTGCGATCAAGAGCTATCGCTTCGTCGGTCCCCGCCCCGAGAAGCCGGAGAAGGCACCCGATCATCTCAACTGGGGTCTCTGGACCGGAACGGCTCCGGTTCGCCCCTATGCACCCAGCATCTACCATCCCTCCAAGTGGCGCTCGTGGCTGGACTTCGGGACGGGCTGGTCAGGGGACATCGGATGTCATGTCTTTGACGCAACCTGGAAGGCCCTGGGGCTCACCGCACCCAGGACAGTGAGCGCCCGGGTGCAGGAGTCATGGAAGCAGTCCAAGATTCGTCGTGGAGACACCTGGCCGCAAAGCGATCACATTACCTGGGTTTTTCCCGGAACCAGGATGACAGAGAAGGATGAGATTACGGTGGAGTGGTTTGACGGGCTCTTCTATCCGCCCGATGACGTGCAGGCCCTGGTTCCTACCAAGCCGTATCCGCCCGAGTCTGCCATGCTGATCGGCACCGAGGGAGCCATCATCCTGCCCAACGGCCAGATGCCAACCTTGCTCCCCCCGGAGAAGTTCAAGTCCGTGCAGGCCCCCAAGCTGGAGCCCCGTGATCATTATCATCACTTCTGCGATGCCATTCACGGGACGGCCAGGAACGAATCCTACTTCGAGCAGACCGGGCCGATGACCGAGGCCATCCTGCTGGGAACAGTGGCAATCCGCACTCCCGATACCCTGCTCAAGTGGGATGCGGAAAAGATGGCGATCACCAACAACAGCGCCGCCAACAACCTCCTCAGCCGCAAGTACCGCAAAGGCTGGAGCGTGGCGGGATTCTGATCGGCTACGGGGGAAGAGGGGCACTGTCGCGGCGTGCTGCTGGCGGGGGGAAGGAATGCGCTTGTCGGGCCTAACAGACCTTGGTAAGGTGTTTCCGTTGTCGGCGCCGTTCCCCCGCTTCTCTTCACGGCGCTTTCCCCCCACCCCCCTTTACCCCCTCCTCTTCATGCGAGAGCGGCTCGGTCAATTTGTCTTTCTGCCGGAACCAGGTCCCAGCGTCGTGGCGGCATGGGTGGCCCGGCTTCTGTTTCCTCCCCGGGATCGGACAGGAGGGAGCGACCCTGGAAAGCCTTCCTGAGCGGATCCGGCGTGGTGGCGTGGGTTGTGAATGGGGATTCTCTCTCCCGGGGGACCGTGGTGTTGTAGTGAGGTAGCCAGGGGGAACGACAGCAGCGAGAGAGCTCCGCTGTTCCGGGGCGGCACCCCGGGAAGCTTACCTCTCGAGGATCCAGACGTTCCGGAACCCCACGGGATTTCCGTGTCCCTGGAAAATGATCGGCCCCCTGGGAACCTCCGGGCGGGTGCCGCCGATACCCGTGCCCTTGGGAAGGTTGACCGCGTTGTGAATCTTCACCCCATTATGCAGCACTGTTATGGTGGCATCGGCGGTTTTTTTCCCTTCTCCATCAAAGCGCGGAGCGGTGAAATCGATATCATAGGTCTGCCAGGCAAGAGGAGGGAGGCACATCGGGAGATCGGCGGTCTTGAAGCGGTAAAAGCAGCCGCACCATTGCCTGGGATCGGAGCGGATCTTCACCTTGACGTGGGCGCGATCGTAGACCAGTCCGAAGCTGTCCAGGACCTGGACCTCGTAGCGATTCTGCAGGTAGACCCCGCTGTTACCGCGATCCTGGCTGCTCAGCGGGGATTTCGGTTTGTAGGGAAGGCGGAATTCGAGGTGCATGGTGAAGTCGCCGTAATCCTTCACGCTCTGGGCAGGCGGGGACAGGACTCCCTTCCCAGCCTTTCCCTTGAGCAGCTTGGGATCGATGGTCTCGCCCACGAGCACGTCGGCCCCTTTCGGCGGACTCTTCCCGAGGGTGGGGCTTTGTCGATGGATCTTCTGGCAGCTTCCGATGGCAACCTCTGCCCCCGCCTTCTCGGCAAGCTCCACCGTCGGGGCGGACTTGTCCCATCCTGCTCCCGGGAGACCGCCCTTGAACCTGCTCACATAAAAATTCCCGTCGCCCAGGGCCGCGATCTGCACGCCGATCCCTTTGCCGGCATACTCTCCCTGGATCGAAAAGTCCGGATCTTCCCTGGCGGCCCTGGCGGGATCAGTCCAGATCGGGCCCCCGGGTTTGGCCCCCAGGGCCATGGATGAGAGGAGGATGGCAGTGGAGGCGACGAGGATGAAAAACATGCAGCCGAACTTCATGGCGTGCCCAGCGTGAACAAATTGTCCTTCCGGGCAAGCCGGGAACCGAGAGATGTTTGGTGGATGCCCGTTCCAGTGGCTCACAGCCTGAAACCTTGAACTTGAAACGTCGGCACCGAGGCCCGAGGCTTCGTCTGAGCAGCAAAGCAGTTTAAAGATGGGAAAATCATTCGAGATCGAGGGCAAGCTGAAGGTTATTTACGACATTCAGACCTTCAACAGTGGCTTTACCAAGCGCGAGTTCGTGGTGGAGGTGGAGGACGGAAACTATCCGCAGATGATCAAGTTCGAGTGCGTCAAGGACAAGACGGCACTCACCGATGGCATGCAGGTGGACGATCCCGTCAAGGTGACCTTCGACATCCGCGGTAACGAGTACAAGGAGCGCTTTTACGTCAATCTCAATGCCTGGAAGCTGGAGCGATCCGGAGGAGGAGCGGCAGGAAGTCCTGATCCGGGTTACGGGGACGAAGACGCTCCTCCCGGAATCGCGGACCAGCCCGATGGTGGTCCGGAGCCGGAGGAAGATGACATCCCCTTTTGATGATGGGGGTGGCGGGAGCCTGACGGCTATCCGGGGGTCGGGATTCCCCGGAACAGAAAAGGGGAACAGCACAAGCTGTTCCCCTGGGCAAGGTTCCGGAGAATTTCCCTCAATTGCGCGGTGCGATATGAATCTCGACCCGGCGGTTCCTGGCTTTTCCGGTCGCAGTGTTGTTCGAGGCAATGGGCTGCGATTCACCGAAGCCACGGGCAACCAGGCGGGAGGAGTGCACTCCCTGGCTGGCCAGGGCACTTGAAACCGAACGGGCGCGGTCACGCGAGAGTCCCATGTTGTAGGACGTGCTGCCATCGGAGTCGGTATGGCCGTTCACCAGCACGGTGGTCCGATTGAACTTGCGGAGGACGATCCCCACCGATCTCAGGGTGCGGGAGAAGCTCGACTTGATGCGGGAGCTCCCGGTATTGAAAGTGATATCGTGGGGCATGTTCAGGATGATGTTGTTTCCTCGTCTCGTGACACTCACGCCGCTGGCTCGCAGCTCCTGGCGTAACATCGATTCCTGCTGGTCCATGTAGTTGCCGATGCTGCCTCCAGCGATGCCGCCCAGGGCGGCCCCGATCAGAGCGCCGCGCCCGGCATCGCCGTCCCCCACGTTGTTCCCAATCACGGCTCCCAGCAGGGCGCCTCCCGCGGCCCCCAGTCCTGCACCTGCAGCAGTGTTGGAGACCTGTTGTTCCCCGGTGTAGGGATTCTCAGTCACACAGCTGGAGAGGCTGAGTGCAGCGGTGAGAGCCACCGCAAGAATTTGTGGGTGCGAGGACGGAAATGATTTCATGGTGCTGGAATAATAGGGAGTTAGATGGAATGTTCAATCGCTGAAGGAGGGAAAAAAGCCGCCCGCAACGGGGTGAGGTTGGGAATTTGACTGGAAGGGGTTCCGGGCTATTCACCGGAATTAACCCTGGTCATGCTTTCTTCAATGGGAACGGGCCGGAAAGGAGCGGGGAGGCCACCCTCATCCGGAGCTTGATGGAGAGAATTCTCCTCGTTGCTGCCCGGTAACCGGAGTTCGCCGGCGACTCTGCTAAAGCGTCCAGCCCTTGCGGTACTCGCGCTTGAGAAACTGTTCCGCATCCGGTGCGTTGGGGAACTTCATGTTCTTGGCGTCCCATTCCAGTCTCTTCCCGGCGCGGAAGGCGACATTGCCGAGATGGTTGGCCTCGGTGAGCGGACCGGCATAGTCAAAGTGGCAGGTGGTCGGTTCGCCTGTCTTGCAGGCCCGAATCCATTCCTGGTGGTGACCAATGGATTCCGCAATGGTCTTTTCGGGTCGCTTGTAGTCCTTGAACTTGTTCTCCGGGAGAAGGACGTGCTTGCCGTAGTCGGAGAGGAGCATGCCGTCATCACCGACGAAGAGGACCCCGCTGCCCCACTTTGGAATGCCGGCCCTTTTCCAGATGTCGGGTTTTTCCGACCCCTGGTACCAGGTCAGGGTGAGGGGTCCACGGTTGCCCCGTGCGCCATAATCGTAGCGCGCCCACATGGAAGCGGGGGCGATCTCGGGGTGTGGGTCCGGTCCTCCGGCTTCGATGGTCACGGGGGCGTCGAGGTTCAGCGCCCAGAAGGGCAGGTCGTTCCAGTGGCTGCCAAGGTCGGACATGGTGCCGTTGCCGAAGTCCCACCAGCGGTACCACTTCGGCCCCGGAAAGTAGACGGAGTGATATGGCCGCATCGGAGCCGGACCAATCCAGAGATCCCAGTTGAGGTCCTTGGGCACGGGTTGCGCCTCCTTGGGTCGGTCCTGGGCGTTGACGATGTCGCGGTTCTTCTTCGCGTCCTCGGGACTCTGCCATCCCCAGGCCCTGCCGACCCAGACATGCACTTCGCTGACCTTGCCGATCGCGCCTGCCTGGATCAGTTCCACCACGCGCCGGTAGTTACCTCCGGCGTGGATCTGGGTTCCCTGCTGGGTGGCCACCCCGGCCTTGCGGGCGGTCTCGGTGATCAGGCGCGCTTCGTAGACATCGCGGGTGATCGGCTTCTCGCAGTAGACATGCTTCTTCTCCCGCAGGGCGGGCAGAGTGGCAAAGGCGTGCGTGTGCTCGGTGGTGCTCACCACCACCGCGTCGTAGTTTCCGGGCTTCTCATAGAACTTGCGGAAGTCATGGTAGGTTGCGGCTTTCGGAAAGCGCGAAGCGGCGCTCCGCAGGTTGCGGCCATTGACGTCCACGAGGGCCACAATGTTCTCGGTGTTGCCCACCGTCCGCATGTTGTGGCCACCACGCCCACCACAGCCGATGACGGCCACATCGAGTTTCGCGTTAGGTGATTTGGCGCTGACGATGGCCGGAAATCCGAGGGCACTGGTGGCGGCGGCTCCCTGGAGGAAGCGGCGGCGGGACGATTGGGCGAAGGAGTCTGTCGTTTCCATGATCTTGTTCGTTTGCTGCAGTCAGGCGTTGCCACGCCTCGAGTTCAAGGGGAAACTGGAAGGAATCTCCCCCACCTGCTCTGCGGCCCCGGATTCGCCCGGGCGGGAGGGACCAGGGCCTGAACGCGAGGTGTTCCCAAGGGGAGTCCCTCTCAAGCGCCCGGCCAGGTGTCGGAAAGACGGTAGCCCCCGGGCCAGGGATCGTCCTGGCGCAGCTCGTGCCGGGTCGTGCCGGTGATCCAGGCCCGGCCTGAGATTCTTGGATGAATGGCGGGAACGTTTCCTATGGTGGTGACGGCGTCGATGCCGCAGAGAAACTCGGATCCGATCAGGGAGCGTGCGCGGTAGGTGTCGTCAGTGCGCATGATGCCCTTCTGGTGGAGGACCGCCATGCGTGCCGAGCAGCCTGTCCCGGTGGGGCAACGGTCAATCTTGCCGGGGCGAATGGCGACCGCATTCGCCCCGGTGAGGGTATTGCCCTCGCGCCTGAGGGGGCCGGCGAACTGACAGAAGGAGAGGTGCTTCCACCCCGGGTTTGCGGGGTGGACGAATCCGAGTTGTTCGTTGGCCGCGGCCACGATTCTCATTCCCAGCCCGGTGAGTTCCCTGGCCTCACTGGCTACGAGTTCGAGCCCGAGGGCCTGGGCGTCCACGATCACGAAACTGTCTCCGCCGTAGGCGGTATCGACTCGGAGGGTGGACAGCCCTTCGACTTCCAGGGGCACCTCCAGCCGGGCGGCGAAGGAGGGCACATTGGTGATGGTGATGCGTTCAGCCCTTCCGTTCCGGCATTGGGCCCGCACTTCGATCAGGCCGCCCGGGGCCTCGAGGACAAGCCGGGTCTCCGGTTCGGTCATGGGCAGGATCCCCTGCTCCAGGAGAACGGTGGCGACGCAGATGGAATTTGAACCCGACATGGGAGGGGTGTCGGCGGGCTCCATGATGAGGAATCCCATGTCAGCTCCGGGGTCCACGGCCGGCACGAGGAGATTGACGTGGCGGAAGACCCCGCCCCGCGGTTCGTTGAGGACGAAGTTCCGGAGCGATCCGTCTTCCTCGAGAAAGGTGCGCTGTTCCCATAACGTCCCGCCCGGAGGCGGTTCGACGCCGGCCACGATAACATCTCCCACCTCGCCCTCTGCGTGGCAGTTGACGATCTCGATGATCTTCCGGGGAGTCATCTGCCGGGATGGAATGGGGCGGAACTTCGGAGCGCTACAAGCCCGCGTGGTATCCGTTCCGGGAAAATATGGGGAAGGATCTCCGGCGGCAGGCGGCGAGACGCTTGTCTTCCGGGGATCATCTGCAGGGGGGCAGGGGCTCGGAAAGCTTGCCCGTTTCTTCCTTGAAGCCGCCAACGGGCCAGAGTTCAAGGCGGCGGATGAAACATTCTGCCCACTCGTTCTGGATGCCGATGAAACCGGAAGCCGGGCGAGCATCCCGGCCTTCGTTCACGACGATTCCATTGAGCAGGATGCGGTAGGATGCGCCATCGCAGATCACCTCCATGCGGTTCCATTCTCCCACCGGCTTGTCGACATCCCGGGATCCGCGGAATCCCTTCACGTCCTTCCAGGCGGGATCGCGATCCTTCCATCGGATGCTGGCGGCTGATTTTCCGGCAGGCGGGAAGGCGAGCGGCGTGCCGCCCTGTTTCCACCGGTGGCCCCGGGCGGTTTTCTCCACTTCGCAGGTCAGGCTGGTGAGGATCAGCTTTCCTTCCCTGGTCTTTCCCTGCAGGACGTTGATGTCGCCCATCGAGCCCTCCAGCATCTGGGCCTGGATGCAGGACATCCAGGCGCCGCCAAAGGATCCATCAGGGCCATGGCAGTGAAGGAGCAGCCCACAATCGCGGGCCCGATCGGCGCGTTTCGACCACGTCTTCTCGCCCCACTTGTATTCAAGGACGAGATGGTAATCGCGGTAGGCCTCCCGGGTCCGGAAGTAGCCGAAACCTTTTCCGGTAACCTGGAGGATGCCATCCCTGATGACTGCGACGTCCTCCCGCCTGGTGCTGAGGGAGTTCTTCTCGCTGAGATGGAAGATCCAGTCCTTGAAGGAAGGATCGGCCAGGAGGTCGATTTTCCCGTCGGGGGCCTTGGCCACGGCAAGGGGAAGGGATGAAGCAGCGATGAGGGCAAGAGTGAGGAGGAACAGGTGGGGGAGCATGGTGGTGGGAGTCCGGGATTGGGCGGCAGGTCTTTCGTCCGGCGCGTTGGAGGTTCTAGGGGACCGTAGATTCCAGGGCAAGCGCCCGGCGCAGGCAAGACTGGAAGATTGGCACTGACAAGCCGCAGTCCGCCCTCTAACCAAGGGGGATGAAGCTGCCCATCTGCCTTGCCGCCGCGGTCTCCGGCCTTCTCGCCTCCCAGGCCCAGGCCGGAGAACGCCATCTCTTCCTCCTCTCAGGGCAGAGCAACATGGCCGGGCTCAAGGAGAAGACTTCCGTCCTTCCCGAGTTGAAGAAGCTGCTGCCCGGGGCCGACATCCAGCACGTCAAGTTCGCGCGGGGAGGCCAGCCCATTCGCAAGTGGGTGAAGACCTGGGACGAGATCGCGAAGAAGAACAAGCTCACCCAGCAGTTCAAGGATCCTGCGGAATTCTACGATATGGTGCTCAAGCAGGCGAAGGCCAGTATTGCGGAAGGCAAGCCGGACAGCATCACCTTCCTGTGGATGCAGGGAGAACGCGATGGCAAGACCGGCCTCGCGGCGGCCTACGAGGAGAGCATGAGGACCCTGATTGCCAGCCTGCGCAAGGATCTGGCAGCTCCTGAGATGAACTTTGTGATCGGGCGTCTTTGTGACCATCTCAATCACGAACAGTGGAATGCGGTCCGCGATGCGCAGGTCAAGGTGGCCACCGATGATCCGCGGGGCGCATGGGCCGACACCGACGATACCAACGACAAGGAACGAGACGGCAGGAAGTGGAACGATCTCCACTACACCCAGGAAGGCTATGATCTCTTCGGCCGCCGCCTTGCCCGTCAGGCAGTGAAGCTGATCAAGGGCGAGAAGCCTGATCCCAAGGGGCGGCCGGAGTAGGGGAATGGTGCCTCCGGGGATGATTCTTGATGCTCCCCTGAATCCTCTCTACTTGTTGGCGGAATGGTGAGGCCGGAGGAGGACAGAAACAAGCGACTGGGGGAATCGTTCCGTCAATCGAGCCGCGAAACGGTGGTCATTGTCATTGCCTGGCTGGTGTTCCTGGTCTGGACCGGCTTGGTATGCGGCCTCGGGTCCCAACTCGATCCGGACAAACCTGTGGAGACTGTTGTAGGGATGCCGCGCTGGGCATTCTTCGGGGTGGTTTTGCCGTGGATTGCGGCCTGTGGTTTCACGTTTTGGTTCTCGATGGTCTTCATGAAGGACACTGACCTCGATCCGGACCGGGACGATCCGGCAGAGGATTCCACCCCCGAGCGCCCATGAGTGGCCCGAACCTGATCGCGGCGGCGGGCGCGTCGAGTTCGGCTCTGGTGTGCTTCCTGGGTTATGTGGTGGTGGTCTTCATCATTGCCTATCTGGCCGGGCGGGCCCGGAAGGGGAAGTCGTTCGTGGGGGAATACTATCTGGGCGGTCGCAACTTCGGGATGTGGGCCTTTGCCCTGACTTATGCCGCTACCATGGCCAGTGGCGGGAGCTTCATGGGCTTCCCTGCCCTGATCTACACTCATGGCTGGTCGCTGGCGTGGTGGATCGGCGGCTACATGGTGGTGCCTCTGGTGGCCCTCAGTCTCATCGCGAAGCGCATCAACCAGGTGGGCCGCATCGCCGGAGCGATCACCATTCCCGAACTCCTCCGCAAGCGCTTTGGCAGCAACGGGGTGGGCAATGCCGCCACGGTCCTGGTGGTGATCTTCACCTTCTTTTACATCCTGGCCCAGTTCAAAGCGGGGGCTGCCATCATGGCCACTCTCTTTGGCGGAGTCCCCTTCTACCAGACCGTGGTCACGGCCGTCGAGCGTGCTACCGAGGGCTGGTTCTGGATCGGCTCCGCAGATGGGGACTACCTGGTGTGCCTGTGCTTCTTTGCGCTCGCGGTGATTGCCTACACCGCTTACGGGGGCTTCCGGGCGGTGGTTTGGACCGACGTGATGCAGGGGCTCGTCATGCTGGCAGGGGTCCTGATTCTCCTGACCCTGACCCTTTCCCAGGTGGGCGGCCTGGAAAATGCGACGCGGCAACTGGAGAAGCAGACGCCGCCGGAGTTCGGGACCGCAACCTTTTTTGCGGAGTCCGGGGGCGAAGGGCTCTCTCTTCCGAAGGGGACCTGGCTGGCTTCCAAGGGCGGAGAGATCTTGAGGCTCAAGGAGGCCGGCACGGTTTCGAAGGAAGCGATACCGGCCGAGGTGCTCATCGTCACTTCCACAGAAGAGGCCGAGCGGCTCGCGGGTGAAGTGCGGCGGGACGTCACGGCGCGCATCCTCGAACGCGAGCCTTACAAGTATGGCGCCGGACAGGAAGGCGTCTACCTGACCGCCCCGGGTCCGCACCGCACCAAGCCGGAGGGGTTCCTGCCGGTCCTCCTGGCTCTGAGCTTCTTCGCCTTCTGGAACTTTTCGGGGGCGGGTCAGCCGAGCTACATGGTGCGCCAGATGGCTTACCGGGACACGGTGGTGCTGCGGCGTTCGATTCTCTTCGTGGGGATTTTCTTCACCCTGATCTATCTGCCCCTCGTCCTGGTCTTCACGAGTGCGCGGATTCTCCTGCCGGGGATGGAGATCACTCCAGACCGGATCATGCCGGAGATGGCGAGCCTGGTGACCAGCAATGCCGGGGTTCCCTGGTTGGCGGGGATCCTGGTGGCGGCTCCTTTTGCGGCCGTGATGTCGAGTGTGGACAGCTTTCTCCTGCTGGTCTCTTCCGGAGTGGTCCGGGATGTCTACCAGCAGAACGCAAAGCACGACGTCTCGGAGAAGACGATCGCGCGGCTCAGTTACTGGACGACTCTGTGTGTCGGTTTCCTCGCGGTCCTGTTCGTGCTGAACCCGCCCGAGTTTCTCCAGACCCTGATCGTATTCGCCTCGGGCGGGCTGGGAGCCTGTTTCCTGGTGCCGGTCGTGCTCGCTCTCTATTGGCGAAGAATGACGGCCAACGCGGCGGTGGCGGGGATGATCATCGGGGGGGCGATCATGTTGCTCTTCTACCTCATCGGCTGGAAAGTGAACGGCGAGTTCAGCGCCTTCAGCCCCTTCAATATTCATCCTTTCATCTGGGCCTCGTCCGCCAACCTGCTGGTTCTCGTTGTGATCACCCTCCTGGGCCGCAAGCCGGATCAGGAACTGGTGGAGCGCTACTTCGGGACCTGACACCGACTCAGAATAAATTTCGAGTCGCGCCCATTGTCTTAATCGCTAACTTCCCACTTCATCAATGAGCGCTGAAGAAAAACTCAAGGAATTGAATCTCGAACTGCCCGCAGCTCCCAAGCCGATGGGCGTTTACAAGCCAATCGTGATCGTGGGCAACCTCGCGCATCTTTCCGGTCATGGCCCGCTCAGGGAAGATGGCAGCCTGACCATCGGCCGGGTGGGAGAGGACATGGACGTGGAAGGTGGTTATGCGGCGGCCAGGGAAACCGGTCTGGCCCTCCTTGCCACCATCCGCAGTGCCCTGGGTAGTCTCGATCGCGTGGCCCGGGTGGTGAAAACCCTCGGGTTCGTCAACTCCACAGACGACTTTGTGGATCAGCCCAAGGTGATCAATGGATGCAGCGATCTCTTCGCGGAGCTCTATGGGACGGAGACCGGGGTGGGTGCGCGCAGCGCCCTGCCTTCCAACACGCTGCCTGGAGGCATCGCGGTCGAGATCGAGATGATCATCGAGATCACTTCCTAGGAAACAGAAATGTGCGAACAGTTCCAGGTGAGCGGCTTGGAGCGGGTTGCCTCGCCGTCCCTGCTGGTGTGGCCCGGGCGGGTGCAGTCCAATATCGAACGCATGATTGAGCTGTGCGGAGGGCCGGAACGGCTCCGTCCGCATGTCAAGACGCACAAGATGGATGCAGTGGTGCGCCTGCAGTTGGCAGCGGGCATCGACAAGTTCAAGGCCTCCACCATCGCGGAGGTGGAGATGTGTCTCGCGGCAGGAGCCCGGGACGTGCTCCTGGCCTACCCCGTGGTGGGGCCCGGCCAGGACCGCCTTGTGCGATTGGCCATGGCGTATCCCCACGGGCAACTGGCCTTCCTGGTGGACAGCGCGGACGTGCTGCCGGGGATGATCGCACCCTGTCTCGCGGCCGGGGTGGAGTTGGCGGCATTCGTTGACTTTGATTGCGGGATGGCGCGCACGGGAACCTGTTCGGTTGATGATGCGGTCTCGCTGGTGGAGGCCATTACCACGGCCAACGGCATCCGCTTCGGCGGGGTGCATGTCTACGACGGTCATGTGCGTGCGCCCGGGGTGACCGAGCGACGGGAAAGCTGGTCGGGGGCGATGGAGTCGGTCCAGGTTCTTCTCGATGCGCTTGCCGTGGCGGGGCACTCCGTTCCGGCGGTGGTGGGCGGCGGTTCGCCGACCTTCGGGTTCCACGCCGGTGAGCGTGGGTGGCAATGCAGTCCCGGGACCGCCCTCTTCTGGGATCATGGTTACGGCACGGCGTATCCCGATCTACCCTTTGAGAATGCGGCGGTGGTCCTCACCCGCATCGTGAGTAAACCCGGAAGGAATCGCCTTTGCCTCGACCTGGGGCACAAGGCCCTCGCCTCGGAGGGCCCTCTCGATAAGCGTGTCCACCTGCCCGGCCTTGAGGATGCGCGGGCCATCGGCCACAGTGAGGAACACCTCGTGGTGGAGGTTGAAGAGTCCGGGCGCCATGCCCTGGGGGAGGCTTATCTGGGAGTGCCCCATCACATCTGCCCCACCGTGGCGCTTTATCAGGAGGCGTTCCTGATTCGCGATGGCGCGATCACCGGGGAGAGTTGGGAGGTGACGGCCCGCAACCGGCGGTTGACAATCTGAGGGCCACGGCGATGAAACTGATCTTCGATGCCCATCTCGACCTGTCACTCGGCGCGATCGATTATAATCGTGACCTGCGCAGGGAGCTGGACGAGATCCGGAGGGAAGAAGCGGGCCTGGATGACCTGGGGGGGCGGGGACGGGGTGTGGTGTGCTTCCCGGAGATGCGGCGGGGTGGAGTCGGCCTGTGCGTGGCCACCCTGCTGGCCGGCTGCATGAAGCCGGGCGCGGTGGCCTCGGGGTGGAACGCGCCCGAGATCGCCTGGGGCCAGACGCAGGGACAACTGGCCTGGTATCGCGCCATGGAGGAAGCGGGGGAGTTGGAGCAGATCGTTGATCAGGTCTCCCTGGGACGGGTGCTGGACCGATGGGAGGAGGGCGTTTCAGAGGGCGCGATTGGATATATCCTCAGTCTCGAAGGGGCCGATTCGATCCGCACTCCAGGACATCTCGAGCAGTCCTGGGAGCAGGGCCTGCGGGCCCTCGGGCCCGCCCATTACGGAGTGGGCCGCTATGCCCTGGGTCACGACCAGGACGGTCCGCTCTCAGAACCGGGGGGCGAGTTGATCCGCGAGATGGACCGGCTCGGGATGATCCTCGACACCACGCACCTTTGTGACCGGACATTCCACGACGTGCTTGATCTCTACCACGGGCCGGTGTGGGCCAGTCACTCGAACTGTCGGACCCTCGTCGATGACCCGCGGCAGATCTCGGACGAACAGATCATGCGCCTGATCGAACGGGGAGCGGTGATCGGAGGAGCCCTTGACGCCTGGATGATGGTGCCGGGCTGGCGCAGGGGAATTACCACCCCCCGGGGGGCCGGGCTGAATCTTGAGCACCTGCTCGATCACACCGATCACATCTGTCAACTGGCGGGAAATGCCGATCATGTGGGGATTGGTTCGGATCTTGACGGTGGGTTCGGGGTCGAACAGATGCCCCAGGACGTCCAGTCCATTGCCGCCCTGCAGCGGGTGGGAGAATTGCTTGAGAAGCGGGGTTACTCGACGGAAGACGTCGACAAGGTTCTCCACGGCAACTTTATTCGCTTCCTGCGGAAACACCTTCCAAGCCAGTCACCGTGAACAAGATCAATCCCGGAGGACGAAAGGCCGTTGTCACCGGTGGTAGGCGCGGCATCGACTTCGCCATCTGCCAGCGCCTGACTGGGTTGGAAGCCCGCTGCGGTATCTGGGGCCGGGCGACCTGCTGATTCGCCTGTCGGGGGAGTGCCCCGCTTGGCGAGCTTCCCACGGCGCCATTCTCTCAGTTCACCACGTTGCGCAGTGGTTCACCGCGGATGGCGCGCAGGCACTCCCGGGCGGTCTTGGAGCGGAATTCCTCGCCGCCCTCTTCGCAGTAAAAGGCGGCATGCGGATTGAGAAAGAGCCGGTCGTGGGCGGGGTGCGCGGGATCGCGCCAGGCCCTGAGAACCGGCGAATCTTCCCCGGGCGGCTCCTGCTCCAGAACGTCAATGCCGGCACCCCGCAGATGGCCCGCGGCAAGGGAATCCACCACGGCCGCGGTATCGACCAATCCGCCCCGGGCGGTATTGACCAGGAAACTGCCCGGCTGCATGGCGGCCAGTTCGTCTGCCCCGACGATGTTTGTCGTTTCCCGGGTAAGAGGGCAGTGCAGGCTCATGATGTAGGACCGGGTCAGCAACTCCTCCAGACTGTCCACCCGCCGGATGCCCAGCGCCTTGTCCAGGCCGTCCGGGACGTAGGGATCATAGAAGATCACCTCAAGGCCGAAGGTTTTGGCACGGAGAGCCACCGCGGAGCCGATCCGGCCGCAGCCGATGATGCCCAGCACGCGTCCGCGCAGACGCGGGATGGGCGTGGCCTGCTCCACGTTCCAGTCGCCCACTCCACGACGCAGCCGGCTATGCAGGAAGTGGGTGCCACGGGCGAGGGAGATCATCATGCCCAGCGCCGAGTCGGCCACCTCTTCGGTCCCGTAATCCGGCACATTGCAGACGGGAATCCCGTGTTCGCGTGCGGTCACGCAGTCGACGTTGTCATAGCCCACCCCGCCTCTCACGATGGCCTTGCAGTTCTGCAGGCGCTCAAGGGTTGTCCGCGTGATGGAGAGGTAGTGATAACAGATCACGGCGGCCGCATCCTCGATCCGGCCTGCCAGTTCCTCCTCGCCCATGGCTTCCAGGGCCACGATCTCTGCTTCGTCACCGATCACTTCCCGCTCGAAAACAAGGGGTTCGGCGATGAAGTCCGTGATGACGACCTTTGGAATGCTCATGATGGGCCGGCTGAATGTATTGCGGAGGCGGGAGGTGTTACTGAAGCGCCCGGTTTGCGTCTGCGGTCAGGTCGTGGTCGAAGCGGCAATTACCAACCCGGCCGACCAGAATCGGGAGCGCAATCCGTGGGAGTTGGATTTCATGCGATGACGACAGGTTCCGAGAAGGCGGCCTCGCCGTCAATAACTCCCGGACGACGCCCTGGTGCGGGTCATGGCCGGAGCGCTTTTCGGGGCAGGGGAGGAACAGCTGTTATTACTGGCGAGATCCGGAGTGCGTCCATTCCTGCCAATCCACTTGGGGCGCGCCTGTCATCTTGAAATCGGGGGAGAAGAGCTATTCAGGCATCTTCAGGTAGCGCCGGTAGGCGGCCTCGGGGTCGAACTGCTCCCGCTTGTCGTGTTCGTGAATCTGGATTCCGAATCGCAGGCGGAATTCCCCGCCCGGTTTCACCACGACCTTCTTGTCGCGGTTGTCAGCCCGGTCCACCGGAAGGGGATTGGCTACCAGCACCCCGTAGTCGCGGCTGTGGGACCAGACGGGCGGGTTGCCCGGTCCGCTCATGAGCTGAATCCCGGCGCTCCTGTCGCCGAGGGGGCCGTAGTAATCCCACCATCGGTCAACCTTGCCCCAGGTCCCTTTTTCATTCCGGCCTCCGCCGGCACTCAGGATGGAGCCCTTGTTCTTCACCATGATGGGTGTGGCCACCCGCATGGCGAGGCCCATCTCTTCCCGCACACCCAGCCAGAACGGCTTCGGGCCATGCAGGCGAGAATCCATCGAAATCAGGAAGCCGTCCCGGTTCTTCGAGATCCGGTAACTGGCGGTCTCGCGGCACATTTCGCGACCGCCGGGTGCCAGGTAGCGATTTTCCACGGTCCAGTTCGCCTGTTGTCCCGCCTCGGGTTCCCCCGCAAACTTTTCCTGGATCACGATTCCCTCGTTGTTGTGCCAGAAACTCACCCCCTCAAAATTAGCGAAGCCAAGGGCGATCCCCGGATGCATGGCGCCGTGATCGATCGGATCAACTCCTTCCCGGGGAGGAAAGTTGCGGGTGACCTGAATGCCGCCCGGCGTTTTCACATGGGCGAAAAAGGGGCGTTTCGTTTCGGGATGGCGGTAGTAGTAGGAAGCGATTTCTGTTCCGTCGAAGTGGATAGCGAGGCGCATTTCGTCGCAGGCAAGAGAAAAGCCCTTGTCCATATTGCCCCACTGTTTCCCCGCAAGGGGGGAGGCTTTGCCGGTTGGGGACGCCTCGGACTCCACTGGTGGGGGCGGGGCGGTCCTGGTGGCCCCGGCCTTCTTCGGGGTGAGCAGATAGGCGGTGAGATCCGCCACATCCTGTGGGGTCAGCATCTGGGCGAAGACCGGCGGCATGGCGGAGGTGGGGACGGTTTCCCGGCTGGTGATATCGGTGGTGGCCACCACCCTGGTCGAGCTGTCCATCAGGGCCAGGGTCACGGCCCGGGCGGTTTCCTTGATGACGATTCCGGGAATGTGCTCTCCGCTCCTGGTTTTCACGACATGCAGGACAAAGCCCTCCGTTATGATGGCACTTGGTTCAAGGATGGAGCGCACGATGAATTCAGCCGGAGCCCGCGTTGCGATGTCGTGCAGGTCGGGCGCAAAAACATTCCCCATGCCTTCCAGTTTGTGGCACCTTGCACAGTCCGCCCCGCTCCTGCTCAGGAAGAGCGCGCGTCCGTGTTCTGCATTGGCCTTTGCTATCAGCGGAAGAACCGCCTCGACGGTTGAAGGTTGCTGCGGAGGGGCCAGGATCTTCGGCCTGGGGATGACGAGGTAGTTTGATTTCCGCCCTTTCACTCCTTCCCTGTTCGGTCCGAAGAGCACCTCCCCCGCGGGGAAATCCGCCTTGAACAGTCGGTGGGAGGCGTCATCAGTCGAGAGGACAAGCTTGGTTGGAGCCCACTTTCCCCGCGCCCAGGCGGGCAGTTGATCGCCCCGCATGTCGTCGGCGAGAAAGACGGTGGAGGGATAGCGCAGGTTGATCTTGAGAAAGGAGCCGCGCTCGTGATCGGCATCGTTGTTGGCAGCCCGGATAAAGGTGAGCCCCTCCAGTTCGGACGGGAGGTCCTTGATGCGGTAGCGGCGGTCGGTATAGGCCTTTGTTCCCAGAGTCAGGTAGGCTTCCTCATAGCGCGCGCTCTTCCGGCTCTGAATGTCCGAGACCACCGAGACTGGCCGGGGGCCGGGAGCGCGACCAGCCTCCGTTGTCTCCTCCGGGTCAGTTCCCCGTTCCAGGCTGTTTCCGCGAATTTCCGTCCGGGCCTTCCCTCCCAGCCGCACTTTCGCAAGGGCAGCGGTATCCCGGTCAGAGTCGGCCAGCATGGCCCGGATCTCCGGTTCGGTCAGGGCATCCTCCTCCAGTAGCGAGAGCAGGGCTGCTCTCCGGACGGCGGGTCGCGGGTCGGAGAGCAACCTCCGGCGTTCTCCGTTCGGCATGAGCTCTCTCAGGGCGCCCCAGGCAGAGTAGGACACCACCCGGTCCTTTTCATGGGCGATCAACTGGAGCAGGTCCTCATTCCAGCGCGTCTCTCCGACCTGCCACATGGCAAGAACCGTCTCATGCCTGCGGCGGGCGTCTTTTGATTTCAACTGTGAGCGGGCGAGATCGGGCAGTTCGTTTCCACCCCGGGCGTTGACGCGGTGAGCGAGCAGGCGCATGACCTGTTTTGCGCCCGGCGAGGAGGGATCGAGCATCATCCGGAGGAGAGTGGCATCCTGTGCCGCTCCCGGATTCCGGAGTCCCATCGTCCAGGTCGTCCAGGTTTCCAGCCGTTTTGTCCTGGGAAGGGCCTGGATCGCGTCGTCCGGATCGTTCCTCTTTCTCGTGAGAACTTCCATCTGCGCATTAGTCCGCCATGCAGGGACGTGGCTTCCCAGATCCTGGAACAGTTCACCCGGGGTCCACCTGGCCATCGGTTTGCGGCGGTGTGGACTCTGCCCTACAGTCGGATCGGGAGGGGCTTCCGTGGGCCAGATGCGATAGATTCGACCTTCGTTGACCTGGCGCCCGTTTTCTTCCTGCAACCCGTATTGGCGGCCCCAGCTCGCGATGTAGATCGCCCCGTCCGGCCCCAGTTCGAGATCCACCGGATCGAAGCGGCGTCCCTCGCTTTGTCCCATGGCCCTTCCTCCTCCGGCGTGGGCAAAGATCTCAAGTTTCCCGCGATCCGATTGCATCCAGGCCCCGTTCCATCTGGGTCGATAGAGATAGATCTCACGGCGCAGCCAGTCGTTGATGAGAAAAACATCGCGATATTTCTCAGGATAGGACTCCAGTCCGCAGAAGATCACCCCGGTGCCCGAACCCTCAAAGAGCGGACCGGCGGAAGGGGCGGTGGGGAGGTGCTGGTCGCCCTGCCAGTCGTAGGCCCACATGTGGCCCCAGCCAAAGTGAGCACCGAAGAAGGGCGAAAAGATCTTGTCGCCGAGGGTTTGGTCGTTGTCGGTTCCCAGCCAGTTGAATTCGTCATCAAAGCAGATGTCCCAGGGATTGCGGAACCCCCGGGAGACGATCTCGAGATTGGAGCCATCCGGGTCGCAACGCAGAATCCCCCCGCAGAGGCCCCAGTCGTCGGCGGGGTCATGGTAGTTCTTCTGGTAGTGGCCCTTTTTGTAGACAATCGGTGCAGGGAAGTCGGGCAATCCGGGGGTTTTGACTCCCCAGAGTTCACGGAAGGGCCCGGGAGCCACGCGGTGGGGCGGCTGGGTGAGGCCCTTCGAATTGCCCTTCGACATGTAGAGCTTGCCGTCGGGGCCGAAGTTCAATCCATGAAGCCCGTGCTCAAGATTGCCGAGATCGGTGTAGAGGCGGACATATTCGTCCGCTTCATCATCGCCGTCGAGATCACGTGCGATGGTGAGATCCGGGGCATTTGCGACATACAGGTCGCCTCCCCGCCAGGCGAGTCCCTGGATGGAGTTGAACCCGGTGGCATACTCCTTGCGCGAGTCGGCAGTTCCATCCCCATCCTCATCGATCAGGATCCAGACCGAGTCACCAGGCGTCCCGGGCTTCGGTTTACGGTATTGCGGTCCCATTCCCACGCAGAGTCGGCCCTTCCCGTCAAAGGCGAGAGCGCAGGGATTGCGGACCAGCGGATCCCTGGCGAAAAGCGAGACTTCAAGGTCACCGGGGACAATCGGGAAGTCGTCATCTGCCAGCAAGGGGCCGGTGGCCGGAAGGCAGAGGGCGAGAAAGGCGACCTGGAGCCCCGTGCCTGCCCGGAGCAGGGGCGTGATCCCCTGGTTCGAAGTGGGTTGTCCGGTTCTGAAGGTTGAGTTCATGCGCCGCGGGGGGCTTGGGGGAAGCAATCTACGACCGGTCCCCGATCTTTGCGATTTTCCGGGGGCAATGTCGTTCGGAGATCCGTCTGTTCACCATGCCAGTTCCCCGGGCAGGTATTCCTCGATCAGATCCTCGTAGAAGGGCCGGAGAGCGGTGAAATCCACCCGATCGCTGCTCTTGGTGTAGAGGTCGTATGGATTGAAGGCCTTGACCCAGGCGAACATCTCGTGGTCATGGTCGTTCATGAGATGGTCATACTCTCCCTCCCTGTGGATCGGGTAACAGGAGTGATAGCGGATCATGTAGAGGGCGGGCTCGGGCAGGCGGTCCTTGACCACATGGTAGAGGTACTCGTCGTGTCCCCACGACATGGTCACCTGGTTGAGTCCGCATCCTTCCTCGTAGATGCCGGGCGCAGTGGCATATTCCGGTTGGACAGAGTCCGGGTTGTCAGCGAAGAACTGGTGATAGACAATCTTCTCTGAGAACCGGCATCCGAGGGGAAAGGTGTCGCCCACGACTGCCCACTGCGGTTCGCCGAAGAGGCAGAGGATCTTGCCCAGATCGTGGATGAGCCCGGCCAGGATGAACCAGCGTGGATGGCCGTCGCGACGGATGGCCTCGGCGGTTTGCAGGAGGTGCTCGATCTGGGGCAGATCAATGTCCGGATCGCTGTCGTCTACCAGGGTGTTGAGATACTCCAGGGCCTCCCACACCGTCATCCTGCGCTTCCTGAGCGGAAGATATTCGGCCTGCTTTTCCCGGACGAAATCCATCGTCTGGTGGCGGTGGTTCAGCCGATAGAACTCGCGGACACTCGGTCGGGCCTCGCTTTCATAGTCCCGGAATTTACGACCGCCTTTGCCCTCCCTCGGGTAGCGTCTCAACAGGTCGTTCTCCCATTTGTCAGAATCGCCCAGGGGGGTGGCGGGCGGATTATTTGAAGTCACCATGAGCCCGACGGGTTTAGCCCAGACTCTTCAGATTGACGAGAATTCGCTGCCAAAAGGCTATGTTTCATGCGGATTGGCGAAAATTTGAAAACTGTGGGGCAGGTTTTCCGGTGGAGGCAACAAGGAGCCCCGCTCCGTTACCTCGTCAAAGACCAACCAAAACCACACCATGAAACTATCTCATCTTCTTACCGCCGCCGCACTCCTGGCACTCCTGCCCTCCTGCACCACGTCTACGCACCGCACTTCGTTGCGGCAAGCCAGTCCCGTGCGCGTCGACCAACTCCGCGAGGGGGCCGCGCGAACCCAGTATTCCTACTGGTCGGACCACGGCGTCAGCGCTCCTTTGCGGGTCCGCATCGACCTGAGTGAGCAGACGGCTTATTTCTTTCGCGGAGACGAAAAAGTTGGACAGTCCCGCGTTGCCACCGGCCGGGCCGGGCACTCGACTCCCACCGGGTCCTTCACGATCCTGGAAAAGGTGGCCGCCAAGCGCTCCACCCTCTATGGCCGGATTTACGATGCGAACGGAAATGTCAAGGTGAGCGACGCGGATACCCGTCGGCACTCGATACCAAAGGGCGGAAAATTCGTGGGATGCCCCATGCCCTACTGGATGCGCCTCACCGGCTCGGGAATCGGCATGCACGTCGGGCCGATCCCGAATCCTGGATCGCCGGCCTCCCACGGTTGTGTCCGGATGCCGCGTGAAATGGCCAGGACCCTCTTTGCGAAGGCTCCTGCAGGAACCAGGGTCACCATCGTTCATTAGGAAAACCGGGCGGCGCCTCAAGAGGCGCCGCTTGCTTGTACAAGTTCGGGAGCCTTCGTTACTTCGCCGGGGGCCAGGCCAGGCGGCCGGCATCCTTGACCGGGATACTCCAGAGCTTGTGACCGGCGGTGACAAAGAGGGTTTTGAGTTCCGGTCCCCCGAAGGTGCAATTGGTGACCATGTCCGCGGGGACCGGGATGGTCTGCAGGAGTTCTCCTGCGGGGGAAAAGACATAGACACCGGCCTTGTATTTATTGCTGGTCTCCACCGGGGGTTTGGGAAAGTTGAAGCCGGCGGTGGCGAAGAGGCGTCCCTTGGAATCCAGAGCCATGCCGTCGGGCCCGCGGTCGCTACCCCAGTCGAAGAGGAGCTTGCGGCTCTTCGGAGCGATCGTGCCGTCTGGCTTGAGATTGAAGCGCCAGAGCTTGCGGTTTCCCCCCAGACCTTCATCGGGACCGTCGTTCACATTGTCAGCCACGAAGAGGAAGCCGTCGTCGGCCGAGACCAGGATGCCGTTGGGGCGGTGCACCTCGTGGGTGATGATGCGGGTGATCTTCCCGGGGCCATCGATGCGGTAGACACCCTCGATTTCCTTCCCGTGATCGTCAAACTGTTCAAGATCGTCGCGGTTTCCGTAGCGCGGGTCGCTGAAGTAGATGCGACCCTTGGAATCCACGGCGAGATCGTTAGGCGAGTTGAACCTTTTCCCCTGGTAGCGTTCGGCCAGGACAGTGACCGTTCCATTCTCCTCCGTCCGGGTCACCCGCCGGTTACCGCCTTCGCTGCCACCCTCGCAGGCCATGAGGCGCCCGCTTTGGTCAAAGAGCAGTCCATTGGCCCGTCCCGAGGGAGTGCGGAAGACATGCATCGCCCCCTTCGGGTCACGCCGCATGATCCGGTTGTTGGCAATGTCAGTGAAGTAGACATTGCCGCTGGGGTGCCAGGCCGGGCCCTCGGTGAAGGCCACGATGCCTTCCAGGGTGAGTTGGGAATTGTCGGCAATCTGGGCGTGGAGTGCCAGTCCCAGGGACAAGAAGAGAGGCAAACAGGGGGACAGTCTCATGTTGCGGAACCTAGGGGCTCCTATCGTGAACCGCAAGAAGTAGCAAGGGGGCCTGCCTGCCCGGGAACCAGATCGAATCCCGGACGACGACGGTGGGCCATCTTCGCTGAAGATCGAACCAACCGCTACTTGTCGAAGAACTGTGAGAATTGAGCGGTGGCGGCCAGGCCGGCCTTTCCATAGTAGAACTCCGCCGCGTCGCGCACCCCCGCGCACTCCAGGTAGAATCCCGCAATTGCGTAGAGGAAGTGGTTTTCCGGTTCGCTCTCCGACAGCGCGAGGGCAACCACGGCCCGGTCGCGGAGAGGCAGGGAGCCGTAGGTGGTGGATTTCAGTTCGGCATTCGGCTCTGTGGCGAAGTGGAGCTGTCCTTCCTTGTCTGCCTTGGAAAGTCGCATTGGTTCCTTGGCGGAGGACAGCCGGATGGGCTCCCTGGGGAGGTTCTGGTCCGCGCCGAGCTCCGCCAGCTTGATGGTCATTTCACGGTCCACCCGTGTCACCACGCCGGATTTGGGAGTGCGCTTCACCCTCACATTGCGCGCGATCAACTTCTGTTCCATGATTGCGGGTTGATCGATCCGGTAGACGCGGATCTTGTTTCCTTCAACCGGCACGGCCCACACGATGGAGCCGTTGTCCAGGTTGTGGAGGTCATCGTAGGGTGAGAGCCGGGCTTCGCCAATGACGGTGCGCGGAATGACTGTCTCCAGGGAAGAATCGAGCACCAGTTGTTGCAGGCCCGGAGTGCCATCCTCCCCGCCGAACTGATGCCATGCGAGGAAGATGTGATCTCCGTCCCGGGCAATTCTCGGATAGGCCCCGTAGGCTCCCTTCTCATACTTGGTCAGCCATTTCTCCCGCACGATCCTGCCCGTCTCATCGAGGATCTTGATACAGACATCGTGACCGTTGCGCTCGTTGGAGGAGGCAAAGACCACCGCATAGCGGTGGTTCGCGAGGGCCACCAAGCCGCCGGTCTGGCAGTGGGTTGTGTTGGCGCCGGTCTCTCCGGGGATGCTGTGGTAGGTCTTGTCCGCGGTCGCCGGGCCACCATTTCCGGGCCACCTGCTGAATCCCAACGCCCGCGGATAGGCATCTCCATGTGCCAGGGCAAAGAAGTCGCCGTTTGCTGCGATCAACCGCTGATCGAAATTGTGGCTGTAGAACCAGCCATGGCCTCCCGGCCGGGGAAGGCCTTTTTCGTTCAGGAAACCGATGAAGCCACCCTGGTGGCGGACTCCGTCGCCGAAGAGCTGGTTGTGAGCGAGGTAAAACGCGATCGTGCCGGTCCTCTCGTTGTAGGCGATGCGCGCGGTCCCGGCTCCGCCCGGCCCTCCCTTGGAGTTCACTTCCGACAGGTTGCGATCGCCGAAGATTCGCGTGTTGAACAGTTCCGTTCCCTCGGGATCGAATCCGCCAACCCAGTACGCGGCCCCCTTGTTGCCGTGCGCGTTGTCGGTTGAATAGCCGACCGCGTAGCCCTTGTCCCCGAGTCGAGTGGCACCGAGGAGAGCGTGCGCGTTCTTGATGAAGGAAGGAGAGAACTCCGCGGTCTTCGTGCCTTGCGCATCACAACGGAGGACGTGGATGCTTCCGGCCCCGGGGTTGTGCCAGGCGAGATCGTAGGCGCCTCCCGTCGCGGGCATCAGGGTGAGGAGGGGTTTGTTTCCGTAAGCGGAAAGATTGCTGACGGAAGCCGCGCCGGGCAGCTTGCCTTCGGTGACCCAATCCGAGTGCAGGGTCAGGCGGGAGTTTGCGAGGCTGTGATAGAGGTCACGATGCCATCCGTTCTCCAGCGCCGCGGTTGCCTTGAAATCGATCCCAGTGCCGAGCTTTCTTGTGCTTTGGGCGAGCAGTTGATGAATCGTTACTTGTCGCTCGCTGCTCTTCATCAGGAAATGGACGAAGCGGTTCGAGAACGCTCCATTCAGATCCGGAGCCGTGCCGAATTCCTCGTTCGAGAGGTGAAGCATACCGGACAAACTGGGACGGAGAACCATGTCGCGCAGGATCGCCTTGTGAAGGGCCTCCCTGAAGCTGGCCCGCGTGATCCCCTCTGCGCCCGGCTCCTTCCTGTAAACATTGAACGTTTCAAAGAACGACTCGTATCCCTTCGCGAGGAACGGCGGCAGCGGATCTTCAGGTCTCCACAGTTGCAGGACGAGCCGCGCCAGGTGGCCCTGCAGTAATCCCACGTCGATGCACTCCACCAGATTGTTGGAGAATCCCGGATGGAGGTTCCATGCGCTGAGCAGGTGGATTTCCACAACCGACGTGCCGTCCTCCTGGGGGCTGATCCTGCTGAATCCCTCGTCGGGATCACCTTCCGGGACGGCAGTCGCAAACGAACTCCCGGTCCGGTGAATTGTGACAGTGAACCGCACGTTCCTGACCCGGGTGGATGACGACGGAAGCTTGATGGCCTCCGGAAACACCTTCACCGCCTGCGCTGCATGATGAACGGCCTCGGCGGCCAGTTGCTTCGATACGTCGGTCCGCATCAGGACGCCGCTTCTCTGAAGTTCCCAGAACCCATCCCCCGCTTTCCTGCTCTTCGCCGCCAGCACCTTGATCTCGTTTTCCTGCAACGACGACCACTCCCACTTGCTGGGATATCGACGTTCCGCCGTTCCGCTCTGCGAGACAATCCCCGTAAGCACCGCAATTCCGACGCAATTCCTGATGTGAGTTACCGCTCTCTTCATTGCGGCGCAGGACAACACGCTCATCAGCCACAGGGATCGACATTCATTACGGCGAGAAGATTCTCCGGGTGGAGCGCTTCGCAGGACACGATTTGTTCGAGAGAAAAATTCCAACGGCATTCCCACTGCCATCATTATCGGGATGGCCCTGTTTGGCGAGTTGGAATGTCAGCTTCCGAGGACTGCTTCGGGGCCCTTCTTGAGCCCGGTGATCTTTCGAGAGGGAGCGCCATTCCTGCAACACGAGGGGATCTGCCCCTGGGGGGAGGATCGACGTTAGAAACGCTCGCCAGCCCCCGTCTTTCTCCCGACACTGTTCCGGCGGTCCGGGTCCGCACCCAACCAGAGATCATGAGCAACGTGCGCAATTTCGGAGCGATCGGTGATGGGAAGGCGGACGACACCAGGGCCATCCAGCATGCGGTGGCCACCGGTGACGGCGTTCTGGAGTTTCCGAGGGGGACCTTTCGGATCACCCGTCCCATCGAGGTGCCCCTCGAGCGGCGCGTCTGTCTCGACGGCGGTGGACAGGGCGTGGTGATGATGGAGGGGGTCGGTCCGGCCTTTCGTCTGGTCGGGTCTCATGGCGGGACGGGCGACCCGGGGACCATCCAACCGGAAGTATGGGACCAGTGTCTGCCCACGATCAGGAACCTGGTGATCGAGGGAGCTCATGCCGAAGCCGACGGCATTGAACTGATCGAGACGATGCAGGCGGTCCTCAAGGGGGTCCTGATCCGCAAGGTCCGCCATGGGATTCGCCTGCACGAACGGAATCGCAATGTGCTGATCAGCCACTGCCACCTCTACTTTAATACCGGGGTGGGGATCTTTCTCGATCGGGTGAATCTCCACCAGATCAACATCGCAGGCAGTCACATCAGCTACAATCGGCTGGGTGGTATTCGTATTGAGGGATCGGAAGTGCGCAACCTGCAGATCACGGGCAACGATATCGAATACAACAATCATCGCGCCCACGGCACGCAACCTGAACCAACTGCCGAGGTCTACGTTGATACCACCGCGGAGGGCTCCAGCGTCAACGAACTCACGATGGCCTCCAACACGATCCAGGCTACCGTTTCGCCCGGAGGAGCCAATATCCGGATCCTGAATCAACCGGGGAAGGATCGTCCGCCGGGATTATGGACCATCGCCGGGAATGTCATCGGAAGCCAGGAGAACAATGTGCACCTGACCGGATGTTCCGGCGTGGTCATCAGCGGGAACTGCATCTATTCCTGCGACCAGCGCAATCTCCTGGTCGAGAACTCAAGCCACCTGACGATCGGGACAAACAGCTTCCGCCGTCACACGTCCAGCATGCACACGGGTGTCCGGCTGGTGAATTCGCACGACTGTCTCATCAACGGCTGCACCATCGAGGACCAGGAACCCGGAGGACAGAAGAGCGGAGCCTCCCTGCTTGAACTGGAGCAGTGCCGACGCATCAACGTTTCCGGTTGCCAGTTCCTTGGAGGCGTCCCCTACGGGGTGGATGCGCGGGATTGCAGCCAGACCAACATCAGCGGCTGCACGATCGCGGACTGGCGGGAGGTGAAGAAGACGAAGGGGGCGATCCGGTTCCGGGGCGAGGGCAGGGCCAACCTGGTAACCGGCAATATCATATCCCCGGATGTTCCCGCCCCCGTGCTCGTCGACCCGGGAGTGACGGTGAAGGACAACCTCATCGAGGACTAACGGGCGCCCCTGCCGACCTGTCGGCCGATCACCTTCAGGAGCGAGAACTCTTCTCGTGGATGGTCCTGCCCTGCCTCCCAGATCATGACCCCGGCCAGTTTTCGTTGCCGGGCATGACGTATCTTTCGTGCGAGAGTGGACGGTCCGTTGAAGGCATAGCCGTTGATCTCATCGCGGTCAGGATCGGGCATTCGATTGCCCACGAGCTGGCGGTAGGAGTGCGCCCCCCGGGCCCTGTTGCGACCGTAGAAGGGCAGTCCCATGGCGATTTTCCCGGAGGGGCAGCCCCAGCCGATGAGGCGATCCACATCCTTGCGGGTCTTCTCCAGGGTTGCCTGCGGATAATCGTGGTCGTAGGACATGAGGTGCACCCGGTCCACTGTGGTGTAGGCCGACTTGCCGAGGTTCTGCCAGCTGGCCAGGGCGACCGTGACCAGGAGTCCGGGAGGCCCGAAGCTCTTCCGGGTGTCGGCCAGGAGGGCCCGGTAGGCAGCCAGTTCTGCGGGCCCTTTCGGGTGCTCCCAGTCGAAGTCGACTCCGTCGAACCCGTTGTTCCGGCAGAAGGCCAGCAGCTCAGCCACTAACTGCTTGCGGAGTTTCTCCCGGGGACCCAGGGCAACGAATCCCTGCGAGCGATTCCATCCGCCCACGCAGAGGAGAAGACGGCAGCCGGTGACGCGTTTGATCTCGTGAAGCTTCTTCAGGACGGCGGGATCGACGGGCGTCCCGGCCAGCCTCCCGTCTGCCGGCGGTGTCAGACCAAAGTAAATGAGATCGGTGAGGGGCTTGAGAGATTCCGGAACTACCTCAGTCACCCGGTAGTGGGGCAGGTAGCCGGCCACCACGAACTGGTCCTGCCCGTCGTCGGCAACGGCGTGGACGGCAGAAAGGAAGGAGACACCCAGGATCAATGCAGTGACGTGTGCACGAGACGGCATTCGCACTGATAACAGGGTCCCCCCGGTGATCCAGAATGGATTATCGGCCATATTGCATGGGCATCCCCTGGAATGGCTTTCCCCGGCTTTTCAAAGGAAGTTCCGCGGGATAGCGTGGCACCATGAATTCCCGCTTTGCCCTCACTGTGGGCTCTCTCTTCTGGATGTTGACGGCTTCCCTCGGAGCTGCGTCGGGGCCTTCCGATCTCAAGGCGGTGCCTGTGCCGAACAGGCTGGGACTCACCCTGCACGAGTACCGATTCTCCTGGCTCGCACCGGGTCAACAAGGCTACCGCGTTCTGGTGGCGAGCGATGAAAGGAGGCTGGCCCTGGATGTTGGTGACCTGTGGGACAGCGGACAGCGCATGGCTTCCCTTCCCGACAAGCCGGTCGAGGGAGTGATCATCCGGGGAGAGTGTCTCTGCCGGGGCAAAGCCTTCGAGGCGGGAAGCACGGTGTGGTGGAAGCTCCGCACGTGGGACCGCGAGGGGCTCCCCGGAGACTGGAGCAAGCCGCAGCAGATCTCGATTCCTGTCGCCGACCTTTCCGTGAAGGCGATCCCGCGGCCTACCTCCATGCACGGTGCAGTCAGGTTTGTCGATGGGAAGGACGGCAAGGCGGTTGCCCTCAGCGACCAGGCGCGAATTTCGGCGGCAGACTATGGTGGCCTCCGCCTGCCTGCCACGACGATTGCGGCGTGGATCAAGCCGGAGCGTCTGACCGACAGTTGGCAGTGCATTTATCGCAAGGATGATGGGGCGCGCCGCCTTCTTGCCATCGGCAGGGAGGGGCCTTTCTGGGGGCTCTGGTGCGGGTTTTCCATCGGGGGGAAATATGTCGAATTTGGAGCCCCCTACGAGGGAAGGAAGCTGGGTGACGAAGCCTGGCACCACGTGGCGGTTACCTTCGCGCAGGAGATGCTCCGGCTCTACGTGGATGGGGTGCTGATCGGTGAGCAGAAGCAGCCGGGAACCTTGAGCCCCGGCGGGAATGCCCCGGCGTTTATTGGATCGGATCGTGGACGGAGTGAGTTTTTCCAGGGAGGGATTGATGATCTGCGGATTTATGAAGGCGGCCTGACGAAGGAGCAGATCGCGGCGTTGGCGCTGGGAAAACCGGAGGGGATCAAGGAACCACTGGCGGCGCACTGGAAGTTCGATGGAGAGGTCAGCAATGAGGCGGTGGTGGTCCCGGAGGTGGCCCCCAACCGGATCGTGCTGCTGGGCGGCAGCCTGGTTTACGGGATGGAGAAGCACGGCTTTTTCGAGTCGGCAGTGCTGTCCCGCTGGCCGCATCACGAGATCACCGTCCGGAACCTGGGCTGGCCGGGGGATGATGTGACAGGCACCGCGCGCGGCGAGTTTCAGTCAGCCCGTGGTCCGGGAACGTGGCGTCCACGGGGAAGTGATCCCGGGGCCGGCTATCAGGAACTGCTCTCGCAGGTCCGGTCCGCCAAGCCCACCACCATGATGGTAGGTTATGGGGCGGAGGCAGCCTATCTCGAGAGCGAGCCGGAGATGAAGGAATTCCAGATCGGGTATCGACGCCTGCTGGATGACCTCGAAACGACCGGGGCGAATCTGATTCTCCTCACCCCCGTTCCACAGGGTGAAAGGCATCCGGTCCCTCCCACGGTGGCCGGGCGCAATGTGCGACTCAGACAGGCCGCACGTTTTATTCGGGAACAGGGAATCAAGCGCAGGCACGAGGTGATCGACCTGCAGGGGTTCGAAGGTGAGGAGGCGGACAACTACCGCGTGGCCATTGATCTGACCGAGAAGGGATACCGTGACCTGACCTCCATGATCGCCCATGACCTGGATCTCAACGGCCAGGTGGAGATCACCAGTCACGAGGATGGAGGCGGATTGGCCCGGGTCGGGGGGAAAGGCCTTCGGGTCGCTGATGTGCAGGAAACGAAGAATGGTGCCCGGGGGACCATTGTGCTCGATCAACTCCCCAGCGTCGCCTCACCCATCGGTCTTGGCGGAGGCAGAAATCTCTACCATGACGGCGATCTCATCGGGCGGGCGTCCCAGCCACCCGGGACGGGAATCGTTGAAGCAGGGCCCGATCTGGAGCAGGCGGAGGCTCTTCGCCGCGTGATTGTCCGGAAAAACGGTTACCACCGGGCCAAGATCCGACCGCTCAACAAGACCTACATCTTTCTCTTTCGTCGGCACGAGATGGGTCACTTCGCACACGAAATGGAGGAGTATGAAGATCTGGTGGAGGGGGCCGAAGAGCAGATGGCTCTCCTGCGTGTCCCCCGGGCCCACCGTCACGAATTCCGCGGCCTGCGGGCGTGGTCTGCCCCTCGACAGTATCCTGATCACGAAGTTCCGAAGCAGATCCCGGCTCCCGACGTCAAGGAGGAGCTCTCTGCTCTCAAGGTTGCGGAGGGGTTCCAGGTCAATCTTTTCGCCAAGGACCCGATGATCGCCAATCCCATCAACCTGAACTGGGATCTGCGGGGGAGGGCCTGGGTCTCGACCTCCTCGACCTACCCTCATCCCCGGCCCTGGGAGAAACCCAACGATCGTATTGTGATCCTGGAAGATACCGATGAAGACGGGGTAGCGGACAAGCATACCGTCTTCGCCGAAGGGCTGCTTGTTCCCCACTCAGTCATGCCGGTGCCGGGCGGAGCCTACGTATGCAGTGCCACCGAGATCCTCTTTTTGACTGACTCGGACGGTGACGATGTGGCCGAGTCGCGGGACGTGATTTTCTCGGGATTTGGTAACGCCGACGTCCACCACATGATTCACGGATTGCGCTGGGCGCCATGGGGAGATCTGCACTTCACGCAGTCGATCTATATCAACAGCTTCATCGATACGGTACATGGTCCGCGTCGCATAAATGGAAGTGGGATCTGGCGCTTCCGCCCGGAAACCCTGCGGCTTGAGCCGTTCGCCACCGGCATGGTCAATCCCTGGGGGTTTGCCTTCAACCGCTGGGGCCAGTCCTTTGCCACCGATGGGGCGGCCGGGCAGGGGCCACACTACGTTTTCCCGGGCTCTGCCTTTCGTTCGGCGGTTGGAGCACATCGTGTTCTCGATGGGCTCATCCGTGGAAAACCCAACAATACGGGGGGAGAATTCGTGGCCGGGCGCCACCTTCCCGACCACTGGCAGGGAAGTTTCCTGGGCAATGACTTCAGGGCCAATCGCACGGTGCGTTATGAATTGGAGGAAAGTGGGAGTGGCTACCGGGCCGAGGAGGTCGAGACCGTCCTCCACTCCAGCCATCGATCCTTCCGGCCGGTCGATATCAAGATGGGGCCACGGGGCGCGATCTACGTGGTCGACTGGTACAACGCCATCATCGACCACGGGGAGGTCGATTTCTATCATCCGCTGCGTGACAAATCACACGGACGCATCTGGCGGATCACTGCAGAAGACCGGCCCTTGCTCTCAGCCCCGGCTATCGCAGGCGCACCTTTCCAGGATCTGTTGGACCTGCTCAAGTCCCCGGAACCCTGCACGCGTACCCAGGTCAAGCGTGAGCTCGCCTCCCGTCCCGGCGAGGGAATGATGAAGCCGGTTCTTGAGTGGGTGGAGAATCTGGACCGCGCCGACCCGCACTTTGAGCACCATCGTCTGGAGGCCCTCTGGCTTCTCATGGGTAACCGGGTTGCCCCGCCCGGGCTCCTGGAGATCATCCTGCGCTCGCCCTCGGCTCAGGCACGGGCTGCCGCAGTGCGGGCTGCCGCGATCTGGGACTCGCAGGCCGGGGAGATCGATCCGCTCGTCATCCTGGGCCACGCCGCCAATGATGAACATCCTCAGGTTCGACTCGAAGCGGTTAATGGTCTGCGGGATGTGGGTTCGCTTGAGGCTGCCAACCTTGCCCTGCGTGCCTTGGATCATCCTACGGACAACAACCTGAAATATGCCCTCGAATTAACCGTCCGGCACCTGCGGGACCAATGGCTGCCCGCCATGGAATCCGGGAAGCGGGTTTTTGAGGGAGTGCCCAGCCGCCTTGCCTACGCGCTGCGTGAGGTGAACGATCCCAGGGCCGTGGGCCGCCTGGTGGAGCTGGTCAGCTCGGGAGGGATCGAGGCGGACGATTTGCCACAGGCAGTGGCCACCATTTCTGCCCTTGGTGAGGAGGATGATCTCAGGGCCATGGTGAAGCTGGCAGGCAGGAGACCTGCCTTGCTGATTGCGGTGGCCCGGGGCGCTGCGGAGAACGATCGGGTTCCCGGGACTGGGAAGGAGATTCTGTCCTTGCTCGAGAGTAGGAATGCAGAGGTGGTGCGGGCGGCCGTGGAACTGGCGGGAATCTGGAAGCTCTCCTCCGCCCAAGCCAGATTGGTGATTATGGCGGGGGCCCCTCAGGCCGATCCCCTCACGGTATCCGCGGTCTGCCGAGCCCTGGGCAGGTTGGGGCACTACGGTCGATTGAAAGAGTTCAGCGAGCCTGGTCGAAGGACGGTCCTTCGCAGTCATGCGGTGGCAGCCTGGGCGCGAAGCGATCCCTCGGAAGCCGCGCTTCCGGCTGCGGCGCTTCTTGCCCAGCTCAAGGAAGAGGTGCAGGTAGGGATTGTGATGGAGTCTTTCCTCACCCATGAGCGTGGCCCGGCAGCCCTTTCAGCGGCCCTGGAGCGAGCGATCCTGCCGGAGAAGAGCGCGATTGAGGGAGTGCGGCGCGCGTATGCCTCTGGTCGAGAGGTGAGTGCCCTGATTGCAGTCCTGAACAAGGCGGGAAGTCTTGAACCGCTCTCCCAGGATCTTTCCTCCCAGCAGCGACGTGAACTTCTTGCAGAAGTTGCGAAGAGGGGAAGCATTGCCCGGGGGCGGGAGGTTTTTGAACGCAAGGCTCTGGTCTGCACCACCTGCCATCTCGTAAACAACCGGGGAGGAGTGGTAGGTCCGGATCTCACCAGCGTTGGGACCTATGCGACGCCCGAATCGCTGCTGGAATCACTCTTGAATCCCAGCAGCACGATCAAGCAAGGTTACGAGACTGCGGTGGTGACCAGGAAAGACGGAACCAGTGTGGCGGGACTCCTCCAGCGCAAGACGGACTCTGCGACCCTTATGCGGGATCCCACCGGCAAGGTGATCACCATTCCCAGTGGTGAAATTGCAAGGATCGACCGTAGCCCGGTATCGCTGATGCCGCCCGGACTGACGGCCTCCCTCCGGCGTGATGAACTGATCGACCTGGTGCGTTATCTGACCTCGTTGGGGAAGGAGTCCTGAGAACACGGTCTTTCTCTAGTCTGTGACGTCCACCCTGACGTCATCAATGGAAAGGCCACTGAAAGCGTCAGCGGTTCCATCACTGACAAAGTTGAACTCGATACGAACATTCTCGCCAATGACCTCGATCGGGACCGGGACACTGATGCCGGTGTAGGCGGTATCGAAGGCGGTCATGTCCAGG
>Ga0208128_1000040_pt1 | contig 44512 bp, 47 predicted proteins | sample ETNtaG_35_FD_185758 | JGI IMG/M metagenome (GOLD analysis project Ga0208128, IMG submission 185758) | Marine microbial and viral communities from oxygen minimum zone, Eastern Pacific Ocean - ETNP201306PF51B (SPAdes) (version 2) | ecosystem: Environmental > Aquatic > Marine > Oceanic ... | reverse complement strand
TTTAAACACCACATCAGCGTTGATTTCTGCTGCTCGAAGTGAGGCCGTGGTGTCTGTTGTGAAGAAAGGATTGCCGCAGCCTGCACCAAACACAACCACTCTGCCTTTCTCTAGATGACGGATCGCTCGCCGACGGATATAGGGCTCTGCCACCTCTTGCATTTCGATTGCGGTTTGTACTCGGGTAGGTACTCCTGCTCGCTCTAAGCCATCCTGCAGTGTGATTGCATTCATCACTGTGGCCAACATGCCGACGTAATCGGCCGTGGCGCGATCCATGCCTGCTGCAGAACCCTTAAGGCCTCGAAAAATATTGCCACCTCCGACAACGATCGCCAATTGGGTGCCATTGGCCACCACTTTTGCTACATCTTCAGAGATGGACTGAACAATTGCTGGGTCAATTCCATAACCCTGATCACCCATCAGCGCTTCCCCGCTGAGTTTTAGGAGGACTCGCGCGTAGGCCATTTATTATCCAGATTCAGTTGACAGTAGCAAGTCTCCTTCAGGCACCCTTTTGGCCGGATAGTTTCACTGGTCATCGCTTAATGCACTTGTTTGTATAAGGCAGTCGTTATTGATTAATGACAGAGAGCGTCGGCGCTCATAGTCGTAGTGATGTGATGGCTCGCCTCACCCTCTCTGCTCTTGATCGCATCAGCAAAGATCCTTCTTGTTGGAGGGACCCCATGGTGCATAGAGCGCTGTTGATAAGTGGCCTTTCAGTTCTTACTGCAGCGAATCAACTATTAAGGGCAGATATTGAGCTCAAATGATCGATTGCTTTAGAACTCAATGCCTGCCTGTGCTTTGACACCTTGTTCCTTGAAGGGGTGCCGCACTAAGGTCATTTCTGTGACCAGATCTGCTTGCTCAATTAGTTCCTTTGGTGCGCCTCTACCAGTAAGGGCAACGTGTGTCAGGGGTGGTCTTTCGACTAGTCCTGCCAGCACATTTTCTACAGTTAGATATCCCAGTTTCATCGCCACATTGATCTCATCGAGCACCACAAGTTTGTGAGCCTTACTGCGCAGGTAAGTCAGAGATTGTTGCCAGGCCTTTGTTACTAATTGCTGGTCTCTTTGTCTGTCTTGCGTCTTCCAGGTGAAGCCCTCACCAAAAGCATGCCAGTTCAATGCTTCACCAAAAACTTTTAGCGCCTTTGCTTCGCCTGGCTCCCAGCCGCCTTTAATGAATTGCACCACTGCAACATGCTCGCCATAGCCAAGGGTGCGTAATACCAGGCCAAGTGCAGCAGTGGTTTTGCCTTTACCTTGTCCTGTGAAGACCAGGATTAATCCTTTTTCTTTGTCTCTTTTCTCTACACGCTGGAGCTGCACCTCATCTCGACGCTGCATTCGTTTGCGGTAGCTCTCATGATCCGCATCTGGTGCTAAATGGCCACCGATGCCGAGAGTCTCTGCAGTGTGATCTAGTTCAGATGTCTCAATCTGGTTGGCTGAATTAGAAGGTGTTGGTGTTGTCATCAAATTGATGGGGATGCCGTGAGCATTGTTTGAAGCTGGTTTTGCTATGGGAGGCGGGCTGTGATCAGTTGCATTGCTTGGCCTGCAAGTAGTTTTTGCTCGACATGCGTGAACCCCAACTCTTGAAGCTGATTTGGTAAATCTGTTTTGAGCATCAATAGAGCAGTTTCCGTTTCAAAAAGTGCACAAAACATCTTTTGGGGCAGCTTTAGGCAGGGGCCTGCCGGATGAAGGTCTACCAGTACTAGCCAGCCACCTGGTTGCAAGAGCCGTAGGCAGGTTTTGAGTACTTGCACTCGTCCTTCAGGGTTGAATTCATGCAATGCCAGGCTTAGTTGAATGGCGGCGAATTGGTTCGCTTTTAGCGGTGGGTCCTCTGCCATGCCCTCTACCTGTTGTAGTTGGGGGTGGTGCTCAGCTGCTAGTGCCAGTGCCTGTGGCGATACATCTAAACCGGTTACAGCGAAACCAGCCTTGATCCAAGGTGCTGCTGCTTCTCCAGAACCACAGCATAGATCTAGAACTTTTGCACCTTTAGATAGCTTGCCTTGAAGAGCATTAAAACCTAGTTTTCGCAATCGATTTACGCCCCCTACGCTTAGGGCCGAAATGGCGGTAACCATGTCATAAAACCAGCGATGCTGGTAGGCAAAGTTGCGCAGTGGTGAGCTCATCAGCTGAGTTTTCTTGCCAGGGCTGTATCAACAGCTTGTTGCTGGTCACGTCGGGTGATCCAGTGGTGATACGTGCGGGTGTGAATAGCCACTGAATGGCCCATCATTCTTGCTGCCACGGTGTCTGGGAGGCCGATGTGGATAGTGCGTACCGCCCAGGCATGTCTGAGGTTGTAGGGGGTTAGGGGTAATTCATAGCGTCGGAATTGTTCCGATACCCTTCGCCCTACTTGTTGCAGTGTGGTGTGATTCAGGTCGACATTGACCTTTGGTAGTGCCTGGGCATTGCTGCCTAGTTGTTCAAGTTCAAAGTGTTCAACCCAGTTGGGATGGAACGGCCAAACCTGATGCTCGCCGGTTTTTGTGTTCGGCAACACGCGCAGTACTTGATCGCTGCCCTTGGCGAGGGCGGATAGGTCACAGAAGAACACCTCGTGGTTGCGTAGGCCGTAAGTGGCCATAAGTCCATAGGCAAGTCGCCATCTTGGGTTGGGAATGTGCAGCACCGTTTCAATGATTTGGTTGTCACTGGGCAGTTGACGAAAACGGGCTCGATGTAGTCCATATCCGCCCGCTTCTGCTCGCCAGTCATCTGGTAGCGCTAGTTCAATATGACGAGCTAGTGCACTTAGGGCTGTGGCGCACTGCTGTCTACTGCGGCTGCCATCTGCATAACTGGCCAGAGTTTCACTTAGCAGGCTTGCATCAAAACCTTGTTGTTTATTGTTAGCGAGGCAGGCAAGTCTGCGTAGATAAGGCAGATAGGCGGAAGTCCATGTGGTGCGGCTGCCGGCTGGCGATCGTCGTCGATGTGGCTCAGCAAAGAATGTTGCTTCGAAGCTAGCCAACGCTTCCTTTACCCCACTTGCAATACCCCGAGGCTGCGCAAGTTCCGGTTTAGTCGTCCATTGAGACCAGTCGAATTGTCCGCGCTGCAGTTGGTAGTTCACTAGCTGCAATACGCGCTCGGCTTCTTTGAGGCCTTGTTGTTCTGCCTCAATTTGCAGGCTGATTCGCTGAGATTTGATCGGGCCTGTTCCTTTACGGCATGGCAGTGGCCCACGTAGGTTTAGCCACCTTCCACGCTGCTCAATTCGTAGGTTGATGCCGCTGCCAGCAAGGGCGCGGTTGATGTTGATCAGCTCGCTGCTGAGATCCATGGCCCTGTGGGGATGGTGCCACCTTGGCGTTCATGGCGGTTACGCTCAAGCCCTATTAGAGAATTCTTTCCTATATGGCCCGGGTCGGTGTCCTCTTGATGAATCTGGGGGGACCTGAGCGTATCCAGGACGTTGGGCCTTTTCTGTTCAATATTTTCGCCGATCCAGAGATTATTCGACTACCTAATCCTGCTCTTCAAAAGCCTCTCGCCTGGTTGATTAGCACGCTGCGCAGCAGTAAATCTGAGCAGGCTTATCGCTCAATTGGTGGTGGTTCCCCTCTGCGGCGAATCACGGAACAACAGGCTCGAGAGTTGCAGAGTCTTCTCCGACAACGAGGTATTGATGCCACTAGCTATGTGGCAATGCGCTATTGGCATCCTTTCACCGAATCCGCTGTGGCAGATATCAAGGCCGATGGGATCGATCAGGTTGTGGTGCTTCCTCTTTATCCCCATTTCTCGATTAGTACCAGTGGCTCGAGTTTTCGTGAGTTGCAGCGGTTGCGGCAGGCCGATACGTGTTTCCGGGATTTGCCGATACGTTGTATTCGCAGTTGGTACGACAACCCTGGTTATGTGCGTGCCATGGCGGAGTTAATCGCTGAGCAGATCCGCGTTAGTGATGTTCCTGCTGAAGCACACGTTTTTTTTAGTGCTCATGGTGTGCCTAAGAGTTATGTGGAAGAAGCGGGTGATCCATATCAGAAGGAGATCGAAGCTTGCACCAAATTGATAATGGCTGAGCTGGAGGGGCTTTTGGGCTATGGCAACCCCCACTCTCTTGCCTATCAGAGTCGTGTGGGTCCAGAGGAATGGCTTCAGCCCTACACCGATGACGTCCTTGAACAGCTTGGTAAGGCAGGAACCCTTGATCTAGTGGTGGTGCCGATCAGTTTTGTGAGTGAACACATCGAAACCCTTGAGGAGATTGATATCGAATATCGCGAGCTCGCGACCGAAGCAGGGGTTGTTCATTTCAGGCGGGTGCCTGCTCTTGATACCTACCCCACATTCATTGAGGGGTTGGCTGATTTGGTTGGATCCAGTCTTGAAGGGCCGGAGATCAATCTCGATGAGGCGGCAAAGCTGCCCGTTCGGGTGAAGTTCTATCCCCAGGAGAAATGGGAATGGGGCTTGAACACTAGTTCTGAGGCGTGGAATGGACGCTTAGCCATGCTTGGTTTTGCCGCCTTCTTGTTGGAGTTATTCAGTGGGCATGGCCCTTTGCATGCCATTGGGTTGCTTTGAACTGCGGCCATTGTTTCCCCTGATCCGTTTCTTGGTTGCGATCACTGCTATCGCTTTGGCCCCACTGGTAACAGTTGGTGCTGTTGCAGAAAGCCTTTGGCAATCAGGGGTTTTCCCAATCGTTCAGTTTGAGGGCTACTCAAGTCATTTTGGTCGTCGTCTAGGCATCTCAGGCAATGAAGAGCTACATACGGGTTTAGATATTGCTGCGCCTCTTGGTTCTCCCGTTCTTAGCTGGTGGTCTGGAGAAGTTGTTGAAATTATTGACGACAGTATCTGTGGTCTTGGGGTAGTGATCGTATCTGGGGATTACGAGCATATTTATTGCCATCTGCAGCAGCAGTTCTTGCATCGAGGCCAGAAGGTGCGTGGGGGGCAGCCGATCGGGAGGGTTGGTGTCACTGGTCGCACCAGCGGTCCCCATCTGCATTGGGGCATTCGCTATCGCGGTAGATGGCTCGATCCCGGATTGATTCTGCGGGAGATGGTGAAGAGCTAATAGGCAAACTGTATGGCAGGCCTTTAATCTTGATGAGCAGTTCACGCCTTGCCGCTGCTGTGACCTTGACTTCCTCAGCCACGGCTCTCGGTGATTCGTCACAACAGGAGCATCGGCGAATCATCGGTGCGGATGCTCTGATGGATGCTCTACGCCGTCACGGCGTTGAGACAATCTTCGGTTACCCAGGTGGGGCGATCCTGCCCATTTATGACGCAGTTCATAAGGCTGAGCAGCAGGGTTGGCTGAAGCATATTCTCGTTCGCCATGAGCAGGGTGGTACCCATGCTGCTGATGCATATGCTCGAGCCACAGGTCGGGTGGGGGTCTGTTTTGGTACCTCTGGACCAGGGGCTACCAATTTGGTGACGGGCATTGCAACGGCCCAGATGGATTCGGTGCCGATGGTGGTGATCACCGGCCAAGTCGCTCGCCCTTCCATCGGTACAGATGCCTTTCAGGAAATTGATATTTTTGGGATCACCCTGCCAATCGTTAAGCACTCTTGGGTGGTACGCGAACCGGCGGATCTGGCTTCGGTTGTTGCTCAGGCGTTCTTTATTGCAGCATCTGGTCGCCCTGGCCCGGTATTGATCGATATCCCTAAAGACGTCGGCCAGGAGGAATTTGATTACCTACCGGTAGAGCCTGGCACTGTGGTGCCTCCTGGATTTCGACTGTCTCCAATACCAGAGCCTGCTGCGATTGAAGGGGCTTTGGAATTAATCGAGAATGCCCAGCGGCCTCTTCTCTACGTGGGTGGAGGCGTTGTCTCAGCAGGAGCCCACGAAAGTCTGAAGGGCTTTGCCGAACGCCATCAGATTCCAGTAACCAACACATTGATGGGTAAGGGAGCCTTCGATGAGTGGCATCCTCTCGCTCTTGGCATGCTGGGGATGCATGGTACGGCTTATGCCAATTTCGCTGTCACTGAGTGCGATTTATTGATCGCGCTCGGAGCACGTTTTGATGATCGGGTTACCGGCAAGCTCGATACCTTTGCGCCTCGCGCCAAGGTGATTCACTTTGATATCGATCCAGCGGAAGTGGGTAAGACTCGACGGGCCGATATTGCGGTACTCGGTGATGTTGGCAGCAGCCTGGTCAGCTTGCTTGAGCTCAGCAAGAAAAGGCCTGTGGAGCCGATGACTTCGGTTTGGCTGGACCGCATTGATGGATGGAAGCAGCGTTACCCACTGACAATTCCTCCCCAGGAGGGTGCGATTTATCCCCAGGAAGTGCTGTTAGCGATAAGGGATTTGGCTCCTAATGCCTACGTGACTACAGACGTAGGTCAGCATCAGATGTGGGCTGCTCAGTACTTACGGAATGGGCCTCGCCAGTGGATCAGCAGTGCTGGTCTGGGCACCATGGGTTTTGGTATGCCGGCTGCTATCGGTGCACAGATCGCCATGCCTGATGAACAGGTTGTTTGTATTGCCGGTGACTCCAGCATCTTGATGAATATTCAAGAGCTCGGGACTTTGATTCAATACAGCATCCCCGCCAAAATTGTGATTGTTAACAACCACTGGCAGGGAATGGTGCGCCAGTGGCAGGAAAGTTTCTATGAGGAACGCTATTCAGCTACTGACATGCTTCCCGGTATGCCGGATTTCGTGGCATTAGCCAAGGCCTTTAGGGTTGGTGGGGTACTGATCACTGATCGAGAGGATCTCAGGCCACAGCTGAAGCAGGCCCTCGCTACACCAGGGCCGATGCTCATTGATGTGCATGTTCGGCGGCATGAAAATTGCTATCCGATGGTTCCTCCCGGGAAGAGCAATGCTCAGATGGTGGGTTTGCCTGCTCACCCTGAACTTGCCATGGATACGACGCGTGGCTGTGGATCTTGCGGTGCCACTACTGCCCATGAGCATCTCTATTGCCCAGCTTGTGGTGTCTCTCTTTGATGCGACGAATTCAAGGCTTACTGCTAAGTCTTCTGCTTGTCTTGTTGATCTCACCCTTGCCAGTAATGGCAGCGGAAGTACTCCGTGTGCGCAGCTCCTCTTTGCTGCAGGTCGGTGATCACAACAGAACTTATACGGTGCGTCTTGCTTGCTTGGAGGTGGATCCTTCCAATGAGGCGGAGGCAATAGCTTGGCTGAAGTCAGAGTTGCCTCGTCGTCGTCGGGTAAATCTGCGACCTGAGGGTGCTAGCGATGGTGTGCTTTTGGCCAGGGTGAATCCGATTGGCAGCGAAGTAGATCTAAGTACAGGGCTAGTTACTGCCGGTTTGGGTCGCTTGATATGTGAGTCAGCTGTGAGTTGAGATATCAGTGTGCCTGCTTCAACAAAAAGCTCCTTGAGAAAGATCCTGTGATAAACCCAGACTGCCCTGATCAAGGGATCTACCTTCTATACCTTGGGTCTTCCGGTTTATGACCCCTTCTTCAGAGGTTCCTTCAATAGATTCAAATTTGGCGACAGGTTCAACTTCAAGTGTGACCTGGAGGAAAAAGTTCTTCCAGGCTCCCTGGGGGAGCTGGTTGATGACTTTTGCCAGTCTTCTTGGTTGTCAGGCAGTCTCGGCAAGTGGGCTGTTGTCTACATCTGTGGTGGTTCTACAGCCACAGGGATTGGGCTTGGAAGCCGCTAATCAGGCTTTCCTCAAGGGCTTTCTGTTAGCAGAGGACCAGGTAAGGGGTTGTGGCCATTTGGCCGCATTTGTGGAATTCCGTCCGCTGAATGTGGATGTTGATCCGGCCGTGGTCTTATCAGGCAACCCGCGGCTGAAGTTAGTAGTGGCACCACCTGCTGCTGACCTTCGCGCTTTCTCTGCTCTGGTCGCTAAGCGGGACCTCAGTGTGGTGTTGCCTTATCAGCGTGGGGCTTCGATGGATGCTGAGGCTGGGTTGGAGTTACCTACTCGACTGTGGCCATTGGTTGCACCTGCTAGTGACGATATTCAGGCCATGGCTAAAAAGGTTTTGGAGCAGGGGTGGCAGCGCGTGATGGTGGTGCGGGATCCATCGGATCTTGGTCTTAGTTCCGCGAAATCTTTTGTGGAAGCATTTGAGGCCATTGGTGGCAAGGTTGAAAGCTATGAGCCCGAGCTGGTTCAGAGTATTAATCCTGATGATGGTGATCGTCTTAAGCGCTTTCAGCAGGACGTGGCTTGGCTAGGTCCTGATGCGCTTGTTTTAGCTTCTAGCCCTTCGGGTCCGCTTGCTAAGGCTTTGAGAAAATCTCAGAAGGATGGATTACTAGGTTGGCAAACAGGAAAGCCAGCCTGGGTGTGGCTTGCATCAGCGGATCAAGTGAAAGGTATGGGTCCGGAGGTCTGGGATCAGCTTTTGATAAAGCGACCTGCCAGTGGACCTGGCTGGCAGAAATTTTCAGAATCGTTTGAGCAGCGGTGGGGGCATACCCCAAATCTCCTAGCCGCAGCTGGTTTTGATACGGCGCGTTTAATCGCTCTGTCAACTATTTCGGCTAATTCGCTCTCAGCAGAGAGAACTGCTGATCCTTTTGGATGGGTTGATCTAGAAAGTGAACCGCAGCCCCTTTGCAAGGCTCTACGTATACGGGCCGACGGAAAGCCAGTGCGCTTGGAAGGTGCTGCTAGCAGCTTTGATCTGCGTCCAGGGCAGTCGCCTTCTGGTGAGACGGATATCACTCGAGTCTTTGCTTTAGGGCCTGGCTGAGGCAGGACTTGAGCCCATTGCGATTTAATCAGGATTGGATGTAGCTGATGGGTTTTGCACGTGAGGCTGGTGATGTGTTGCGGTTGAGTGAACTAAAACTTCCCCTTGATCATCCGCCAGAGGCTGTTGAAGCAGCAATTCTCAAGCGCTTGCGTATTTCCCCTTCTCAGCTCATCAGTTACCGGCTGGTGAAACGAAGTGTTGACGCGCGACGTCATGAGCGAATCCAGTTCATATACAGCGTGGATGTGGTGGTGTCAGGGGAGGATGCTTTGTTGAAGCGCCATGCTCGCAATCCGAAGATTCGCAAAGCTCCAGATACTAACTATTATCCCGTAGCTAAGGCTCCATCAGATTTCCCTAAGGCAGGAATTGAGCGGCCGGTTGTGGTGGGTGCAGGTCCTTGTGGTTACTTTGCCGCTCTACTTCTGGCCCAGATGGGTTTTAGACCTTTACTTCTTGAGCGTGGTCAATCGGTAAAAAAACGCACGGCTGAAACCTTTGGCTTTTGGAGGGGAAAGCAGCCTTTCAATCCTGAGTCCAATGTCCAGTTTGGCGAAGGTGGGGCTGGTACTTTCTCCGATGGCAAGCTTTATAGCCAGGTGAGTGATCCTGAGCACTATGGGCGCAAGGTGCTTGAAGAGTTAGTTGCAAGTGGAGCAAATCCAGAGATACTTGCTCTGCAACGTCCTCACATTGGCACCTTCAAACTGGCCACTGTGGTGCGTGGAATGCGGGCAAAGATTGAGGAGCTTGGCGGTGAGATTCGATTCGAAACTAGGGTTGTCGAATTGCTTTTGCGGCAAGACTTAGATAATTCAGGCTCTGGTAAGCCCTTGCAGGTGGAGGGTCTGAGGCTTGCTAATGGCAGCACAATTAGCAGTCGCCATGTAGTGCTTGCCTTGGGACATTCAGCCCGGGATAGCTTCGCCATGTTGGAAACAATTGGGGTGAAACTTGAGGCCAAGCCTTTTTCTGTAGGACTCCGCATCGAACATCCCCAGTCTTTGATCGACCGAGCCCGTTGGGGCTCAATGGCTGGTCATCCGCAACTCGGTCACGCTGAATACAAGCTTGTTCATCACGCCCGCAATGGTCGCTGTGTTTACAGCTTTTGCATGTGTCCGGGGGGAGTTGTGGTGGGTGCTACATCGCAAACCGATTGCGTGGTTACCAATGGCATGAGTCAGCACACTCGAAATGAACGCAATGCCAACAGTGCTTTAGTTGTGAATCTGGAGCAGGAGGATCTGCGCGGTTTTGAGCGTTGGCCAGGTGATCCGTTGGCAGGTGTGGCTTTGCAGCGGGATCTGGAACAACGAGCTTTTCAGCTTGGAGGAGGTGGATATTGCGCTCCTGTTCAACGTCAGGAGGACTTCCTGGCTGGCAGGCCTTCAACGGCTTTAGGAGAGGTAAAGCCCTCTTACTTGCCAGGAATAAAGCTGGTCGACCTTAACCAGGCCCTGCCTGCACCATTAATTGAGGCAATAAAGGAGGCTCTGCCAGTGTTTGCCAGACGCTTGTCAGGTTATGAGCATCCCGATGCGGTGCTCACAGGGGTTGAGACCCGTACTTCATCTCCGGTGCGTATTCCCAGGGATGATTGTCTTGAGTCGCTGAACACCAGAGGATTGATTCCTGCTGGGGAAGGGGCCGGTTATGCCGGGGGCATCCTCTCGGCTGGTATCGATGGGATTAGAGCAGCAGAAGCCTTGGCTCAACAGCTTGTTGTTGCGCATTCTTCAGCTTGAGAGACGATTCCGCTCCACTGCACTGTTTTCACTTGGTCCCTTCGCCATGAATAAAACAGGCTGGCTTCCGCCACTGTGCAAAGCGGGCAACTATTGATCTGATTGATGCTCAATCCAGCTAGCAGTAGCTGTTCAATAGCAGCCAAGCGAATGTCTAGACGCAGTCGCTGTTGTTCTATGTCGTCAGCGAGAACTCCTCGTGCTTTCAGTGCGGAAAGAAGTTTTCCCTGCTCAACTGTTGGGTTATCGGTAGCGGCTTCAAGGCTCTGTGCTACTGCTTGAGCTACATCGGCTTCAACTTGATAGTTTTTACCGCTTACTGCTGGCCCTAGAGCAATCAGCAGGTCTTCCTTTCTTGCCCCACGAGATAGCAATCTTGATAGGGCTTCTGGCAGGATCCTGGCAACTACGCCGCGCCAGCCGACATGGCAGGCCGCAGCATGACCTGTGTGCTGGTCGGCAATTAGAACCGGAATGCAGTCGGCACTACAGACCCAGAGACTTTGTCCACCCCTATCGCTGACTAGGCCGTCGGCTTGTGGCCAGGGCGCTCGGAAAGCCCTTGAGGCGTCAAGAACGCTGCCGCCATGAACTTGTTGGGGACGATGCACGCTAACCCCAGCACTCAGATAGCCAGCCAGTTCATCTGGTCCTCTACCTTGCCAACGTCGTGTGAAGAATCCATGTTCGAAGCCTGCCTTTTCAAGAAGATTGGCTTGTAGGTAGTAGCCCCCGTAGCAGCCGGCCCAGGTCCATCCTTCGAGTTGATTGAACAGGGTGTCTGGGGCATTAAGCGGGTCTTGTTCGTCAGCTTCCGCTGTTTGCCCCGTTGTTGTCATGGTTGAGGTAGGTCGCGCATCATCCAGAAACCGGCAAATTGTTGATCATCTGGGGAGGTTTGTACAGAGATGAATTGCAGTCCACCTGCTTGCTCCTTTGCATCTAGAAGGTTCTGTTGAAAGGCTTTGGCAGTTTTTTCATCTAAATCCGTTACTAACCAGCGATCGTCTTGGCCTGCTTCAAGCAGAAGTTGTGTTCCATGAATTACTAAGCAAACTGGTTCTAGGCTTCCTAGCCAGCCAGCAAGTGCTAAAGCGCGGGTTTGACTGAACATCCGCACACCTGGCACCAGGATGTTTTCGTCTTCGTTCGCTCCAACCGGCAGCAGGCCGCTGAATCCGATCGGCCACTCTTGAGCTTCGCGTAGCAACCCAATAGGGAGTGACGCCCAACTCCAGGCGTCTCCCCTTACGGCCTCTGGCAGGGGCACTGGCGGTGTGAGCATGGGGACTGGCGGAGGGGCTAGGGGGCCTGCCATGTAACCCTCTTCAAGGGGGTAGACATTTCGTTCACGCTCTGCGAGCCAATCAAGTAGGGCATAGGTTCTGCGGCTTGCGATAACTTCGATATCTAGTTCTGCAGCAGCCCGTTGCACCATGGTGCGCATTGATATACGCCAGCAGCGAATTCTTAGAGGGGCTTCCCATCCTTGTGATTGAGATTCTTGTAATGCTTCTCTTAGAGCATCGGTCAGCCACATTGAATTGACTTCTGTTGCAGGGCAGCGTTTCTCCCAGAGGAATTGAGTAGTTGCTAATGGGTCCGGAGAGCTGCTGATTAATAACTCCCAACGCTTCTTGCCATCAGATTCAAGGATTGGTCGAGAGTAGAAGTCCAGCTCCCAGTCAGTTTTAGGGCGCAGATCTGTGCTTTTGGGTGTATTGGCTGCAATCATCCCGCTGACTGCTCCTGCTGCCTGAGGACGTTACGAGCTTTGTTGGCTCTTTCAGTTGCTTCAGCCATAACCTTGTCTTTTTCGATTAGAAGTTCACCTGGAATTCCTTCGAGAAGGGCTGTGTTTAGGGCAATTCGGCCACGACCAGGGTCCATTTCGGTGATCAAGGCTTTTACTCGATCTCCTTGGTTGAAAACTTCTCGTAGAGATCGAAGACTGCCACCGGTGATCATTGATTGGTGAAGCAAACCACTTACTCCTCCTAGGTCTACGAAGAAACCGTAGGGCTTCACTGCCACAACTTGACCTTCTACGAGTTGTCCGACTTCAAGTTCGGCAAAGCGGGCGGCGGTAGCAGCCCGCTTCTCTGATAGCACCAGTTTGCGTGTTTCTGGATTGACTTCCAGGAATGCCACGCCCAGAGATTTCCCGACAAGTGCTTCGTGATTCTCTCCATTTTGGAGCTGAGATCGGGGGATGAAACCTCGCAAACCTTCAAGGTCGCAGGTAACTCCACCACGATTGAAGCCATTAACCTTGACCTGGACAACTTTTCCTTCCTTTTCCATCTGCCTCACTTTGTCCCAACTCTTACGTAGCTCTAGGGCGCGACAGCTGATGGTGACCATCCCATCGGCATTTTGCTCTCTTGTGACAAGCACTTCTACTTCTAAACCTTTTGGGAAGCGCTCTTTGAGGTTGGTAATTACTCCAAGGCCGCATTCATTTTTGGGCATGAAGCCTGGTGCCTTTCCGCCAATATCTACGTAAACACCATCGCTTTCTAAGGCGATTACCTTGCCAGTAGCAACTTCCCCAGTAGTCCCAACTGGTTCGTTTTCATCTAGGGCAGCAAGGAAGGCATCTTCGTCAAAGTCAAAGTCGTCGACACTGCGCTCAGGGGTTGATTGTTTTCCTTCACTGCTTATTTCCATACCCTTAGATCCAGACCCGCTTCGGCGGGACTGATCGGCCGGACCAAGCAGATCGGCCATCGTCATGCCTTTTAGCTCGTCTAGATCAAAGCGACTCTCATCGGATGCTGGATCAGTAGAGGCTGGACGTATTGGGGCGTTAGCAGGTTGCTCTGCTACTGCTTTATTACTACTGGTTTGGGCTTCAGTGGCCTCTTTCTGCAGGCGTTCTTGTTCCTCACGCCTGCTGATGTGCATTACCTGCAGTGGTTTGCGAGGGGCTTCCTCTGCGGGTTTGGGGGCCTTTGGCCTATTGGGCTGCGGACTGCCTGATCCGGCCATGGGGCCCTTGGTGTCTTCGGTAGGCCATTCTGACAGGCAGGGTGGGGTTCTGTTTGGAGATCGTTATTGATGTCTCGTTCTTCTAGGCGTTTTGACCATTTCAGTTGGCCTCAGGCCGCAGAGGCGGTTGATTTAAAGGGCTCGACCTTGGCTTGGCCTTTCGGCGCCTGTGAGCAGCACGGTCCCCAACTCCCCCTTGCCACAGATGCTTTCTTCGCCGAGTGGATGTTGGCTGAGGTCCTCGAACGATTGCCTGCTGATTTGCCAATCTGGATGCTGCCAGCCCAATCAATGGGGTTCTCTCCGGAACATGAGGCGTTCCCTGGAACCCTTTCCCTGTCGGCAAATTTGATGATTCAGCTGGTGATAGAGGTGGGGCAGCAACTAGCGGCGATGGGAGTTAGTCGTTTGCTGCTTTTCAATGCTCATGGAGGCCAGATCGGTTTATTGCATGTAGCTGCTCGGCAGCTTCGATCTCAATGCCCTGCAATGGCTGTTTTGCCCTGTTTCCTCTGGAGTGGAGTTGACGCGTTAAAGGATTTGCTGCCAGAAAGTGAGTCCGAGGCAGGGCTGCATGCTGGTCTGGCTGAGACCAGCCTGATGCTTCAACTGGCGCCTGAGTTAGTAGGACCCGATCGACCAGTTGATGGCGATCACTGCACTCCTGGTCAACCTGCAACCCCTCCGCTTGGTTGGAGTCTTGAGGGTCATGCACCCTGCGCCTGGCTTGCAGACGACTTAAGTGTTTCGGGGGTTATCGGTGATGGTCGTAAGGCGAATTCAATGCTTGGCAAAGCATTAGAGCAGGCCTTGGTCGCTCACTGGGTAAATCTGCTGACCAGCCTGATGGCAAGTTCATGGCCCCCGGTAAGAGAACCCCAAGGGTTGTGATCTGAACAGGCACTAGCTGTCAATTTTTTCAAAGAGAAGGTTAAAGTCTCACGACTGACTACTTTTAAAAGAGATCCATGCCGACCCTCGATGTGCCTGAGGTTGCTGTTTCTGACGGCTCCGGTGGATCCGTAGAAGCATTGCCTGACTTTGCGTCGGCCTCGTATAAAGACGCCTACAGCCGAATTAACGCCATCGTGATTGAGGGCGAGAATGAAGCCCATGACAACTACATCGCTATAGGCAAATTGCTGCCGGATGATGTCGATGAGCTTCAAAGGCTTGCCATCATGGAGGCGAAGCATGCCAAGGGTTTCACTGCCTGTGGCAAGAACCTTGGCGTTACTCCAGACATGCTGTTTGCAAAAGACTTTTTTGCGTCCTTACGGGATAATTTTCAGAAGGCTGTAGACGAAGGCAAGGTGCCCACCTGCTTGTTGATCCAGGCTCTGTTGATTGAAGCCTTTGCGATCGCGGCTTATCACACCTATATCCCTGTTTCTGATCCATTCGCTCGCAAGATTACTGAAGGTGTTGTTAAGGATGAGTACATTCACCTCAATTATGGCGAGGTTTGGCTTAAAGCCCATTTGGAAAGCTGCCGTGAGGAGCTGTTGGAGGCCAATCGCGAGAACCTACCTTTGATTCGCAAGATGCTTGATCAGGTGGCAGGAGATGCGGCTGTATTGCAGATGGAGAAGGAGGATTTGATCGAGGATTTCTTGATCGCTTATCAAGAATCTCTTACAGAAATCGGCTTTACTACTCGTGAGATAACTCGTATGGCAGCAGCTGCCCTTGTGGTTTGAGCTGCCTTTTCAGCTAGTCCTTTGCTTTATTGTCAATCACTTTTATGCCAAGCAATCAACCCTTAAGGTCAGCCTTCATGGGAGAATGCTTGACTTGGGGTACTGCCGCGTGTAAATACGGCAGCTCAGATTTACCGTATGTCAGTAGTACATGTTTGGTCTGATCGGTCACTCCACCAGCTTTGAAGACGCCCGGCGAAAGGCTCTTGAGCTTGGATACGACGATTTTGCTGCTGGTGATCTAGATGTTTGGTGTAGTGCACCTCCACAGTTGGTGGAGTACGTCAAGGTAAAAAGTCCAACTGGGAAGACGATTGAGGGGGCTTACATCGATTCTTGTTTTGTCCCGGAAATGCTTACTCGCTTCAAGACTGCTCGCCGTAAGGTCCTTAATGCAATGGAGCTAGTTCAGAAGAAGGGACTGAATATCACGGCTTTGGGTGGATTTACCTCAATTATCTTTGAGAATTTCAATCTTCTGCAGCATCAACATGTGCGTAGCACCACGCTTGAATGGGACAGATTCACCACTGGTAATACTCATACGGCTTGGGTGATTTGTCGCCAGCTTGAAAATAATGCTCCTTCTCTAGGCATCGATTTGGCGAAGGCTCGTGTTGCGGTGGTAGGTGCTACTGGGGACATTGGCAGTGCAGTTTGCCGCTGGCTTTCGGTGCGTACTGGAGTAGCAGAACTTCTATTGGTTGCAAGGCAACAACAACCCCTACTTGAACTGCAGAACGAGTTGGGCGGTGGGCGCATTCTTGCTCTCGAAGAGGCTTTGCCTGAGGCAGATGTTGTGGTGTGGGTTGCCAGCATGCCGCGGACGCTTGAAATTGATGCCACCAAATTGCAAAAGCCATGCTTGATGATTGATGGAGGCTATCCAAAGAATCTTGACACCAAGTTTTCAGGGGAAGGGGTGCATGTGCTCAAGGGTGGAATCGTTGAGTTCTGCAATGACATTGGCTGGAGCATGATGGAGTTAGCCGAGATGGAGAAACCTCAACGTCAAATGTTTGCTTGTTTCGCTGAAGCCATGCTTTTGGAGTTTGAGAATTGCCATACCAACTTCAGTTGGGGCCGCAATAACATCACCCTCGAAAAGATGGATTTCATCGGCGAGGCTTCGGTTCGACACGGATTCTCTACTCTTAATCTCAAGCCTCAACTTCAGGTTGCCACTGCCTGACTTCAGTTCTCGCTTTTCTACTTCTATGGCTCGTCGTTACCTGCTTGAGTTCGAGAAGCCTCTAGTAGAGCTTGAGCAGCAGATTGATCAGATCCGAGAGCTTGCTCGTGATTCAGAGGTTGATGTAAGTCAGCAGCTGCTTCAGTTGGAGACCCTTGCAGCCCGGAGACGGGAGGAAATCTTTCAAGGTCTCACTCCGGCCGAGAAGATTCAGGTAGCTCGTCATCCTCATCGGCCGAGCACACTGGATTTTATCCAGATGTTTTGCGACGACTGGGTTGAGTTGCATGGTGATCGTCGTGGCAGTGACGATCAGGCTTTAGTTGGTGGTATCGGACGCATTGGCGAACGCCCTGTGCTGCTGATAGGACATCAAAAGGGCAGGGATACAAAGGAAAATGTGGCAAGAAACTTTGGCATGGCCACTCCTGGTGGGTATCGCAAGGCCCTCCGACTTATGGATCATGCAGATCGTTTTCGCTTGCCCATCCTCACGTTTATCGATACCCCCGGTGCTTATGCAGGCCTCCTCGCTGAGGAGCAGGGTCAAGGAGAAGCTATTGCGGTCAACTTGCGGGAGATGTTCCGATTGCGCGTGCCTGTAATAGCCACTGTGATTGGTGAAGGCGGCTCCGGCGGTGCTCTTGGAATTGGGGTTGCTGATCGGTTGCTGATGTTTGAGCACAGTGTTTACACCGTTGCTAGCCCTGAAGCCTGTGCTTCGATCCTGTGGAGAGATGCAGCAAAAGCTCCTGAGGCGGCAGCGGCTTTGAAGATCACTGGTCCGGATCTCCTCAGTTTGGGAGTGGTGGATGAAGTGCTTTCGGAGCCAGCCGGTGGAAATAACTGGGCGCCACTTCAGGCGGGAGAGGTGCTCAAGGAGGCTATCGAGAGGCATCTCGAGGAGCTTTTGACCTTATCTATTGATAAGCTTCGCGAATCGCGCTACCGAAAGTTTCGAGCGATGGGGCGTGTTCTTGAGCCAAGTGCGTCGGAAACTGGTCTGGCTGCCTAAGCTTTTTAAGCTTGCAAACACTACTTGCCTACTGCCCTGATTACTGGAGCATCCCGCGGCATTGGTCAAGCCGCCGCCAGGTTGTTTGCCAAGGCAGGCTGGGATCTGATTTTGGTAGCCCGTAACGAGGCTGCACTCAAGGCACTCTCCCTGGAATTGGAGAATACTGGCCAAAGTGTTCTCTATAAATCGATCGATCTCGCTGATCCAGGAGCCATTGCTACTGGTGTAGAAGATCTGCTTGGGAGAGGACATTGCCCATCAGTATTAATCAACAATGCTGGAGCAGCTTGGACGGGAGATCTTCTCTCGATGCCTTTGAAACGTTGGCAATGGTTGCTGCAAATGAACCTAACTAGTGTCTTCCAGATGTGTGCTGTCGTAGTGCCTGCGATGCGGCTTAGTGGTGGGTTGGTGATCAATGTGAGCAGTCATGCATCTCGTAATGCTTTCCCTCAGTGGGGCTCGTATTGCACCACCAAAGCGGCTCTGGCAACGTTTACTCGCTGCTTGGCGACTGAGGAGCGCATCCATGGGATTCGAGCCTGTACCCTCACGCTTGGTTCGGTAAATACCCCACTTTGGGACACTGAAACTGTCCAAAATAGCTTTGATCGTGATGCAATGCTATGTGTTGAGCAGGCGGCGGCGGCCCTACTGCATATGGCTCAACAGCCATCAACACAGGTAATTGAAGACCTCACCCTTATGCCAGCCACTGGCGCTTTCTGAACAAGCCTTTAATGACTTCTATTATCCCGACATCATCGAAAGGCCTTAATGAAGAGAAAAAGGCCCCATCTAGCAATGGTCAAGCGGCAGGTGAAAAAAAGATTTCCGAACGTATTCGTGCGCGTTTAGTAGCAGAAGGTGTTTCTTTCCTTGCTAACGATAATGTTTCTGAACACATTCAGCCAGGAGAGTTGGATGAGTTAGAAATAGAGGTGGCTGAACGCGTGCGTGATCTACTGGAAACTTTATTGATTGATGTCGATAATGATCACAATACTGAAGAGACGGCCGAGCGTGTTGCTCGCATGTATCTCAATGAAGTATTTAAAGGTCGTTATCAGAAACAGCCCAAAGTTACAAGTTTCCCTAATGTCAAGCAGCTTGATGAGATCTATACCGTTGGCCCGATCACGGTGCGCTCTGCATGCTCACATCATTTTGTGCCTATCATGGGTAGTTGTTGGATTGGTATAAAGCCTGGTAATCGTGTAATTGGCTTGTCTAAGTTTGCAAGAGTTGCAGATTGGGTTTTTTCAAGGCCGCATATACAGGAGGAAGCAGTAATGATTTTAGCTGATGAAATTGAGCGTCTATGTGAGCCTCAAGGCCTTGGAATTATTGTTAGAGCAGAGCATTACTGCATGAAATTACGTGGGGTAATGGAGCCTCAGTGCACCATGGTGAATTCCGTAGTGCGAGGTGTTTTTCGTCATGACTCTAGTCTTAAACAAGAATTCTTCGAACTTGTACGTCAGCAGGAAGCCTCTCTCTAAGGGGCTTGAAGTTTTTGTTTTTTAGGCGTTAATCAGCGCTTGCTGGTGGTGTCTAGCTAGAAACTCCAAGTCGCCTTTTTCGCGTTTAGTTGTCGGTTTTCTCTTTGTGCTTATGCCAAGAGAAAATATCAACCTAGATAAAATAGTTAGAGATGGGCTTTGTATTTAAATCTCAGTTCAATTTATCCCTGGTACTTATGAACAGCTTGAACCAGGGCTTCTACCAGCTTTAGGTCCTTGATCCCTGGTGAAACCTCTAGACGGCTTGAGGCATCCACGCCCCAGGGTCTCAGTTGGCTCATTAGCTCTGGGATCCACTCTGCGCAGACGCCTCCAGCTAGCCACCATGGCAATTCAAGAGAGGTTTGATTTAGCCAGTTCAGTGGAAGCCTATGGCCTGTTCCTCCAAGTTGTCCGGGCTGCCATGCATCTAGCAGTAGAGCGTCTACTTGGCGTGCATAGGTTTGTGCAAGGTGTAGATCTTCTTGGCTGCGTAGACGTAGGGCTTTCCACCACTGCGTGTTTGGGTGTTGCAGGCGCAAATTTGCGCAGTATTCCGGAGTTTCTTGACCATGTAATTGGACCACCGATGGTGAACCTTCTCCTTGCAGTGCTTCGGATAGTTCGCTGGCATTTATATCAGCGACTACCCATACCCTTTGCAGCTCCGGTTTGTAGTTGTTGAGTTCGGCGAATAGGTCGCGTCTTTGTTGCTCTTTAATAAAACGGGGTGAGTTCGCAACGCCGATCACGCCAATAGCATCGACACCAAGTGCCGCAATTGCTCTGGCCTGGTCGATGTTGGTAAGTCCGCAGATTTTTACTGCGGTGGATGTGGGAGAACCCATAGGCAAGACCATTGGCTCGAGACTTTTCTAGGATCGGTTCGCTACTGGCCGTTGATCCGGCTCGATGGAGATGAAAGGGTGGGCGAAGGCTGGGAGCTGATGAAGATTCGTGGGATCCCCATAAGGCTGCATCCCAGCTGGTTTGTGATCCTGTTGCTTTTTACCTGGATTTCGCAAAATCAGTTGTCGTTGGCTGAATCTTCACTTCCAGTTTGGATCAGCTGGGGTTTGGGCTTTATTACGGCCCTGTTGTTGTTTTTGTCAGTTCTTCTGCATGAGCTAGGTCATTCCTTGGTGGCCTTGCGTGAAGGGGTAAAGGTACGCAGTATCACGCTTTTCTTTTTAGGGGGTGTTGCCAGGGTTGAGAGGGAGTGCTCTACGCCTATGGCTTCCTTACGGGTTGCGGCAGCCGGGCCATTGGTGAGCTTGGTATTGGCGATTTCCTTTTTAACAGCAGGGGCGCATGCAGCTGGTCATATAAATCCCCTCTTGGCCAATCTTGTTGAGCAGTTGGGGGGGCTCAATTTGCTGCTAGCAATTTTCAACCTCCTACCAGGTCTGCCTCTTGATGGGGGGTTGATCCTTAAGGCTTTGGTTTGGCAGTGGACCGGTAGTCAGCGCAAGGGTGTCCAGGTGGCCACAGCTACTGGTCGTGTCCTTTCACTTTCCGCGATGGTGATTGGGGGCTGGCTGTTCTTCTTTAAAGGTGGTCAGATTAGTGGGCTTTGGTTGTTTACCCTCGGCTGGTTTGGTCTTAGTGCATCTCGCTCTCAGACTCAGTTGCTTGCCTTGCAGAAGGTGTTACGTGAGCTCAACGTAGGCCAGGCGGCTGGTCGCAACTTCCGTGTACTTGAAGATGACCAGTCGCTGCGCAGGCTGAGTCAGTTGCGTTTGGCTAGCAGCGAAGAACAACCCCCTCAGGAGTGGGTTTTGGTTTGTCGCTCTGGCCGTTGGGTTGGCTATATGACGGATCAACCTTTAAAAGAATTGCCTGTACAGCAATGGGATCGGCAATGTCTGGCGGATCACATGAAACCGATTGCCGAGTTGCCTTCAATTGACGAGAAAGCTCCGTTGTGGCAGGCGGTGATGGCGCTAGAGCAGTCTGAGGAGGGGCGGTTACTGGTCTTCAATATTGCTGGCCTGCCAAGCGGAACACTAGATCGAATTGACCTCACTGAAGCGGTTCTAAAGCGTCTTGGCGTGAGGCTTCCTGCTCAGTTTGTTGAGGCTGCTCGCCGTCAGAACACCTATCCCCTGGGTATGGCACTGCCTCAGGTTGTTGAGTCGATGGTTTCAGGTGGATTGGTTGAGCTGCCCGAGGGATCGAGGAGTACTTCATAGTTAGGCGCCTTGTTGGCCACGGCGCTCCATTCATTGTTGGTTATTTGGCTCGCTTGCCAGCTCACCTCTGGCCAGCAGGAGTGCAAAGCAGTCTGCAGGAGATTGCTCAAGCCTTCCCTAGGGATTGATGCGGGTGCTGGTGCGGGTGGCTCGCTCTCGAAGACCTCCCACCAGAGTCTCTGCGGGGGATTCAGGATGATTTCGCCATGTTGGAGTAGATGACCCTGCCGCCAGAGTTGGGCACTGCCGATCCGTTTGTGACCTTGGTTATCCACCAGATCTGCTGCCGTGGCGCAGGCGAAGCAATTGCTCTCGCTGGGTGACCTGGCTGGGTGATGGCCAAATTGCAATGGCAGTCCGAGCTCTTTAAAGCTGCTTATTAGCCATTGGCAAGCTTGTTTATAGGCCTGTTGCCTCTGCCGGGGAGGCGAGGGCCAGATAAGGGCGTAAGTCAGACCCCCTTGATGCAGTACAGCACTACCTCCACTGGGCCGTCTAACCAGTTGCAGATCTCCTCGTTTAGCTAGGGCATTCCATCTTTCTGGCCAGTTGCGTTGGTGTCGCCCAAGGGAAAGCCATGGGCCGTTCCATGAATAGAAGCGAAGCGTGGGAGGTGGTTTTGTGTTTGCTTCTGATTGTCCGAGAAGAACCTCATCAAGGGCCATCTGTTCTGGGCCCGACAAGCTCAAAGGGGGGATCAGTCGACCGCGTGCTGATGAGATAGGTAGACAGGATGCAGCGGTCGACATAGAGCGGCGATGGTTTTGTGGGATTTGATCGTCTTGGTCCCTTTGGGACTGTTGGCTGGCGGCCTGGCTGGGCTTCTGGGTATTGGTGGTGGCCTCATCTTCTCGCCACTTTTGTTATGGATAGGATTTAGTCCTCATGAGGCTCTGGCAACCAGTACCTTCGCCATCGTTCCTACTGCCTTAAGTGGCACTTTGACCCACCTCTTTGCTAGAGGGCTGCCGATTCGGGCTGGGTTAAGCATCGGAGTTGCTGCATTTCTATCGGCATTGCTCTTCAGCAGAGTCGGTCCATTTGTTTCGGGGTGGCAGTTGCTGATGCTTCAGGTGATGTTGTATCTGGTGTTGGCTGCCACGATTCGTTCTGATCATGGTCAGGGTCGTACGCAGCTCAAACCCACTCTTTCTTTGATGGGTCTTGGTGCAGTGGGTGGTGTCGCAGGATTTGCCGGAGGTTTGCTTGGTTTGGGGGGGGGCTTACTAATGGTGCCCTTAATGGTTAATGGTCTGGCTGTCCCCATTCACTTGGCAATCCGTTTAAGCACTCTGGCCGTGACATGTTCTGCGATTGCGGCTTCTTTAGAGTTTCTCAGTGAAGGTCGTGGGTCGCCTGGGATGGGCCTATTGCTCGGTTGTGTGGCAGCCCTGGCGGCCCAGTGGTCAGCATCTCGGCTTGAACAGGTGTCTGGCAATCGCTTGGCCTGGATGCTGAGAATACTTTCGCTGTTACTAGCATTTTTCATTGGTCGCCAAGCTCTTGAATTGGCGTTGGGGCGTTGAATGTTGCTCGTGAGGACTTCAGTGCTATTCAGCGAGCTTTTGGGGATTAAACAAAGCTCGGGGTTTTGTTTTTGCTGGCATTGCCATTTAATTAAAGGCTTTGTAGCACTTGTCTTATCTTGAGATCGTCGCCTAAGGACTTTGTCGTTCAAGAGGCTAAATGAGCTGATATCTCAGTCAGTGAATGGTGGGTTAAACACCTCGATATGGGATTTTTTGAGGATTTGCTATGGATAGGTGTGACAGGCCTTTGCGAAGACTGGCCTTAGGTGCTGTTTAGCAAGGAGAATAGTGATGCTTTTAGCGTTTCCCTTCCACCATGGGCATCACTGATATCTCCAATATCGACTTGGCCGGTTTGTGCCTCGTGGTTGTTTTCCACTGCGGTGTACTAGCTCTTCGCCTTGGCGTGACCCTTCACGAGGCCTGATTGAAGTTCTGTTTGGGCCAAAAGGCCCTTGGCATTTGAGGTTTGCTGCGCTAAAAGCGGTCAACTGATAAATATCATTGGTCACTCCCCTGGCTCGACCCAGGACCAGACAGAAAAGTCCATCTCGTCGTCGGCCCCAACAGTCTCCTCCTCGAGCTTCTGCTCGAGTGATGGATGCAGCGACTGTGGCCTCAACTTTGCAGCTTCAAGAGCAGCGAAGAGAGATTAATTTCAGCCTTTTGGCATTGACCATGAAGTTGGCCTTGGTTTCTCTTGGAGTTGTGAGTCTGGTCAAGCTTTCAATCGCTTATCAAGAGCGTCTTGATCGTCACGGTGAGCTTTCTGCTGTGTTGGACCTTGAATCTGCCAAGTTGAGAACACTTCAGCAGCGTTTTGATCGCTTGTTTACTCTTGGTGGGGGCAATCGTCTGATGGACGAACAAGATCAGTGGATAGCGCCGAATCGTTTGAGGGTGATCTGGCGCTGAGTTTCGTTTCTAAAAGTGTCGAGAGCATAGTGCTCACGAGCTAGTTTTTACCTCAACACAAACCTGTCTCTCAGGGCTGCGTCGATGGCTTCTCTTCAAGCTTCTCCAGGCACCGTCTTGATTACGGGAACTACTTCTGGGGTTGGTTTGTATGCCTGCAAGGCGCTTGCCTACCGAGGTTGGCAGGTGATTACAGCAAATCGACACCCATTACGTGCTGTCGCAGCTGCCGAGAGGTTAGGTATACCTTCCAGTCAACTCCATCATCTACGGATGGATTTAAGTGATCTCCAGAGCGTTCGCGATGGGGTTGAGACCCTTTTGAGCTCACTGGAACAACCATTAGATGCTCTGGTTTGCAATGCCGCCGTCTATCAACCCAGGTTAAGCAACCCCCTTCGTTCAGCACAGGGTTATGAGCTCTCCATGGCTACTAACCATCTGGGCCATTTCTTGTTAATTCAACTGTTACTTGAGAATTTAGGTAAAGCCGGGATTTTTCAATCAGCCCGTTGCTCCAGTCTCTCTTCTGCCCGAGTGGTGATTTTGGGCACTGTCACTGCTAACTACAAAGAGCTTGGAGGAAAGATTCCTATTCCTGCACCGGCTGATTTGGGAGATCTCTCCGGTTTTGAGCAGGGTTTTCATGCACCTATATGCATGGCGAGTGGTAAGCGTTTTAAGCCTGGTAAAGCATATAAAGACAGCAAGCTTTGCAACATGATCACTACGCAGGAGCTTCATCGACGCCTGCATAAAGACACAGGAATTCTATTCAATTCCCTTTATCCTGGTTGCGTTGCAGATACACCGCTATTTCGCTACACACCAAAGCTTTTTAGATTTATTTTTCCTTTATTTCAGAGACTTATTACTGGTGGCTACGTTAGTCAGGCTCGGGCTGGTCAAAGGGTCGCACAAGTTGTCGCCAATTCAGAGTTTGGTGTTTCAGGAGTGCATTGGAGCTGGGGCAATCGCCAGAAGAAGAATCGAGAATGTTTTCGACAAGAGCTATCAGAAAGGGTCACAGATCCAAATACGGCAAGACGCGTTTGGGAATTATCGGTTAAATTAGTAGGCCTTAGTTGATTAAGAGTTAAGTTCTCATCTAGTAATTAGTCAAAGCCTAGTAGATCAAAAATTTCTCTATCTTTTAGAGGTTCTGCTTCTAGAGGTTTAACACTCTCAATTAGCCTTCCAGCAAGGGCTAAGTATTCGTTTTGAACTTCTAAAACGTCTTCTGAGGGATCCATCTCAAAGATGGTGCATTTCTTTAGGCGAGAGCGGCGAATGGCATCCACATTGCGGAAGTGAGCCATAGTCCGCAAGCCAGTCCTCTGGTTGAACTTGTCAATTTGATCTGTTTCTGCTGAACGGTTGGCTATCACACCTCCTAGGCGCACCTTGTAGTTTTTGGCTTTGGCTTGGATTGCCGCGACAATGCGATTCATCGCAAAAATCGAATCGAAGTCGTTGGCGGTGACAATTAGGCAGTAATCAGCATGTTGCAACGGTGCGGCAAAACCGCCACAGACCACATCTCCAAGGACATCGAAGATCACCACATCGGTATCTTCTAGTAGGTGATGCTCCTTGAGCAGCTTTACGGTCTGTCCAGTCACGTAACCACCGCAACCGGTGCCGGCTGGAGGCCCGCCGCTCTCTACACACTTGACTCCATTGAAGCCTTCAAACATGAAGTCTTCCGGCCGTAATTCCTCGCTATGAAAATCAACCTCTTCAAGGATGTCGATGACCGTAGGCACCATGCGATGCGTGAGAGTGAAAGTACTGTCGTGCTTGGGATCACAGCCAATCTGAAGCACTCGTTTGCCGAGCTTTGAGAATGCGGCGGATAGGTTCGAGGAGGTTGTTGATTTGCCAATCCCTCCTTTCCCATAGACAGCTATGACCAGTGCCCCTCCCTCAATGCGCATGCTTGCGTCCTGCTGAACTTGCACACTGCCATCACCATCGGCTGGACGTGTAAGGGTCGTCGTCATCGAGAGGTCTTTACTCAAATGTGTTGTTGTTATTCAAGGCAATCAGGAGTGTGACTGTCGGTTCCTAACAAATTCGATACATGGCTTTCCGTTGTTGTTTGTTTTGCGAGTCAAAAGAGTTGGTCTTTGCCATGAAGATGAGTGTAAATCACTAGGCCTTTGGGCGCAGTTGGAACCGGTGGGATCCCTCATTTTTTCTTTATGCTTAAGCCCGAAAATGGACTTTCGCGTCGTAAACGGTTTCGCTATCGATGTGTCTGCAACCAGCTTGGCGTGCATAGGTTTCCGTATTGCGGCGAACCTTTCCGCGTACAAAGAAGGGAATCTTTGCTAGCTCTGCTTCTCCTTCAGGTGTCCAAAGGGGTGATTCTTCTGATGAGGGAACCTCATGGGGTTGAGTTGAAGAATGTTCTGTTTGTGCTTGATGCTCTTCACTTTGACGTTGTTGTCCTCCTAGATGTCCCAGGTGACTTTGATGACCATCCACAAATTCAAAGTCATGACGGAACATGCCAATTAGATGCTCCTCAAGTCCCATCATTAATGGGTGAACCCAGCTGTCGAAAATAACGTTCGCACCTTCCCATCCCATTTGTGGGCTGTATCTGGCAGGCACATCTTGCACGTGCATTGGTGTGCTGATCACCGCACAAGGAATGCCAAGTCGTTTGGCACTGTGTCGCTCCATCTGTGTGCCAAGTACAAGTTCAGGTGCGGCTTCTGACATGGCAGCTTCTACTGCGAGGTAGTCATCGCTGATAAGTGCTTCAAGTCCCAGTTCCTTTGCTGCAGCACGTACAGGCCTTGCCATTTCACGGCTATAGGTGCCAAGACCCACAACTTTGAAACCTAGTTCCTGATCAGCAATTCTGGCTGCGGCAAGTGCGTGGGTGCCATCGCCAAAAATAAACACGCGCTTGCCAGTGAGGTAGTTGGAATCGACCGATTGTGAATACCAAGGCAGTCTCAAATGTTGAGCACCTTGGCCTGGCTCGGCTGCAGGCATCTCTAAAAGTTGATGGAGTTCTTCTAAAAAATCTTTCGTCGCGCCTACACCTATCGGCACTGTTTTAGAGAAGGCCATGCCGTAATTGCGCTCAAGCCAGAGGCAAGTTGATTCGGCGATCTCAGGATAAAGGCATACATTTAGGTCGGCTTTTGGCAGCCGCATTAAGTCGGCTGGCGAGGCTTTTAGTGGAGCAACAACATTCACATCAATGCCGTGAATATCTAGGAGTTTTTCCAATTCGATAATGTCGTCTCGGCAGCGAAAGCCCAGCAAGGTTGGTCCTAGGAGATTCACTCTGGGACGACGCCCCTGACTTTTCCATGCAGTAGGACTTCGCTCCTGGTCAGATTCCTCAGAAGGACTCTTGTTGAGCATGCCCCGCACGAGTTGATAGAACGTTTCCGAGGCGCCCCAGTTTTCCTTCTTGCTGTAGGCCGGCAGTTCCACGCTCACAACTGGAACGTTGAATCCCATGCCTGATGCCAGAGCTCCAGGTTGATCTTGAATAAGTTCAGCTGTGCAGCTTTCGCCCACTAAGAGGGCTTTGGGTTGAAAGCGATCGACTACTTCACGCAGATTGCGTTTGACTAATTCTGCTGTATCACCGCCGAGATCTCTGGCCTGAAAGGTGGTAAAAGTCACCGGTGGCCGGCTTCCGCGCCGTTCAATCATCGTGAACAGCAGATCGGCGTAGGTGTCTCCTTGCGGGGCATGCAGTAAGTAATGCACACCTTCCATAGAAGTTGCGATGCGCATGGCTCCTATGTGAGGTGGGCCTTCATAGGTCCAGAGGGTTAGTTCCATTGATAGTTCAAGCGCTTACTAGGAGTTTGTTGTTGAGAAGCTCGCGGCGATGCAGTGGCCTTGAGAACAGTTCGGCAAGGTCGGCTGCCTGATCAATGCCATGGATTGGGCTAAAGATCATTTCGATTGACCATTTTGTGGCGATACCTTCAGCTTCGAGGGGATTTGCCAGGCCCATTCCGCATACAACAAGATCAGGTCGCTGTTCTCTAACCCTATCGAGCTGTTTGTCGACGTGTTGGCCTTCTATTACGCGGGTGTTGTGAGGTAGAAGCTCTAGTTCGGGCTCCATCACCTCACGATTGAGATAAGGGACTCCAACTTCAATTAGCTCCATTCCGCATTCTCTGTGTAGGAAACGGGCCAATGGAATTTCTAGTTGAGATTCAGGCAGAAGAAAAATTTTCTTTCCTGTTAGTCGCTCTTTGAAGGGGATTAAGGCCTTTTGAGCGCGAACCATCAAAGGGGCAAGTGTGTTAGCAACGTGAATGTCGTTGATTCCAAAAGCTTTGGCCGCAGCCTCCATCCAGAGTCGGCTTCCCTCAGTGCCTAGAGGGAACGGGGCTTGCAGGATCTCGGCGCCTCTGTCTCTGAGTGCCTTGGCAGTTTCCGTCAAGTACGGCTGGGTTAGGAGAACACGGGTGCCAGGCCCTACGGATGGTAGGTCGGTCGATTGTCTTGGCGGCAGGCTAGATACCTTGTCTATGCCGAGGCGCCCGAACAGGTTTTTCAGGCGATCTTCAACTGCGTTGGCCATGGTCCCGACAAGAAGCAGTTGAGCTTCCTGACTCACTGGCATTGAGGGAACAAGGCAGTTGAGTGCACCGTCTTCCCCCTGAGTAAAGGTAGTTTCAATGCCACTCCCTGAGTAATTCAGCACGCGTACGCGACCGTTAAGTTTTCCAGTTAGCCGCTCTGCAACTCTGGCGAGATCTAGCTTTATAACTTCGCTTGGGCAGGAGCCCACCAGAAAAAGCGTGCGAATTTCAGGACGCCGAGCTAGTAGATCGTTCACTACCCGATCAAGCTCGTCATGGGCATCTGCGAGTCCAGCCAGATCTCGCTCTCCCAGGATGGCAGTGCCAAAACGTGGCTCCGCAAAGATCATCACGCCTGCAGCGCTTTGTATCAGATGGGCACATGTGCGTGAGCCAACCACGAGGAAGAAGGCATCGGGCATGCGCCGATGTAGCCAAACAATGGAGGTCAATCCACAGAAAACCTCACGTGGGCCGCTTTCCTTTAGCAGCGTCGAGCTGCTCATAGTTTCTCCATGATCGCTATAACAACTTGATTGATGAAGCAAGAAATCTGAACTAGTCACCAAAACTCTTTGGGATCTCCTCGTAAATGTTTCGCTTTGGTGATATTTGGAGTTAGTAGAAGTTATGACTGGCTCGCTTGGCCATGTGAAATTGGCGACGCCAACCGATAATCTTTTCTTGGTTTGCCCCAGCTAGGAGAATTCATCTTGGCCTTAGTAAATGGATTTCACCTAAGAAACATTCGGGGTGATGTGTTGGGAGGAGTAACAGCTGCTGTTGTGGCTTTGCCTCTTGCCCTGGCGTTTGGTAATGCAGCGCTTGGAGAAGGCGGTGCCATTTTTGGCCTTTATGGTGCCATCGTTGTCGGCTTCCTTGCTGCTTTATTCGGCGGCACTCCGTCGCAGGTCAGTGGCCCCACTGGACCGATGAGCGTCACCGTGGCGGGAATCGTGGCAACTCTTGGTACGGTTGGGGTTTCTGGTGATCTGAGCACCGCCGGAGAAATGCTGCCGATGGTTATGGCAGCGGTTGTGATTGGTGGCCTTTTTCAGATTTTATTTGGTGTTCTGCGCTTAGGGCGATACGTAACCCTGGTCCCTTATTCGGTGATCTCTGGCTTTATGTCAGGAATCGGGGTGATCATCCTTGTGCTGCAGATCGGTCCATTGCTGGGGATCAGTACACGAGGTGGTGTGATTGATTCTCTGAGGTCTCTATTCAGCAATTTTGATCCCAATGGTGCGGCTTTGGGTGTGGGTGTGATGACCCTGGCTGTGGTGTTTTTGGCCCCTAGACGTATCACCCAATGGATTCCATCTCCGCTGTTGGCTTTGCTGATCGTGACGCCTCTCTCCGTTGTTTTCTTCCCTGGGGAAATAGTGCCTCGCATCGGCGAGATACCTAGAGGTATTCCTGCTTTTTCGATGCCCAATTGGGATGAGCATCTCGGGGTGCTGGTTCAAGCCGGCTTGGTCTTGGCAGTTCTTGGTGCTATTGATTCCTTGCTCACTTCTTTGGTTGCAGACAATATTTCTCAGACACGTCATAACTCCGACCGAGAATTGATTGGACAGGGCATCGGCAATACCTGTGCAGGATTCCTTAATGGGCTTCCAGGTGCAGGCGCAACGATGCGGACGGTTATCAATGTCAAGTCCGGTGGGAGCACACCGATCTCAGGCATGGTTCATTCGATCGTGCTCTTGATTGTCTTGGTAGGTGCGGGTCCTCTTGCAGCAGAAATCCCAACAGCCTTACTCGCAGGAATTCTCATCAAGGTAGGACTCGACATCATTGATTGGGGTTTTCTGCTTAGAGCTCATCGCCTATCGATAAAAACCGCCGTAGTTATGTACGGCGTATTGCTGATGACAGTCTTCTGGGACTTGATCTCGGCAGTATTGGTTGGTGTTTTTGTTGCCAATCTGCTGACAATTGATTCTTTGACACAAGCTCAGCTGGAAGGAATGGATGCTGATAATCGACTGATTGGAGAAGATGCTCAATTCGAGCAATCAGGCGCGCAATATTCCAACCTTTCAACTACTGGCGAAGCGCCTTTATCTGCTGAAGAGCAAGAACTATTTGATCGTTGTGCAGGAGAGGTGATGATGTTTAGGCTTCGAGGGCCATTGAGTTTTGGAGCCGCAAAGGGAATCACAGATCGAATGGGCCTGGTTCGTAATTACAAGGTTTTGATTCTTGACATCACAGACGTGCCAAGGCTTGGCGTCACCGCCACGTTGGCCATTGAGCAGATGGTCCAAGAGGCAGGCAACCATTCCAGGACTGCCTATGTAGCAGGAGCAAGTGGTCGAGTCAGAGAACGACTTGAGAAATTTGGTGTGAAAGGGGTCCTGGGCAGTCGACGTGAAGCATTACAAGCCTCGTTGCAGAAGCTGTCAGGTTGATTGGATTTTCCCTAACATCTCTCACTAGTTCCAATAAACCTCCTTTGATAAATCCATGGATACAAGCCTGATTCTTCAGAATCTCTTGACGCCACCAGTGTTGTTCTTTTTCTTGGGAGCAATAGCTGTATTGGTTCGTTCTGATCTTGAGATACCAGCACCCCTGCCTAAATTATTTTCCCTTTACTTATTGCTCGCTATAGGATTTAAAGGAGGTGTAGAGCTTGGTCACTCTGGCTTCGGAGGCCAGGTGATTCCAACTATGGGTGCAGCGATTCTGATGTCGCTGTTTGTTCCACTGGTCTGCTTCTTTATACTTCGAATTAAGCTAGATGTGTTCAATTCCGCTGCAATTGCAGCGGCCTATGGATCTATAAGTGCGGTAACATTTATTACTGCTGAGAGCTTTCTTCAAAGCCAGAGTATTGCTTACGATGGCTTCATGGTTGCAGCATTGGCGCTAATGGAATCACCGGCCATTATCATTGGTCTGATTCTTGTCAACATAAGCGGCCGCCAGTCTCGCCCAGATAAGAAGGCAATGAATTGGGGCTCAGTAATGCATGAAGCGATGCTCAATGGCTCTGTCTATTTACTTGTAGGTAGTTTAATTATTGGCTTTGTTGCAGCATCGCAAAGCCCCGCAGGCATTGAGAAGATGGATCCTTTTGTTAACAAGCTATTCTACGGAGCCCTATGTTTCTTCTTGTTGGACATGGGGATCTTGGCCGCTCAACGTCTTAAAGATCTGCAGAAGGCAGGAGCGTTCTTGATCTTCTTTTCAGTCTTAATGCCTCTATTTAGTGGTGTGTTGGGAGGCTTTATTGCCAAGTTTATTGGGCTTGGTCCAGGTAATGCTTTGCTCTTTATTGTGCTTTGCGCTAGTGCTTCCTATATCGCTGTACCTGCTGCGATGAGGATGACGGTTCCTGAGGCAAATCCAAGTTATTACATCACCACGGCCTTGGGACTTACTTTCCCATTCAACATTATTATAGGGATCCCCCTTTATATGGGCCTGGTCAACAAACTTATCCCTGCTGTGGCTTGAATTCATGAAACGTCTTGACTTAATCATTAGTGAGAGGGAGCTTGATTCCGTTATCAAGGCTCTCGATAACGCCTCTGCGCCTGGTTATTCTGTTGTTAAGCATGTAACTGGAAGGGGTCCAAATTCTTCTGTTTCTGAAGGGATGGAAGTTAGTGGTGGAGCTAATGCACATGTGATCGTTTTTTGTGAAGAAGACGTTCTGGCAAAGTTGCGTGATTCGATAGTACCCATTCTCAATTATTATGGTGGAGTCGCTTATGTTGCAGAGGCTCTATCAATTTAGCGAGATCAACTCAGAAATATAGATCGTAAAGATATTCATGCGTTGCCTGCTATTATCTGCAGGCTTGTTATATTTAAAAATTCGAAATCAACCTGTCTGTGCCTTACGCTTTTAGGCTATTGAAGCATGAATAGTATTGCGGCACCCAGTAATGAGTAGCTTATTGGTTACTACAATTGGATCTAATCATAGCGCAATATACTAAACAACTTACGAGAGAATACTTGCCCAACTCTTGCTGAGCCTGTTTATTGGTGCAATTAAAATTTTGCTTCTATGATTATTTCAAAGAAGCTAATTAATCGCAAGCACTAATTAGTGTTTAGGTTGAGAGCGATCAACTGATGATGGTTATGCAGATAAATAGTGAGAATGCTCGCCTAAGCTCAAGCATTGATGTTATTGACTTTTAAATATTCATAGGCGACGACGCAAGCCATCGCCGTTGAAGCCATCTTCATTGCTCCCTGAGCCCTTGCCGGCAATACTTAGCTTCCAAACGTTTCTGCTTACACGTTTTGCGACTAGCCCTCCACGGGTGACTTCTTTTGACCCTGGTCGAGCACCAAGAAGTTTCGATACCTCTGCAGTGCTGAGGGGGGCACCAGTTTGTATTGCTAGAGATGTGAGCTCAAGACGTTGGCGAAGTGCTAGCAGATCCGCTTGTCCGCTGGCTTCTGGTTGAGACCATGTCCAGCCATTTGCTCCTTCATGCATCATTTTTTGCATTAGTCCCATGCCAATAAACCCCAGCGCTTGCTCCGCCTTTAAGTCTGTTGGAAGAGTTGTTGACTCAGAGCTTGTTTCCTGAATGCTTGCCATAGAACCACTCCAGTAGTTGGTTTTGACGGTATCGGCTCTAAAGCTGCTTGCAAGTGCGATCAGTTTGAAAGTTTTGCTCGCTCTCAAGGTATTATCCCCGCCATGCAACGATTCGCGAGCTTAGAGAACCGGGAGCGAAGGCAGGGAGGAAGCTCGCTGGTGACAGGGACTGAGGTTTTGCCTCAGACCTCTGGAGCAAGCTGCGTAATTACTACTGATTCTGAGATAGCAAGACTTGGGCGTCAAAATAGCCATGTGCAGCAAATTGAATTGCGCACTTATGTTTTTCTCGACTCACTACAGCCTCAGCTAGCTGCCTATATGGGCACAGTGAGTCAAGGGTTTTTACCCATCCCGGGAGACGCTTGCTTATGGATGGAGGTTTCTCCAGGTATGGCTGTTCACCGAGTGACCGATATTGCGCTTAAGGCAAGTAGCGTTCGGCTCGGCCAAATGGTTGTTGAAAGGGCTTTTGGCTCTTTAGCTCTTTATCACCGTGATCAGAGCACGGTGTTGCATTCGGGCGATGTTGTTTTGGATGCGATTGGCAGCACGGTTAGTCGGCGAAGCTCTTGTGAAGTGAGCTGGACCGAGGTAATTCGTGCGATCACTCCAGACCATGCAGTTCTGATTAATCGTCAGAACCGTCGCGGCTCGATGATTGAAGCGGGAATGAGCATGTTCATTCTTGAAACCGAACCTGCTGGCTATGTATTGATTGCTGCCAACGAAGCTGAGAAAGCCTCCAGTATCACCATCGTTGATGTGAAAGGTGTTGGAGCTTTTGGCAGGCTTACTTTGGCTGGCAAAGAAGGTGATGTTGAAGAGGCGGCCGCTGCTGCAATGAGAGCTATCGATCAAATCAATCGCTAGTCAATATCTTCTAGTCCGATTTGTTGACGAAGATAAGGGGCAAGTTCTCTTGCGGCTTTCCCGCGGCTACCAAGTCGTGTGAGTTGTTCAGTGCTCAGTTCTCCATATGTGCAGTTAGCTTCTCTTACCCAGAAGAGTGATTCGAATTCGCCATCTTTGTAGGCAGGCACTTTAAGTAGTTCCCCCCAGCAGATTCCCTCTGCGGCCTTTAGGAGATGACCATGTGAATCACAGAGAACCATCACACTGCAGAAGCGGGCGCTGCGATAAGGATTATCACCAAGGGCCGAAAGTATTTTCTTGATCTTTTCTTGGTTAGTTGGGGCATAACGGGCCGAGAAGAGTCCCGGGGCACCATCAAGAGCATCAACTTCAAGGCCAGAGTCGTCAGCAATGGTCAGAGTCCCTGAATGTTTTGCGGCAGCTTGTGCTTTGAGCAGGGCATTTTCTAGGTAAGTGGAACCGGTTTCCTCAACATCTAGATCACTCGGTTGTCTTTTCACCTCTACAGGAAGTGGACCCAGCATCGCCTCTATCTCGGCGACTTTTCGAGGGTTCCCACTAGCAATCGTAAGCAGTGGTCTAGCCAAACTAAAAAAAATCAGGACTCTTATTCTGCTGGAGAGCAGGCTCTAGATGGAGCGCGTTGAAATTTTCGAGACAGGATGGGTCGAGCATTCCACCCCAAGCGAAACGCCTAGGGACTTGACCGTCGGGCGCGAAAATAATGAGACAGTCCGCTACTGCCAACCAAATGTGGTCAAGCCCTGACGAAAAATCCAACAGCCTTGCAAAACAGTCCAGGACAGGGTGATTAGCTCGACTTATGAGGGCGACTATCTATGGTGATCGCCTTTTTGGTCAAATTTGCTTGACGGAACCTCTCTCGCCAGAGCATTGTCCATCGCGAACATCCCATCAATTACTTCAGGTAGGCAATGGCTAACGAAACCATGGGCATCGCCCTCGGCATGATCGAAACCCGCGGCCTCGTGCCCGCAATTGAAGCGGCTGATGCCATGACCAAGGCGGCCGAAGTACGCCTGATCGGACGTGAGTTTGTCGGCGGCGGTTACGTCACCGTTCTTGTTCGTGGCGAGACGGGTGCTGTAAACGCAGCTGTGCGTGCTGGTGCCGATGCCTGTGAGCGTGTAGGTGATGGCCTTGTTGCTGCTCATATCATTGCTCGCCCTCATCGCGAAGTTGAGCCTGCACTCAGCAACGGCAACCTCTTGAGTCAAAAGGGCTAAGGAATTTTTCGATGCCCCTAAGAGGGCTCGTCCTATCTCAATCCCCTATACCGACTTAAAGGAGTTATTCCATGAGCAAGAAGTATGACGCTGGGGTCAAGGAGTACAGAGACACCTACTGGACTCCCGATTATGTACCCCTAGACACCGATCTGCTGGCCTGTTTCAAGTGCACCGGCCAAGAAGGTGTGCCCAAGGAGGAAGTTGCAGCAGCTGTTGCCGCTGAATCATCAACAGGTACCTGGTCCACTGTTTGGTCAGAGCTATTAACTGACCTAGAATTTTATAAGGGTCGTTGTTATCGCATCGAGGATGTCCCTGGAGACAAGGAGGCCTTTTATGCATTCATTGCCTACCCTCTCGATCTTTTTGAGGAAGGCTCAATCACAAACGTACTGACCTCTTTGGTTGGTAACGTCTTTGGATTCAAGGCCCTGCGACATCTTCGCCTTGAAGATATCCGCTTCCCAATTGCTTTCATTAAGACCTGCGGCGGACCTCCTAACGGTATTCAAGTTGAACGCGACCGTTTGAATAAGTACGGCCGTCCTTTGCTTGGATGCACCATTAAGCCGAAGCTTGGTCTTTCTGGTAAGAACTATGGCCGAGTGGTTTATGAATGTCTCCGTGGTGGTCTTGACCTAACCAAGGACGACGAGAACATCAACTCACAGCCCTTCCAACGTTGGAGAGAGCGTTTCGAGTTTGTTGCTGAAGCTGTCAAACTTGCTCAACAGGAAACTGGTGAGATCAAGGGGCACTACCTCAATTGCACAGCCAATACACCTGAAGAGATGTATGAGCGCGCCGAGTTCGCCAAAGAACTCGACATGCCCATCATCATGCATGACTACATCACCGGTGGTTTTACAGCCAACACTGGCTTGGCCAACTGGTGTCGTAAGAACGGCATGCTGCTTCACATTCACCGTGCCATGCACGCTGTGATTGACCGTCATCCCAAGCATGGTATCCATTTCCGTGTGCTTGCTAAGTGCTTGCGCCTCTCAGGTGGTGACCAGCTCCATACCGGAACTGTGGTTGGAAAGTTAGAAGGTGATCGTCAGACCACCCTTGGCTACATCGACAACCTGCGTGAATCCTTTGTTCCTGAAGACCGCTCACGCGGTAACTTCTTCGATCAGGACTGGGGCTCAATGCCTGGCGTGTTTGCCGTTGCTTCTGGTGGTATCCACGTATGGCACATGCCTGCGCTGGTCACAATTTTCGGTGACGATTCTTGTCTGCAGTTTGGTGGTGGTACTCATGGTCACCCATGGGGATCTGCTGCTGGTGCCGCCGCTAACCGGGTAGCACTTGAGGCTTGCGTCAAGGCACGTAATGAAGGTAGAGACCTTGAGAAAGAAAGTCGCGACATCCTTATGGGCGCCGCGAAGCACAGTCCTGAGTTGGCCATCGCGCTTGAGACCTGGAAGGAGATCAAGTTCGAGTTCGACACCGTCGATAAGCTCGACGTTCAGTAATAGAGATCTGGAGGAGACTTCAGGTCTCCTCCAGAACACTCTTTATCAGATTCCGGCCATTGCTTAATTGTATCGGCCATTAAACATCCTTAATCCAAGGTTCACCATGCCTTTCCAGAGCACAGTTGGTGACTATCAAACAGTCGCCACCCTGGAAACCTTCGGCTTCTTACCGCCGATGACCCAGGACGAAATTTACGATCAGATTGCTTACATCATTGCTCAGGGTTGGAGCCCTGTTATCGAGCATGTTCATCCCAGTCGATCCATGCAGACCTATTGGTCTTATTGGAAGCTGCCTTTCTTTGGAGAGAAGGATCTGAACATTGTTGTTAGTGAGCTCGAGGCTTGCCATCGCGCATACCCGGATCACCATGTTCGCATCGTTGGCTACGACGCTTATACCCAAAGCCAGGGTGTTTGCTTTGTTGTGTTCGAAGGCCGCTGATCAGTCAGCAACTTTTATAGCCCCGAGCTTTTCTCGGGGCTATAAAACTCTTCTTGAAGAGAGCGATCTCTTCCTGACTTACGACGTTTTTACTCGGTAGACATGGCAAAACAATCCAGTCGACAGCTAGTGCTTGAGCGCCGAAAGGCATTGAGTGAAGGCGGCAAAAAGGCTGTTTCCTCAAATGGCTCCAACTCAAATAGAGTTCGCTCTGTGAATGATGCGCGTGCTACCAGGACGGATGCTGATTTTGTTGTTCTGCCCACTAAAAATAAGCCCAGCGCATCTACTATCAGCGCAACTTCTAATTTGAATACTTCTGTTAGTAAAACAAATAACAATAAACAGGCTAGGCGAGTAAGTCAGCCTGGTAGAGAACTTGTGTTGGCACGCCGTGAGTCACTCTCTCGCAGAGGTAAGTCTGCAAGCACAAGTAAAGATCGCACAAGAGTAGATGTTCAAAAGAATTCTCCTCATGTTTCATCAGTAAATACAGCTGAAATAAAGTATTGCTGTGATGAATGTGAGCAGAAAGACCTGGGGGTCTCTTCCTCTACAAGCTCTTCTCAAAGTACTCAGGGTTCAGCAACATTGAGCACTGGGAAATCTGCTCGTCGCCCTGCTAAAAAACGACGTGCTATTCAGAATACCAGTAGGGCATTGGTATTGGCTCGTCGAGAAGCACAATCAAAACGCGGAAAAACAGCAGGAAATCAACCGACTTCAGCCGCATCTGTAGCCCGCCAGGGTGACCCAGATCTGACTAGCCGTGAAATCTCACAGAGAATTAGAGAACTTAAAAGTAAAAGTGGGGCTACTGGTAAGCAACGCTCTGCTTCTACCCGTCCTTGCGGGCCAAATCGAAATGGATCCAAGCAGTCAGTTGCAGCTGATGCACATTGGAAGGTTGGTACCAGTGAGACTTCCTCTGGTCAGGTTGTTACTGGCACTCAGGCTAATCGTTCTGTAAAGACAACTGGTAATGAGGCCAGCACCTGTCGTTCTATTACTGGTACTGAATATCTAGGATCAGAGGTTTTTGAGACATTCTGCCAATCGACTCCTTCAAGTAGTCAACCTTCAAAGGTTCGCGTGAGTTCAACAAGTCATGGCAACCTGGTTACAGGTAATGAGATTGGACGCTCGGAAAAGGTGACAGGTGATGAGCCTGGAACTTGTAAGGCACTTACCGGTACCGAGTACATCTCAGCTAATCAATCCACGGCTTTTTGCGGTGAGGTAAAGGCTTCCCCTCGCAAGGTGGGTCAAAGTCTCACCGAGGATGGCCGGAAGGTAAGTGGTGTGATGGTTGGACGTTCTTCGAAAGTAACTGGTGATGAGGCGGGTGCTGATCGTTCACTGACGGGTGATCAATATCTTGGTTCTGATCCTCTACCTGTTGGTAGATCAGCAGAAAAAGTTGGAGCATTGACAACTCTTCGGGGAACGGGTGTTACTGGCACCAATGTGAATCGCTCAGAACATGTCACGGGTAATGAGCCTGGTAGCTGTAAGTCTGTAACAGGAGATGAATACGTAGGATCTCAACAATATGCAGGTTTCTGTGGGGGAAAACCACAGCCAGAAGCTGCGAAAGTAGGCTTTAGCGTCACCAATAAGATGCAAGTAGTAAGTGGGACACGGACAGGTCGTTCTGCCCTGGTAACCGGTGATGAACCTGGTACTTGTAAGGCTGTTACTGGAACTCCCTATGCAGGCCTAGACCAGGCAGGTCAGTGGTGTGAAAATCGGACAGTAGAGAACATTCAAAAGCGCACACCAAGCCAATTGGGTACTCCTGGAGCTCGCCTGACAGGACAGCAACCTGGGATAGGTGGAGTAATGACAGGGGCTGAGCGAGGTGCTTGTGAGCCTTTAACTGGCACCCCTTATGTTGGGGCTGATCAACTTGTCCAGGCGTGTGGATCAGATGCTCCCTCTGGCAGTGAGGTGCAGCAGGATGAGAAAGGCTCTGCTCCTTGGGCTCAATTTAGTGTTAGATCTCCAGCAAGGACTGCTCATGAGAAGAGAGAACAGCTCTCTGGTGTTACAGGAACAACTTATGAGCAAGGTTCAAGGATTACGGGCCCTTTCGACATGGCGGCTGAAAAGGTTACTGGTACAGAGCAGTTCCGTTTTGATCGTCAACCTCGTCAACTCCAAGCATCTCCTGTAGCAGAGGCTGTCGATGATGATTCCCGTCCTATTTCACGAGTTACCGGTGAGGGTATCTCTGCAGGGCTGAAGGTCACGGGGGATGACTGGGATCGAGGCGACAGGGTTACCGGAACCGAAGGATCTTCTGCTCGTCGTCGCAATCCAAGTCGTTCCGGCCCAAAAACTGCTATGCCCTCAGCAGATTTAAAGCGAAATGAGGAACTTCCTCAACCAATCAGCCGGGTAACTGGTTCAAGTGGAAACACTGATCAAGGTTCCTTGATCACAGTCTCCGGCGGCGCAAGAGGTTGAAGGATTGATGGCCTATCGCAGTCTGGCCTCTCAAGTTCAACCCTCCTTGGCGCCTACTGCTCCAAGGAGAAGACCTATTGCCTCCATTCCGGAGGCTTCTCCTGTCTCAACAACGAGAGGTCGTGTACGTAGAAGCTCTTCTGGCCTCCACCCTCTAACAGATAGTGCAGCCAATCAGAGCCTTCAGGTTTATGAAGGCGAGGTAAAAGACTGTTTTGAGCGGATAGTTCCTTTGCTTAAAAGGATTTCTACCCTTCAACATGATAAGGATTTTGTCTCTAAAACCCAAAGCCTGACGCGCTCTGAACTTGGCTTTGATTTGCCGAGTCATCTTTTGGAATGTGCTTGGGTAAGAACACTCGATATGAGGGCCTTGTTTGCCTGGTGTGTATTTAACTCTCACCAGAAGGCTAGTGATCGTTTCTTTCAGCAAGATCCTCTTCAAGGATCAGAAGGCAGCCCTCAGGCCAGTGAATTTCAGTCGTTTTTGATTGAATGTGGCTTTCATTTACTTGATGTCACTCCCTGCGCGGATGGACGTTTGGCTCACACCATTGCTTATGCATTGCGTATTCCTTTTAGTTCAGTAAGGCGGCGCTCTCATGCTGGAGCATTGTTTGATGTTGAGAACACAGTAAATCGTTGGGTCAAGACCGAACACAGGCGTTACCGAGAAGGAATACCAAATACAGCAGATTCTCCAACGCGTTATCTAAAGGTTGTCACCTATCACTTCAGTTCTCTAGATCCGTCTCATCAGGGATGTGCGGCCCATGGAAGTGATGATGCAATTGCTGTATCGGCCGGTCATCAACGCCTGCTTGATTTTCGTGAGGCTGTTGAAAAAAGTTTCTGCTGTGGAGCTTCGGTAGATCTGCTCCTGATTGGTTTAGATACTGACACCGATGCAATACGTGTACATACGCCAGCAGCTGATGGCTCGATGGTTTTAGATGAGTGGCTTTCGGCGGAGGATCTATACAAAGACACTCTTTCTATGCCTGTAGATGAGGTGACTAAATATATTGCTGAAAGGGTAGAGGCCAGTGCACCTAAAAAACCTGATCAAGGGATGGTGAAATTCATTTCTAAATTGCTCGCAAATAACTTCTCTCAGATTGACTATGTAAAACAATTGCATGGGGGGCCTTACCCTGATGCTGGTCATGCAGAGCGCTTTATTGGAGTTGGTAAAGGTTTTAAGGAAGTACATCTTCGCAATCTTACTTATTTTGCTCATCTAGATACCGTGGAAGAAGGATCTCCAGATCTCGACGTTGGGGTAAAAATTTTCAAGGGATTGAATGTTTCTCGTGACCTGCCGATCCCTGTTGTTGTCCGTTTCGATTATTCTGGACAAGTACCAGGAGCGAGAAATCGGGCCATCGCTGACTGTAATCGAGTAAATCAAGCTATTGCCTCGCGCTATTCAGATTTATTTGAAGAAGGCCTTCTTCACACCTTCCTAACTATCCGCGATCGTGATAAGAAAGAAGTTTCAGAGGTAGTCGGTTCCTCCTTGGAGCCTATTCATCAGGAGGCACACTAAAATGTTGATCTGCAAGGTTCTCAGACCACTTGTTTCTACTAATCGAATCCCCGGATTCGAGCACAAACGCCTTCAAGTTGTTCTTGATGGTAGTTCCAAAAAAGTGGCAGTTGATGCTGTTGGTTGTAAGCCAGACGATTGGGTTATTTGTGTTGGCAGCTCTGCTGCAAGAGAGGCAGCCGGAAGTAAGTCTTATCCAAGTGATCTTACTATTGTTGGCATAATTGATCATTGGGATCCTGATGCTCCTAAGCCAGTTAATGAGGGGTCGGCCTGATGGAAATAATGCAGGTAACTGGTCGCTTGGTTTGTACTCAAAGGGTTGACGGCCTTGGTCATATGCATCTGCGCATACTTCGCAATAACTCAGGGAAGCAATTGGTTGCTGTTGATCCCGTTGGCTCGCGAGAGGGTAATTGGGTGTTTACTTCTAGTGGATCGGCAGCACGTTTTGCCTGTCCAGATCCCAACATTCAGACAGATCTGACAATTGGAGGGATCATTGATTACTGGTCGCCTGATGGATAGGTGAATAACACCCCATTTATTTTCTTCTTTCTTGAAATTTTTTAGCCATGGCGAAATCTTCTTCTTCTAGTTCTTCAGGCAACACCTCGGTAAATGCATCTTCATTACCTGTAGGTTCTAAACCAGCCGCAAAAGCTACTTCTAGTCAGTCAAAAACAGTTGATGTAACTCCAGTGACAACGCCCCCTTCAAAGCCCACTTCAACTTCAAAACCCTCCGCGGCTCGCAGTCAGAGTGGTTCCACGGCAGCTTCTAAATCTCCTAGTAGAGCTACGAGCTCAAGTCCTGCATCTACTAGTGGTAAGAGTGTTAATACTTCCAGTGGAGGTAGCTCTTTATTCGATGATTCCATAAAGAGTCCAAGCCCTTCTGATGCCCCCTTTATCTATGGGGTTGCACTAGGAATGATTGAAACTCGCGGAATGGTCCCGGCTATTGAAGCAGCTGATGCAATGACTAAAGCTGCTGAGGTCACTCTTGTTTCTCGGGAATATGTTGGTGGTGGTTATGTGACTGTCATGGTTCGTGGTGAAACAGGAGCTGTGAATGCGGCCGTTCGCGCTGGTGCAGATGCTTGTGAAAGGGTTGGCGATGGCCTTGTCGCAGCACATATTATTGCTCGACCACACGAGGAGGTTGAGCCGGCATTAAAGCCAATTCGCGTAAAGCGTCCAAGTTAAGCCAGTTATTACCTGCTTTTAGAGTTGGATCTCTTCATTCCTTTTGCCATAGCAATTTTACTTAGAGAAGCATTCGACTATCTTTGAGAATTGGTAACAAGGTCAATCTTTAACTTTAAAAAGGACCATCCGACCATCCATCTACTCTTGCTATGAATAAATGGCAGAAGCGTAATCGACCCTTCCGTCTTGAACGCCGCTTTGAATTCGAAACCTATAACGAAACCAGGGAATTTCTTGAGCGGCTTGGTGATTATACCGAAGCAGCAAAGCGCTTCCCTGATATCAGCTTTGGACGTACTTATGTGAATATTACCTTGCGGCCAGAGGACGATGATGAGGGGGTTGAGTTGAATGAAGCCGACTATCAATTTGCAACTGAGATAGATGGACTCCTCAGTTGATCTGTCTTCGGCATACGCAGATTCTGGCGTCGCCGAGGTACTTGATCAGTTAGATAGTGAGCTAATTGGCTTGACGCCTGTTAAGACCAGAATTCGGGAAATTGCCGCCTTGCTTTTAGTCGATCGGGCTAGGCAGGATCTCGATTTGCCCAGCACAATGCCAGGCCTGCATATGTCTTTCACGGGGCGTCCTGGAACAGGAAAGACCACTGTTGCAAGCAGAATCTCTCAAATCCTTCATCGCCTTGGTTATTTGCGCAAAGGTCATGTTGTGACAGTTACTCGTGATGATTTAGTGGGGCAGTACGTAGGTCATACGGCACCAAAAACTCGGGAGATGATTAAGCGAGCGCAAGGGGGTGTGCTGTTTATAGATGAGGCTTATTACCTCTATAAGCCTGGGAATGAAAGGGATTATGGCGCAGAGGCAATTGAAATCTTGCTACAGGATATGGAGCGACAGCGAGATAGTTTTGTTGTTATTTTCGCTGGTTATAAAGATAGAATGGATGACTTCTATCAGTCCAATCCGGGCCTTTCTTCTAGGGTTGCTCATCACATTAACTTCCCCGATTATAGCAATCAAGAACTGATGGCAATTGCTCAGTTACTACTTGTTCAGCAGCATTATTGTTTCAGTGATGATGCTGTGAATGTTTTTGAGGATTACATCGAACGACGGCGTCAGCTTCCTTTTTTTGCCAATGCTCGTTCAATTCGCAATGCTTTAGATAGGACCCGTTTGCGGCAGGCAAACCGGTTGTTTGCTCGGATGGGAGAACCTCTTAGCCGTGACGAACTTATGACGATTGAACCTGCTGATATCTTGGCCAGTCGTGTTTTTCAAGGGGAGGTGGAAGGTCGTGATCCGTCTCAACCTCTTACCGATTCTTTGGAATGAGTATGGAAAAAAGTTTTTGTCAGCTAGTAGCTGCTCTCTAATTTGGCTGTTCTGGCTGTTCCAGATCTCGTTTGATCAGCACAAGTAAATACGAGGGGGCCTTGTATCGACCAGGTAGGCAACGATTAAGGGTCTCCAGGTGGCTCCAACAAACGGTGCGTTCGATGTCCTCAGTGCTGCGACCTTCTTGTAGAAGTCGCCTCAAGGCCTTGCAGTAAAGGGGATAACCCGCCTCTAGTTCGCCAATGGTTAGCTTGGCTTGGGCCATGGTTCCTCGCAGTACGCCTCTAAACCTAAGCAATCTTGAGACTACTTAGTTTACTGTCCGACCGGCCTATGTTGGCTGTTTAGAAGTTCCAGTGGATATCTGATCTCTTGCAAGGCAACAGACAAGACCTTCAGCGAGAGCTTTAGGAGTGAACGAATCTTTTTACTTCTTTTTAGTTGATCTCAGCCGAGCCAAGCAATGCAGTCGATTTCTACCCGTCCCCCTTTTGGCAGGGCGGCTACTTGAACACAGGCCCTTGCTGGGCTGATGCCTAATCCGAAGACCTCGGCATAGAGAGCATTAACCCTTTGAAAGTCCGTCAGATCTATTAGATAAACCGTGGTGCGGACTACCTGAGTTGCTTCGGCACCAGCTGCCTTGAGCACTGCCATCAGGTTTTTGAGTACCTGACGGGTTTCTGCTTCCACATCTCCTTGACCAACCATCGCCCCGTTGGCTGGATCAAGGGCAATCTGACCAGAGCAGTAAAGCCATCCTCCGGCTAGTACGGCCTGGTTATAGGGGCCAACTGGTGCTGGAGCTGATGCTGTATTGATTGCTTGCATAGAAGGGGCGGTCATTTTTGGATCGGTATGAGTCATTCATCATCGCGCTCAGTTGCTGTCTCAATTTCGAGTTCTCAGAGTGTGATGCAGTTTTGTGCGTGTTCTGACTGCCTCGATTCCCTTGCTCATCAATGGCTCTGGTTATGTCTCAATCCTTTTGGAGCAGGAACAATTAGCCTCGCCACTGGTCTTTGTGTTGGCGAAGTTCTGCCAGTTCCTTGCTGCTTTGAGCACGCATGAAGAGGTTTGTACGTTGCTCTTCTGAAATGCTGCTTGGCAGGCTTAGGGCACCTCGCTGGCGGCGAGCAGAAACATCTGCAAGGCGTTCATTTATCGCGACATCCTCTGGCTGTAGAGCGGCAGCCCAGCGCAGATTGGCTTCTGTGTATTCATGAGCGCAATAAATTCTGGTCTTTGCGGGTAGTGAGCTGA
>Ga0208128_1000036_pt1 | contig 46755 bp, 29 predicted proteins | sample ETNtaG_35_FD_185758 | JGI IMG/M metagenome (GOLD analysis project Ga0208128, IMG submission 185758) | Marine microbial and viral communities from oxygen minimum zone, Eastern Pacific Ocean - ETNP201306PF51B (SPAdes) (version 2) | ecosystem: Environmental > Aquatic > Marine > Oceanic ... | reverse complement strand
GAGCAGGCGGATCGAATAGTCCACTGCGGCGGAATCCTGAAAGTCGACCCAGACCGTCCGCACCGGGACATCTGCTCCCAGGTCCACCCAGATCCAGTCGTGTCTCCTGGCCGGAGGCGTGACGGGCGGCAATCCCGGCACGGAGGACCAGCGACTGCCCTTGTCCCCATCAAACGCATGGTGAGCCCCCAGGTTCCATCCCACCGAAGATGCATCCTTCGGGGCCTTGCTCAGATCCAGCAGAAAAGCGGACTTCGTCGTGCCGGCACTCTCCCCCTTGAACAATTCGGCCTTGTCCTTCGTCCCGGCTCCATGGACGACCACTGTCGCCCCGGGGACAGGCAGGCCGTCCACCGACAGAACCACATCCGAGTAGTGGGCATGCGGTGGCCGGGCTGGCGCATCGGTCGCCAAGCCGATCAACACGCCGAACACCAGGAGCAGTTTCCCTCCTCCCATGCGCCCCTCTCCTTGCCCGCGCTCCATATCGGTCGCAGCAGCAGCCCCTTCGCACGCGGCCCATGCCATTCGAGACCACCCACTCAGGGTCGCTCCTTCAGCGTGACTGTTCTTCATCGCGCCCTGATCCCTACCACCTGACAGGCACGGGCAGCAAGGCTGCCTTCTTCCGATTCAGCGTGCAGCAGCCCCGCACCCTGCTTCCTGCACCGTGATCGGGCGGCTCCCTACCCCCCAAGAATTTTCCTGCGGGGTGATCTATCCATGCACCAGCGCGTGCAAAAAGTGCCGCCCCCACCGGTGGGGTGCCCAGAATCTCGCGAATAAGGGCAGCATATGGGCACCATTAATCCATCCCCCCACCCCACCGGCTCTCTTGCCAAGCGGCCCCCATCGCGTAAAATCCCTCCCACGCTCCCGTAGCTCAGTTGGATAGAGCAACGGATTTCTAATCCGTAGGTCGCAGGTTCAAATCCTGCCGGGAGTGCCCTCTGCCATTCATAGCGTGCCACGTGCAGCGTGGCGGCCAGGGGAGACAATCCTACGAGCACTGAAATTTCCCCCTGAGCACGTCCCGAAATCACCCCGGTCTCCTCATCGTCCTGGAAGGCATCGACGGCACGGGCAAGTCGACCCAGGCTGAACTCCTTGCCAAATCCCTGCGCCAGGAGGGATGCCGCGTGATTCTCTCCCGTGAACCCACCGACGGACCATTCGGCCGTAAACTCCGGGAGTCAGCCACCAGCGGACGGCTCTCTCCCGAGGAAGAACTGCAACTCTTTCACCAGGACCGGCGCGAGCACGTGGAAAAGCTCATCGACCCTGCCCTCCAGGGTGGCGAAATCGTCATCCTCGACCGTTATTACTTTTCCACCATGGCCTATCAGGGGGTCCGCGGCTTTGATCCCGGAGAGATCCGCAGGATCAATGAGGAATTTGCACCCCGCCCCGACCTGCTTCTCCTTCTCGACCTTTCCCTCGACACCGCTCTTGAACGGATCGGCGTCCGCGATGGACAGGGCAATGAATTTGAACAGCGGGAATCCCTGCAACTCTGCAGTCAGATTTTCCATTCGGTGCAGGACGATTTCCTGCGCGTGATCGATGCCGACCAGTCCATCGAGGATATCCACGGGGACATCATGGCCGCGGTCAACCCCCTGCTCCAGTCCTCCTCCCGATAGGATGGCCCCGGATTCCCGCTACTCTACCCCCGCGGGTTCCTCCTTGAGATACACCTCGCGAGGTTTCGCTCCGTCCGCCGGACCCACGATCCCGCGCTGCTCCAGGATATCAACCATGCGGGCGGCGCGGGTGTAGCCCAGACGCAGTCGCCGCTGCAGAAGCGAAGTGCTCGCCTTCTGTTCCTGCATGATGACCTCGAGACATTTCTGGAGGATCTCCTCATCAGCATCGGAAACCTCATCCTCTTCACCATCTTCCCCTCCGCCGCCGCCCTCGATGCTGGCCTGCACACTTTCCTCGAAACGCTGCTCGCTCTGGTCGGAGCAGAACTCCACCAGGGATTCCACCTCCTCGTCCGAAATCCAGGCTCCCTGGGCCCGGTCGAGCTTGGCCGAACCGGGCGGCAGGAAGAGCATGTCACCCTTGCCTACCAGCTTCTCCGCACCCTTGCCGTCGAGAATGACGCGACTGTCCAGGGCCGAGGACACCTGGAAGGCGATGCGACTCGGGATGTTGGCCTTGATGATACCGGTCACCACATCAGCCCGCGGCGTCTGCGTGGCCACAATCAGATGGATGCCGGCCGCCCGGGCCTTCTGTGCAATCCGGGCAATACACATCTCCACATCAGCCGGAGCGGTCTGCATGAGATCAGCCAGTTCATCGATAATCACCACAATGTAGGGGAAACGGTCGGGGGTCTTCTCTTCCTCTTCCCAGTCTCCATCCACCGGCCCCAGTTCCCCATCCTCCAGGGCTGCGGCGATCGACTCAACCTGCTCCTCATCGACGATCTCCTCTTCCTCTTCTTCACAGTCCTCCTCCGCGGTATCAAGTTCGTATTCCCCGTCGTCGCGCACCCGGCTGTTGAAGGAATCGAAGTTCCGGACACCCTCTCTGGCGAAGATCTTGTAGCGCCGTTCCATTTCATTGACGCACCACTTGAGCGCACCCACCACCTTGCGCGGATCAGTAACGACCGGTACCACGAGGTGCGGAAGAGGGGAATAGATCTGCATTTCAACCACTTTCGGGTCAATCATGATGAACCGCAGCTCGTCTGGACCGAACTTGAAGAGAATACTTGAGATGATCGAGTTGATGCAGACCGACTTGCCTGATCCGGTGGCGCCCGCCACCAGAAGGTGCGGCATGGCCGCGAGATCGCCGATGACCGCCCTGCCATAGACGTCCTTGCCCAGGGCGAGAGGGATCTTGCGCTTGGAGCTGCGGAACTCGTCGTCCTGCAGCAGTTCCCGCAGAGCCACGGGCATCCGCGAGTCATTGGCGATCTCGATGCCCACCGTATCCTTGCCGGGAATAGGGGCGAGAATGTTGATCCGCTCCGCCTTGGTCGCCCGCGCCAGGTCCGGTTCCAACTGTGCGATCCGGCTCACCCGCAGGCCAACGCTCGGGTAAACCTCGTAACGGGTGATGGTCGGGCCCCGGGTGATGTCGCCAGCGGTCACATCCACTCCGAACGCCTTGAGAGTCTCCACGATCTTGGTTTGCTGAGCGATGAGGACATCGGTGTTGTCCTCGGTCGGGGAATCCTCCTCCTCATATTCCAGCAGATCGAACCCGGGCAGTTCGTAATCCTCGAAACCTTCCGTGCTGAGGGCGGCATGCTGTTTGGGTTTCCTGCGCTCGAAGGGTTTGGCTCCAGCCTCAACGGTGGGCATGATGCGCTGGGTGGCATCAATGATCTGCGGTTCGGGAAGTTCCTGCAGGGGCAAGTGGGACTGCCCTTCCTCGTCCTCTTCGAAATCAGCTTCCTCCTCACTCTCCCGCTGCTCCTCCTCGTCTGCTTCCACCAGAGCTTTCCGGTCCTTCGCCTTCTTCTTCCGGGACGCCGGCTTCTCCTTCGAGGCCGACCGCGACCTGTCCGATCTGCTCTTCTCCTCCGCCCGGGCAGCCCAGGCCTCACGGATCTCACCACTCTTTTCGACAACCCAGCGGCACAGTTCCCTGACGAACTTGATGGGGTGCGCTCCCAGCAGGGTGAAAAAACTCAACCAGTAGATCATCCCGAGCAGGATGATCGATCCCAGACTGTTGAGCAGTCCCTTGAATACCACTATTCCCAGTCCCTCTCCAATCACTCCACCCGTTCCGGCAATCAGGTATGTCGTCTGCCAACTCGTAAAAAAGCTCTCCTGCACCGCCACCAGGCTCGCGCCACTGACCAGGCAGACCGCAAATCCAATCCAGGTCCGCATGCTGAAGGACGCATCAAGAAAGAGACGCGCCACTCCCAGCCAGATCAATCCCAACGGAAGCAGGTAGGCCGCCACCCCAAAGAGCTGAATCTGACCGAAGCCAATCAGGCTCCCCACCGGACCAATCCAGTTCTCCCGGGGATGATTTGCTTCCATCCCCAGGGCGAAGTCTCCCAGAAGCGTCCAATCGGTGAACGGAAACTTGATCGGCAGATCCCCCGGCGTGTACGAAATGAGCGACAGGAGCAGGAGCACGCCCGTTCCTGCAAGCAGGATGCCCATCCCCTCACTCGACCAACGAGACTCGTCGGCGCCCTTCCGCTTCGACTTGTTCCTGGACCTCGCCATAAATTTTTACACAGAGCCGCGAAAAGGATTCCGCTTCATGCATAGAATCCCCTAAAACCAAGGGGCTAACAAGATTGAATGACAGTTTTTTTTATTTTCAAGTAAACTTAAGGATTTTGCCCTGTTCGCTCCCTTTCTCCGGCCTCTTCCTTCCCAACCCTGATGCGCCTCCTCCTCCTCTTCCTGAAAGAACCCCTCCCTGGCGAGGTCAAAACCCGATTGGCCGCCACCCTGGGTGCGGAACAGGCATCGATCGTCTACCGTGCAATGGTGCGCCTTCTCCTCATGCAGTTAAGCGGACTGGAACAGTGCCACCTGCGCTTCTGCTACACACCCGACGACGCCCACGATGCCATCCGCTTCTGGATCCTGTCCGAGATCATGGACTCGCCGGAGATTCAACTGGACCCGGAAGACATTGACTTCCGGGCCCAGGGCGAAGGTGACCTGGGCGCTCGCCTCACCTGCGCCGCCCGGCAGGCCTTCCAGGAGGGCTACCAGAAGGTCGCCTTCATCGGCAGTGACTGCATTGAAATTTCCAGCCGGTGGATTCAGGCGGCCTTTGCCCAACTCAACGACACCCACGACGCGGTCATCGGACCGACCCCGGACGGAGGATACCACCTTCTTGCCATGCAGCGTTACCTGCCCGCTCTCTTCGACGGGATTCCGTGGAGCACTTCGGCCACCTGCCAGGTCACTACCGAGCGGGCGACCGAAGAAGGTATTTCCCTCTATACGCTCCCCTCCCTGCCCGACATCGACACCGAAGAGGACTACCAATCCGCCCTGGCCGGCCCCTTGGGAACCCGCCTGCAAAAGATGGTGGAGAGCCTGGGAAAGACCTTTTGAGAGATCGCCCACCCTGGGTGGTGACAATACGGCCGGGAAATTCCTCTCCTCCTCCACAATCGGCCCGGTGATCCCCACCAGTTTCCACCCGGGGCCCGGTCTGAAGGCTGGATGCGCCTCGACGGATTCCGCTGCGGGGGTGACCGTCAACAATGGTTGACCGCATTGATCCTCCCCCGGCCCGTAATCATTGTCACCGCTTGCCTCTTGGCAATTACCGCCCACCGTGTTCAATCCATTGCTGTGCAGCCGATCACCTTCCAACCACTCTACATGACCCGGGTGTGGGGTGGCCGGACCCTGGAGAACGTTTATGCCAGGGAGCTGCCCGATTCCCAACCCTACGGCGAGTCATGGGAAATCACGGATCGCAGCAATGAACAGTCCGTGGTGACCACCGGGGAAATGGCAGGACTCACCCTGCATGATCTCTGGACGCAGCGACGCGAGGAGATTTTTGGCGAGGGCCTGCAAGGCGAACGGTTTCCCCTTCTCATCAAGATCCTCGATGCCCGCGATGACCTCTCCATCCAGGTCCACCCTCCCGCAGAAGTCGCTCCCCGTCTGGGTGGCGAACCGAAAACGGAGATGTGGTACATTGCCGAAGCCCTCCCCGGTGCCAGACTCTATCTCGGCCTCAAAAACGGGGTGACGCGCGATCAGTTTGAAGCGGCGCTCACGGAAGGAACGGTTGACCAGGTTGTGCACGCGGTGGAACCCCGGACCGGACAGTCCATCTTCATTCCCTCCGGTCGTCTCCATGCCATCGGGGCCGGATTCCTGATCTACGAGATTCAGCAGAACTCCGACACCACCTATCGTGTCTTCGACTGGAACCGGAGCGGCCTGGATGGCAATCCGCGTGACTTGCACATCCCGGAATCGCTGGACTGCATCGACTTCGGTGACCTGGAACCCGGGATGGACACCCCCGACGGCAGCACCCTCGCAAATTGCGATCACTTTACGGTCGATCAACTGGAACTCCCTGCCGGAGCGGCCGTGGGCAATCCTGATCCCGATCGCTTTTCAATCGTCACGGTGGTGAAGGGTAGCTTGCGTGACCGCAATGGCCGCACCTTCGCTGCGGGAGACTTTCTCCTGCTTCCCCGTGGGACGGATCAACTGGAAACCGCCTCCGCAACCTCCCTGCTGCAAACCACTATTCCCCGCTGAGAACTTCCGGCAAAGCCGGCCTCCCCGTCGTTGTCCGGGGATGGGACTGCTCCGTGCTCCCGCCCTTCAATCCGGTTGCCGGACGGCCATTCGATCAATCAAACCCGGGGGACATCCGGGCCATTCCCCTTCGGACATCATCAATCCGGGAACACAATAGCGCGGTGTCCATCCAGGATGATGCGGTCGTGCACGTGATAGCGAATGCCCCTGGCGAGGGCTGATCGCTCGCAATCCCGACCCAGTCGGATGAGGTCGTGCACGGAGTGGTAATGTTGCACCCGCTCCACTTCCTGGTCGATGATGGGACCTGCATCCAGGTCCTCCGTCACGTAGTGGCAGGTTGCTCCGATCAACTTCACCCCCCGTTCAAAGGCCTTGCGGTAGGGATTGGCCCCCGCGAAAGCCGGCAGAAAGCTATGATGGATGTTGATCATGCGACCTTCGTAGGATCCGCACAACCACCCGGGAACAACCTGCATGAACCGCGCGAGAACGACCAGTTCGACCGACTGCTCCTGCAGCAATTTCTCGATCTCCCGGAACCCGGGCTCCTTGTCTTCTCCAATTTCGACGAGATGAAAGGGAAGGCCCGCCTTTTCCGCAATTGACCGGCAGTCTTCACGGTTTCCAATGATGGAAGTGATGTCCACGGGGACTTCCCCGAGTTGCGCCCGCCAGAGAATCTCGTTGAGGCAGTGATCAGTGCGCGTCACCAGCACTGCGGTGCGCATGCGATACGGAAGTCGTCGGAAGTGCCAACGGGCCTCCAGCGCGCGTCCCAGGGTTCCGAAACCACTCACAAAGTCGTCCGTTTCCACGTCCAGTCCGGAGGTGTCGACTTCAAGACGGGCAAAGAATTTCTGGTTCGCGGTATCCGTAAACTGGTTGAACTCCACCAGGTTGCCCTCGTGATCGGACACGTATCCCGCGATCCGCGCCACCAACCCGGGGCGATCCGGACAGTCAATTTTCAGTATCAGTCCCTCTCTGGTCATGAGATCACCTGCGTTTGATCAGAGTTCGGGCGCGCTTGCGGGCCAAGGCGAGGAAATCCCTGGCAACAGGCTTCAGACTACCCTGGTAAATCGCTCCCACCACCACCGGAGGAAAGCCGGTAAGCCGGATCTTACGCAACCCTTCCGGCGGTTCCTTCTCCGGAATGTCCACTCCCATCCCCACCCCGAAGCCCCGCACCACATAATCCCCGATCAGTTCCAGGGAGTCCACTTCCATACTGGGAACCATGTCAATGCCGCGCTCATCAAACGCCTCCGTGAAGATCCTGCCCAGGATCTCATGGGGCGGCAGCCCCACCAGGGGATATTTCGAGATCTTGCCCTTTGAATACGGATCATCCTCCAGCATGTCACTCAAGCGCCGGATCTTGCCTTCCTCCGGCACCAACAGCACGAGAGGGACCTTGAGCAGTTCCACCGACTGCAACCCCTCCATGTGGCGGCCGTAAATGATGCTGATCGCAAGATCGATCTGTTGATTGAGGAGGAGGCCGTGAATGTCCGAGGGCTGCACCTCCCGTAGAGTAAAACGGACATCCGGTTCCTCCCTCCGCATCTCGACAAGAAGATCAGGAAAATGATTACGTATCGCTGATGCCGAGGCCGCAATGCGCAGGTGACGACTCTCCTCACCCTTCAGGCAGGCTTCCATGTCCCCAAGACGGGAAAAGAACGGATAGAGGAAATCATAGAGTTCATTCCCGGCTGGCGTGAGCGCGAAGGGCCTGCGATTGAACAGCTTCACACCCAGATCCCGCTCCAACTGCAGGATCTGTCCACTCACCGCCGGCTGCTGGATGCCGTAGGGCATTTTCCGGACAGCCGCCGTGATCCCCTCGTATTTGGCAACGAAGTAGAACAGCTCAAGATGGTGGATGTTCATTCCGATCCGATGGGTAGCACCTTTGATCATCAGTTCAATCAATACTTCCGCGACTTTGATTGGGTTGCCGGGTTCCCGAATTCCCTGTCATGCAGGACCCTCCGCTCCCCACCCATTTGAACTCCCCGCCCTCCCGGGGAGCCGCTTCATCCGGGGTCCCGGGCACCCCTTGCAGCCCAAACCACTTCCAAGGTGCTCAAGCCCTCCTTTCGAGTTCCCCGTCCAGAGAGCTTGAAACCTGTGACCTGGGACTGAAACTCCCGACATGCGGGCCGTCATTCAACGCGTTTCCAGAGCCTCTGTCACCGTCGAGGAAGCATCCGTCTCCGCCATCGGTTCTGGCCTCCTTATCCTTCTTGGAATCGAAGAAGTCGACGGGGAAGAGGATGTCGAGTGGCTCGCACGCAAGATCGCCAGCATGCGCGTTTTCGAAGACGGGGAAGGCCGGATGAATCGCTCTCTCCTCGACACCGGAGGCGAAGCGATCGTGGTGAGCCAGTTCACCCTGCATGCCAGCACGAAAAAAGGTAATCGCCCCTCCTTTGTCAGGGCCGCCCCACCGGAACATTCCGAGCCGCTCTACCGGCACTTCTGCGAGTTTCTCTCCGGATGCCTGGAGAAGGAGGTGGGGCGCGGCCGCTTCGGGGCCATGATGGAGGTCACCCTCACCAACGACGGACCGGTCACCATCGTGATCGACTCGCGGGTCCGCGAATAATCCACGATTCCCACTGACCAGTCTAGTCCTTCAGCCGGGTCTTGGTTCCGCAGAACATGCAGTGATAGTTGGCAAAGATGACCGCATTGCGAGCCACCGCAAAGGTATGCCCGAGGATTGATCTCCCGGCCCGCACGTGCTTACGGCACTTCTTGGGCACAAATAACTTCTGGCCACAGAGCCGGCAACGCGCCTTCGCGGCCTGGGTGAGGTAGAGGATGAGGCAAAAGGGAAAGACCAGGAAAAGAAAAGTGATGCTCCAGTGAAACCGGATCTGAAAGACGAGCACCATGACCCCAATCGTCACCAGGCCCAGGATCGCCAGGATAGCCAGTAACATCACCCCTACCGTCACCAGGGCAGCCCATCTCACCAGACCCGCGTCGGGGTGCGACATGCCCCGATTGCGCCGCTCTCCCCGCGAACTGACATCCCGCCGATCCTCCAGGGTCTGGAAGGCAACCTCTGGCTCCTCAGATTCCATGGTTGCGCTGTCCCGGGAGGAGAATTCCCTGGGATGTTCCCGCCCTGCCAGACCGATTTTCCTGACGACCTCGACCGGACGGTCACCGGGAGGGGAATCTTCCACTACCTTGGCGACCGGCACCGAGGCAAGATCGATTCCAGCACCCTGCAGGCTGTCCAGCGAAACCTCCTTCGCCTCCGGGGCAGGAACCAGGGCCTGCTTGCGCAGAAGATTACGCCCGGTGTTTTGCCATGCCTTCACCAGGTTCGCCGACGGGCCCGGCCCGGTCACGGCAAGACGTCTGCCAGCCTGATCGAGCCGTAGCAGGATTTCTTCGATCTCCAGGGAGATCAGCAGCTCTACGGTATCCAGCTCCGCCTCACGAAGAAGGAGGAGGACAGAATCCGTAATGCCTGGAACTTCAGAGATATCCCCCATCGCGGTCGTGCCTCCTCAAAACGTGCCTTATGGGCGGAACTAATCAAGAGCTATGACAGGGCCCCAAGAAGTTCCTCAAGCTGGCTCATCTTCTCCCGCCACTCCTCAAGCCGTGCCCGCTCCTGCTGCACGACCTCCGGCTTGGCGTTTTCTACAAACTTCGGATTGCCCAGCATCCCCTCGCTCCGGACCAGTTCCTTTTTCACCTTGGCAATCTCGGCCTCGATGCGCTTCTTCTCGGCCTCCAGGTCAACCAGTCCCTCCAGGGGAAGATAGACTTCTCCGATCGCCGTGACGGCCACCGGAGTTCCCCTGGGAGCTTCGTAGGCCGTTGGGAATTCAACCTCTTTTGCTCCGCAGAGAAGCGCTATGGTAGCGCCCTCGCCCTCAACCCAGTCGTCGGTGGGTTTCACGATGAGGCGCACCTTTCGATTGGCTGCGAGATTGTATTCCGCCTTCAGATTGCGCACCCGGGAAACGGAATCGTAAACTGCCGCCACCCGCTCCCCCGCTTCGCCGCGAGATTCCTCCGCGATCCCGTAACTCGCCAGAGCGGACTGCGACGGAAGGGCCTGCTGCATGAGGAGCGCCCCCTCTTCGCCAAAGCCCAGTTTCTCCCATAACTCCTCGGTGAGATGGGGCATGTAGGGATGCATCAGTTGCAGATAACGCTCAAAGACGAGATCCATGACCTGCAGGGTGGACGCCTTGCGCCCTGCCTCCGCATCCTCCCGGAAATCCCCCTTCACCGCTTCGAGATACCAGTCGCAGAACTCCGACCAGAAGAATTGGTAGAGTTGTTGAGCCGCATCGTTGAAGGAATAGGTGCCCAGAGCCCGCTCCAACCCCTTCTCAAGCGAGGCCAGCTTTCCCAGAATGTCCACCGCGTAGATATTGGGGCTCGCCGCCTCCCCCTCAACCGCTCCCTGCATCTGCCGGTAACGGCAGGCATTCCAGAGCTTGTTGGCGAAGTTACGCCCTTCCTCGATCTGTTTCTCGTCAAACTTTACATCAAGGCCGGTGGGCGCAATCCGCATCAATCCGTAGCGCAGTGCGTCGGCTCCATACTTCGCGATCAGATCGAGCGGATCAGGTGAATTGCCAAGGGTCTTGGACATCTTCTTCCCCTCGACATCCCGCACGATGCTGTTGAAGTAGACGTTACTGAACGGAATCTCGTCCTTGAACTCCAGACCCGCCATGATCATGCGGGCGACCCAGAAGAAGATGATGTCCGGTCCGGTACAAAGGTCCACCGTCGGATAAAACTTGGCCTGCGTGGCCTCGTCCATGGTGGCGTAGGGCCACAGCCAGGAACTGAACCAGGTGTCCATCACATCGTCATCCTGCACCCACTCCCCGTCATCCGGGGGCGGATCAACACCCACGAAAATATCTCCGCTTTCCAGGTGGGAAAGGTCCAGATTCTCCGCCTCCTTCAGTGCCTTGACCTTTTCCTTCCGGTACCACACCGGCACGCGATGCCCCCACCAGAGCTGACGGCTGATACACCAGTCCTGGATGTTCTCCAGCCAGTGGAGGTAGGTCTTCTGCCAGCGCTCGGGCCGGAAAACGATCTCGCCCTCGGCCACCACCCTGGTCGCCCGCTCCACCTGGGGATACTTGAGAAACCACTGCATCGAGATGCGCGGTTCAATGGGCACCCCGGCACGCTGCGAAAAGCCCACCTTGTTCTCGTAATCCTCAACCTTGTCCAACAGGCCCATCTCTTCGAGCCGGGCTGCCGCCAGGTCGCGGGCCTCGAAGCGATCCTTGCCATGAAGATCCGGACACGCCGGGCAATTGACGGTGCCGTCCGGATGAAGAACGTCCACGATCTCCAGGCCGTGGCGCATCCCGATCTCAAAGTCGGCCTTGTCGTGGGCCGGGGTGACCTTGAGCACTCCCGTCCCGAATTCGATGTCGATATGCTCATCCGCCACGATGGGAATCTCGCCTTCCGGGAAGGGCCGCCGGACGCGCTTCCCGACCAGGTGACCGTAGCGGGGATCCTTCGGGTTGACGGCCACCCCGGTGTCACCCATCAGGGTCTCCGGTCGCGTGGTCGCGATCTGCAGATACGTATCCTCTTCATCCACCAGCTCGTATCTCATGTAGTAGAGCTTGGACTTCTGCGGGGTCATCTCGACCTCCTCATCCGAAAGGGCGGTGAGTGAAACCGGGCACCAGTTCACCATGCGCTTGCCACGGTAAATGAACCCCTTCTCGAAAAGATGAACGAACACCCGCTGCACCTCGCGCGAGTAGTCCCCGTCCATCGTGAAACGCTCGCGGCTCCAGTCGCACGAACACCCGAGACGTTTGAGCTGCTCGATGATTATTCCTCCATGGTGCTCCTTCCAGTCCCACACCATCTCGAGGAATTTCTCACGTCCCACATCATGCTTGGTCCTGCCCTCGTCGCGCAGCTTCTGCTCCACCTTGGTCTGGGTCGCAATTCCGGCGTGGTCCGTGCCTGGCAGCCAGAGCACCTCCTTGCCCTCCTGGCGGGCCCGGCGGCACAGGATATCCTGCAGGGCATTGTTGAGCACGTGGCCCATGTGCAGGATCCCCGTCACATTGGGCGGCGGAATCACAATCGAGTAGGCCGGCTTGTCCGAGGTCTCGTCACCCCGGAAGCAGTCGGCCTCGACCCAGCGCCGGTACCAACTCCCTTCAACTTCCCCGGGTTCGTATGCCTTGCTCAACTCCGCCATAGCGGACGGAGGGAACCCCACGCGGCGCATCATTTCAAGACATTCGGCGATCCGGAGTAATCCCGGTCACCGATGCCATCCCCTGGCAATCATGCTAACCGACAGGCGGGACCAGTCGGATTCCCTCCGGATCAGACAAGGTGATCAGGCGCCCGGGGCTCTCCACCTTGAGTTCAGCATTTTCACCAAATCCCCGGATCCTTCCCCGCTCGCCGGAGGCGGTCTCCACCTCCTTGTCCTTCCATGCCAGAAGATCCCACGCACGCTCTGCAATCAACGGCTCCTCCAGGTGGAGAAAATCCATCAGCTTGTCCCGGATTGCCCCCATGAGGTACTCGCGTCCGGTCTCCACTCCGAGGAGTTGAAACATCGACACCGCTTCCAGTCCCGGGGGAAACCCGCGCTCATTCACATTCAACCCGATCCCGATCACGGCACAATCACCGGATGTCTCGATCAGGATCCCACAGATCTTGCGCCCTTCAACGAGCACGTCGTTGGGCCACTTGATGAGAGGAGCCAGACCGCAGGGAAGCAGTCCTCCTTCACACACCGCAAGGGCCGCCGCCAGGCTGAGCCAGCCCCAGTGTTCACGCCCCCACGGCGGGGAAAGCACCAGTGAGAAGGTCAGTCCCTTTCCCGGTTCGCTGATCCAGTGCGCCCCCTTGCGGCCCCGCCCTTCAGTCTGTTCCTCCGTCCCCACGATCCAACCGTGAGCCCGTGAGCCCTCCTCGCGGACAATCTCGCAGGCACGGTCATTGGTCGAACCAATCGAATCGTGCCACTCGATGTGACCGCCCATGAGCTCGAAGTTCTTCCGGTTGGTCGCCATCGGTCCTGGGAGCCAGGGTCAGTCCCGCTCTTCAGGTGAAACGAATTCGAGGGAAAGATCCAGAGCGGTGGCGGAGTGAGTCAGGGCGCCCACCGAGATGAGTTCCACTCCGGTTTCCGCAATGCCCCGGACGGTGTCCAGGGTTACTCCTCCACTGGCCTCCATAAGAGGGCGCTCACGATCACCCCGCATTTCAACCGCCTTCTTCATCTGCTCGTTCTCCATGTTGTCGAGCAGGAGATAATCAACTTCCTCGATCTTCAGAAACGCCTCCACCTGTTTCAGAGTCTCGGCCTCTACCTCCACTCCCACCCCGGGATGCGCTTCCTTGAGACGGAGCGCGGATTCACGCAACGCCTCCACGCCCCCTTCCACCACCAGGTGATTATCCTTCACCATGGCCCGGTCGTAGAGACCCATGCGGTGATTCTGCCCACCACCCGCCACCACCGCAGCCTTCTCCAGCGAGCGCCAGCCGGGGGTGGTCTTGCGGGTATCGATGATGGTCGCTCCCGTCTCCTTGACCGCCTCCACAAAGAGGGCCGTCTTGGTGGCCACCCCCGAGAGGCGCTGCACGAAATTGATCACCGTGCGTTCCGCGGTCAGCAGCGAGCGGGCCTTCCCCGCGACCTCCATGACATAGGCCCCCGGAGCAATGGCGGATCCGTCCTGCAACATGATGTTGATCTCGATTCCGGCGTCGACCCGCCTGAACACTTCGGCCCCGAGTTCCACCCCGGCCACCACCCCGTCCGACTTGGCCACCAGGAAGGCCCGCCCCTCGCGATCGGCCGGCACGAAGTATTCCGATGTCACGTCCCCCGGCCCGACATCCTCCGCCAAGGCCAGATCTATCAACTGCGAGACCCTGTCGTCCACGCCACAGCCTAGTTCCGTTGCCTTCCCCCACGCAACCCGCAAGTTTCCTTCCTGCAGACAAGGATCAGAAGGACCAGTCGGCATTCCCCGCCCAGATACGGCACCCTGACTCTCACTGGCCTACCACGCTCACCACGATCCGGCGGGTGTGTCGCGCGCGGCGGTGTTCGAAGAGGAAGAGCCCCTGCCATGTTCCCAACGCCATGCGCCCTTCCACCACGGGGATCACCTCGCTGGTCCGGGTGAGGGCCATCCGGATGTGAGAAGGCATGTCGTCGGAACCTTCCATGGTGTGGACAAAGTAGGGCGTGTCCTCCGGCACCAACCGTTCGAAGAATTCCTCCAGATCCCGCCGCGCACTGGGATCGGCATTTTCCATGATCACAAGGCTGGCGCTGGTGTGTTTCACGAACACCGTCACCGTGCCCCGCGAAACACCCGACCGGTGCACGATGGCCGCCACCTCATCGGTAATTTCGCAGGTCCCCTTCCCCCGGGTTTCCACCCTGAATTCCCCTGTCTCGGCAATCACCTGCTCAGCATGAATCCGTGGCCGGGCTTTTCAAGGGCCAACCCCGCCTTCACCGGGTAACGCTCATGAATCCGGCACAACGGGAAAACGAAGACTCACTCTTCGTCCTGCTCCTCCTGCTCCTTCCCGGCCTTCTTTTCCCTCTCTTCCTTCAATTGCTTCATCAGGTTCTTCTTCTCCTCCTTTTTCAGCGTGAAGGTGAGTTCCTCCGGCTTGGCGGGCCAGTCATTATTGGTGCGGTCGGCATCGGCAATCTCAAGATTGGGGTCAAGCTCGATGCTCACCACCTTCTTCCTGGAAACCAGGAGCTTGGATACTTCCTTCGATTTCTTCTTCCAGAGCTCGGCGGGCAGGCGCATGAATTTTTCCTCCCCGTCTTCGTATTCCACCTTGAGAACCACCGGCATGACCAACCCTCCTTCGTTGCTCAGGTTGATGTGGTAAAAGTAGCGATTGGCCTCCAGCACTTCCCGTTCGTGATCTTCCAGTTTCTCAAGGAATTCCTGGAAATCGTCACGGTCCTTCCTGGTCACATCGTCCTCATCATGCTCATTATAGAAGTCGAGCAGATCCGGGAAGCGATCCGTATACCTCTTGATTCCCGTGTTGCGCTTGTTGGTCAGGAGCTTGGCATCCTCCTTGTCCTTCTTCTCCTTCTTCTTCGGTTTCTCAATGTCCGGATCCCTGGTGTCCAACTGGTAGAGCTTCACTCCCTTGATGCCCAGGTCAACGTGGTGTGTGGTGTAGAACCAGCCGGTCCAGAACCAGTCGAGATCCACGCCCGAGGCATCCTCCATCGTGCGGAAAAAATCAGCGGGAGTGGGTCGCTTGAACTTCCACCGGTTGGCGTATTCCTTGAAGGCGAAGTCAAAATTCTCCCTGCCGAGGATCGATTCCCGCAGGATGTTGAGGGCCACCGCCGGCTTGGCATAGGCGTTGCTCCCGAAGTAGCGGATCGATTCCGAGTTGGTCATGATGGGCATCTCGTCGTCACGCTTCATGTAACTGGCGATACTGGGAGGCATCCCCCTGCCCGAGGGATACTTCTCCTCCCACTCCCGCTCGGCCAGGAACTGGCAGAAGGTGGTCAACCCCTCGTCCATCCAGGTCCACTGCCGCTCATCCGAGTTCACGATCATGGGAAACCAGTTGTGCCCCACCTCGTGAATGACCACCGAAATGAGGGCGTACTTGGTCCGCCGGGAGTAGGTGCCATCCTCCTCCGGGCGGGGTCCATTGAAGCAGATCATGGGATACTCCATCCCGAAGACCGGCCCGTGCACCGAGATTGCCACCGGGTAGGGATAATCGAAGGTGTGCCTGGAAAACACCTGCAGGGCGTGGATCACGGAGTGGGTGGAATACTTGCTCCAGAGCGGTTCGCCCTCGTTGGGATAAACCGACATGGCCCAGACCCGCTCCGTCTTCCCGCCCACCTTCACGTGGGCGGCATCCCAGATGAACTTGCGTGAGGAGGCCCAGGCGAAGTCGCGGACGTTCTCTGCCCGGAAGATCCAGGTCTTGTTCCCCCCGGCCTTCTCCTTCTCGTTCTCCCTCGCCTCCTCCGGAGTCACGATAAAGGCTGGTTCATCCCTCCCCTCTGCCTGCTGCAGGCGCTCCCGCTGGACCACGGTGAGCACCTGCCCGGGATTCTGCAGCGTCCCGGTGGCCGCCACGATGTGGTCCCCGGGAACGGTCAGGGAAACTTCGTAATCGCCGAACTCAAGGGCAAACTCACCGCGCCCGAGGAACTGCTTGTGCTGCCACCCGTTCACATCGGTAAAGGCCGCCACCCGGGGATACCACTGCGCGATGGTGTAAATGTAGTTATCATCCTCCTTGAAGTACTCGTAGCCACCCCGCGCCCGGATGGCCTTCGCATTGACAATGTTGTGCTCCCAGTCGATGGCCACCCCCACTGTCGCTCCCGCCGCTACCGGCACCTGTACGCGCATCATGGTATCGACGATGGAATGGCTGAGTGGATTCCCGCTCCCATCACGCACGGACTTGATCCGGTAGCCCCCTTCAAAACCCTCACGCGCCAGTTCGTTCCGCAGGGTCCGGAAACCAACGTCTCCGAAGTCCGGGGCCTCCATGGCCTGGTGACCGAGGGCCTGCTGCTCGAAGCGATTCTGATCGAGCTGGACCCAGAGATAGGTCAGATCCACCGGCGAGTTGTTGGTGTAGGTGATCGTCTCCGACCCCTTGAGACGCTGGTTCTCGTCGTCGAGCACCACGCTGATCTTGTAGTCCGCGCGCTGCTGCCAGTATTCCGGACCCGGTGCTCCATTGGCAGCCCGGACCTCATTGGGATCGGGCAGGGCCTCATCAAGTTGACGGAAGGGGTCCTTCTGGTAGTGCCCCCCCGGATGAGCATGACCCAACAGGTGGAAAATCAGGGTGAGGGCGATGGATAGCGTCATCTTCATCACGGGAGGATCATGATTATGAACATTCATTTTTCAATCGCTTTGCTGTTTCTGGCTCGCAATACCTGAAATCCGCCAGCATCCCGCCGCGCTGTCCCGCTGCACTCCGCACCTGGAGAATCACTTATGGCACACGGCCGAGATGAAATCTCCGTCCAGGGCACCCCGATTGATGGAACCCCACCCCCGGCTGTATATCGGGACCACTCTCAACCGTATGGCATCAGCCGGCCTGAAGTAACCGCCCGGCTGACCACGCAACCTTCAAGCTGGCAACCACGGCATCACGGATGCCACGAGCAGGAAGGGGCCGTTACCCGCAACCCTCCTGCTACTCCCCTACACGCTCTGAACCCGTATAAATATTGAAGTGCGGCGGGCGCAGGAAACCCACCAGGGTTTGATTCGATTCCTGTGCAAGCTCCACCGCCAGGGAGGAGGGTGCCGAGATCCCCGCCACAACGGGAATGCGACCTGCCAGGGCCTTCTGCATCAACTCGAAGGAGAGACGCCCCGACATCAGGACAAAACTGTTAGAGAGGTCGACGCTGTTCAGGAGAGCCCAGCCAAGCACCTTGTCCAGCGCGTTGTGCCGACCCACGTCTTCGCGCAGGGCCAGGAGCCGCCCCTGCCGGTCGAAGACCGCCGAGGCGTGCAACCCGCCTGTTTCGTCAAAGGTGGCCTGGGAGGCCCGCATCATGATCGGCGCCTCCATCAGGGCCGACTCGGAAATGACCGGCCCCATGGCCACGGGTTCGTGAAGGGAGGTGATGGCCTCGATGGTCGCCTTGCCACAGAGTCCACAGGAGGACGCGCTGAAGAGATGGCGCGTCAAGCGGCCAAAGTCGACTTCCACCCCGTCGGCCAGGAAGACGAGAACATGATTCTCCTTCGCCTCGAGATCGATCCGGGCAATCTCTCCCTGCGAACTGATGATTCCCTCGGTCCAGAGGAATCCCGTTGCCAGTTCTGCATCATTTCCCGGAGTGCGCATCAGCACTGCCACCGGATGACCATCCACCACGAGCTGCAGAGGCTCCTCCAAGGCGACCCGGTCGACCTCCTGGCCATCGGGTTGCCCGATGCGGGTCACTCTCACCTCCTTGTCCCCACGCGTCGACACCGGGCGATCTTCGCCTCCGCCTCCCGACTTGGCAAGTTTCCCTGCATGATCTCGATTCTCTTCAAAGAGCAGCAGGGCCCCGGGGAACAAAGCACCGGCTACCGGTCACCCTGCCGGGTTCACGGCCACCCGTTCCCACGCCTTTCGCATCTCGCCCAATGCCACGATGCAGTCCTCCCACACCGGGGGCCAGGTGCTGATCCCGTAACCACTGGCCACCGGACCGAGTTCGGGCACCACCCAGAGCACATTATGGGGTCGCGGCCCCTCCAACCAGCAGGCAAACGCTGCTTCCACGAAGGGCAGATAGTCGAGGAACTCCCGGGTGAACCCTCCTTCGCTATCCGTAACGGGGATCTGACAGTGATGCCCGTTGAAGGGGCGGCAGTGCAGCAGGTTGCTGTGCTGCAGCAGTTCCGGACGATCAAGCAGTCGCCCGGCAAAGTCGGCGGGTCCCAGATGCTTGATGATGGCGGGGTGCGAGTGATCAACGTTCATGCGCAGGATTCTGCCAGTGGCCTGCCGGTATCCATCGGCGATGGCATAAGCCTTCTCCGGGGTCTCGGTGCAGGTGTCCCGGTGAACCTCCAGGTGGACATTGGCGTTCTGCCGCGCATCCTCTTCCATCAGGAGAATGGTCTTCTCGATGGCCTCCTCGACCGGCGTATCGTGATCGCAGAGCTGCACATTGATGGTCGACGATCCACATTCCAGTTGGGTGCGAATCAAGTCCGCATATTCCGAGGGATCATTGGCATCGAAAAGCCCTGAGAACTCCAGCCCGTGTTCCTCCAGCAGGACCTGCAGTTCCGCGCTGGCACGATGATTGATCCCATCAAAGCCAGCCTCTTTCACCGCCCCCACCTTCTCTGCCAGGGACCACTCGTCCCCGGCGGAAGGATGCTCCACCAGGGTCCAGAGGTTGGCAATGAATCTGATCTCGGGAGCGGCATCACTCATGGCATGAATAAAAGGTGGATTGAGCGGGCATGGCCAACAATTCCGGCTGCATTTTTCCGGATGAAATGCTTCGCCTCTACGCCCGCCAAGGGGGGCACTATGGGAACGACCCGGATCATCCCGAGGACTCGGCCTTGAGGAGGACCCCGCCCGGGCGTAGTCTCACCTCATGGCCCTGCACTGGCACATGGCGCAATTCAGGATGGCTGCCGTTCTTTTGCTGCCCCTCCTCCTGTCGCTGCCATTCGTTGAAGCCGCCAATTACCGCAACTTCAAGCTCCCCTGCCTCGCACCCCTTCTCAAGCAGGTCGACCCGGAAGCCCCGGCCACCGTCAACCTCGCCTTTCTGCACGGCCCCTGGCGGGCCCCGGTTCTCCGCGATGACATTGGGGTGGTCAGTTTCCCCATCACCACCACCTCCAGGGAGACCCAACGCTGGTTCAACCAGGGAGTGGCCTGGATCCACGGTCAGGCCCATGGCGAGGCCGAGCGCTCTTTCCGGCAGGCCCTCCTCTCCGACCCCCGGAACCCCATGATCTTCTGGGGCCTCGCCGTCGCCAATGAACAGCGACCCGGTCGAGCCCGGCTCTTTGCCCAGACTGCACTGCGCCGGACCGGCAACTCCACCACTCCGCGTGAACGTCTCTGGATTCATGTCCTCGCCAACTTCTACGGCCTCAAACGCGACACTCCGGTCAAGCCTCCGCCGCTTCCTGACCAGACCAGGGACCAGGATCTCGCGCGGCATCGGCAGCGCATCCGCGACCTCGAGAACCTTGCCCTTGCTTATCCCCATGACGTGGAAACAAAAGCCTTTCTCCTGCGCCAACTCGTCCTCGACCTCCATCGCTCCGGCATCGCGCTCACCAGCCACCTGGCCGTTGACCGCCTCGCGCACGAACTCACCACCCTCTCACCCCGCCACCCCGGCACGCACTACCGCGTTTTTCTCTGGCTGCGCGAACAACCTGCCCAGGCCCTCGCTCACGCCAGATCCAGTGCCAGCACCGCCCCGGGTCTTGCAGACTCATGGCGCTTCGCGGCGGAAGGATGGCGGGCCGGCGGCCGACAACATCAGGCCATTGCCCTGTCCCAGTGCGCCCTCCGCGTCCACCACCACGAGATGCGCGAGCACCTCCTCATGCCCCCGGCGGCAGAGAATCTCTCCTCCAATTACGCAGCCCTCGGTGACACGCTTGTTTCAATGGGCCGGCTGCAGGAAGCCCTTGAGATTGCGGACGCTCTCCTCAGCCTGCCCCGCAGCCTGACCGTGGAAGGGATCAACAGGAAATCATCCGATCTCCTTCTCCTCGGTCGTCGTCTCCACGCGCAGGCCGCAATGCAGGCCGGAAAATCAGAACATGTCATCCATCTTTTCCAGAACGATCCCCGGTTTGCCCCAACGCCCCGCTCTCCCCGGGAAACGGCCCAGACCAGCTACTGGACCGGCCTCGCACTCTGCTCTCTTGGGCACCCGGATCAAGCCAGGTCCATTGCGCTGTCCCTGGCAGAAATGGCCAGGCGCTACGAGGATGACCCGCTGATCGGAACCTGGGCTGAGGGATTGACCTACTTCCATGCCCTCACCAGCCAGGAGGATCCCGGCGAACAGCATTCCCCGCCCCACCTGCCTGTCGACATCCATTCTGCGGCCTGGCAAAAACTGAAAAAACCGGGGATCGCGCTAAAGGTGGCCCGCGATCATCTTGAGCAGAACCCCCATGGTCTCTTCGCCACCGCCCTCTACTGCTCCACCAGCTTTGAGAATGGAAACCGTGTTGCGGCCACCAGGGCCTTCGATCGCACCTTCCGCCAGGACGTCCTGCGAGCCGACAAGGCCCTCCGTAGTTTCCCCGCCCTCGACAAGGTCGCGACCGCCCTCGGACTCCCCACGCGCTGGACCCTGCCTCCTGAAAACCTGGACGGGGGAAGTCTTCCCGAAGACCCTGACAGCCTGGGACCGGCGCGGTGGTCTCCTCCGCCTGCTCCGGCCTGGACTCTATCCAATCACACCGGCCACCCCGTAGCTCTCGCCGACTACAAGGGCAAAGCGGTTCTCCTGAACTTCTTCCTGGGAATAAGCTGTCCCTTCTGCCTCAGCCAGCTTGAGAAATTCCGCCCCGCTCTGGCGGACTACCGGAAGGCGGGCATCGAGATGATCGCCATCAGCACCGACGACGTGAAAACCCTCACTCTGAGACTGGGCAAAACCGGGGAAAAGACGGCGGAAGCCCGCCGGACCTTCCCCTTCCCCATCCTCGCGGATCCCGGGCTTGGGACCTTCAGGAACTATCACGCCTTTGACGACTTCGAGGAAGGTCCGATGCACGGCACCTTTCTCATCGGCCCACGGGGTCGGATCCTGTGGAGCGATATCGGTCACGAACCCTTCAACCATCCCGGGAGACTCCTTGAAGAAGCCAGGCGCCTCCTTGCTGATCACTCCTCCGACCCGTAAATACCGGGATCACTCATAGCGGTAACTTTCCTCCCTGAAATCGTATTATTGAACTCCCGGGTTGTAACGCCACCTGCCATCGATGCGTCGTTCTACAGTACGAACCAGACCCTCCCCAATCGGGTAACGCTGACACGTTTGACATATTGAGGAGCGCTGCCTGATTCTATATAATATGGAACCATGTTGGATTTTTCCCCGATGAAGATGCTTTCTTTTCTTCCTTTCCGGCGGGGCATCGCCGTCCCCGCCGTTGCAGTGCTTCTTCCTGTCCAACTCTGTGGCCAGGAAGTGAATCTGGACTCCGACTCCGATGGCCTTATCGATTCATGGGAAATCCAGCATTTCGGGGCGCTCAATCACCCGGATGGCGCAGCCAACCTCGATCCCGATGGAGACACCTGCAGCAATCTCAAGGAAAGCCGGGACGGCACCGACCCGAACGACCGGACAGACTGCCTCAAGGTCGCCAGGACAATCCTCACACCCGGAGAACTGACCATCACCTGGGACACCAAGCCAGGCAAACGCTACCAGATCGAAATCTCCGATGACCTGCAAACCTGGAAACCGGTCAGCAATGCCACCGGCACCACCGCCCTCAACTGGTTTGGAACGGGGAGCCGGCTCACGGTGGATTTTTCCGATCCGGACACTCCCGCAGTGCGGGGCGGCGTCACCCGCGAGGTCTGGCATCACGGCGATTCAAATGGATCAATCGGCGGCCTGCGCAGGCACATCCGTCCAGGCCTCGAACCGGCTGAAACTCCCGCCGATGGGATCGAATGGCGCGACAGCCTGAAGGGACCGACCAACTACGGTGACAATTACGGGACCCGGTGGCGCGGATTCATTGTTCCAAAGCGCACCGGTATCCACAACTTCTACATCGCTGGTCGCCATCAGTGCGAGTTCTGGCTCGATGCCACCGGCAATCCCTCCGACGGCATTGGCCTGAGCCGGCGCTGCTGGCTCTACGACCAGGAACTGACCGAGGAGGAAGACTGGGACTATCTCGCCTCCCTCGGCGTAACCGACACCCAGAAATCCGCCGACCTCTGGCTGACGGCAGGTCGGCGCTATTACTTCGAAATCTACCACAATCACAACGCCCAGTGGGATCATCTCGCGGTGGGCTGGGAATTCGGCAGGAACGGGACAATTGCGGTGGTTCCCGGCGACTGCCTGGAACCGATCGGAGATTTCGTGGAGAACGAGGATTACACTGACAACAATGTGGCCGGGCTCCTGGCCCACGGCAACCGCAAGTTCGTCCGGGTGAAGACCTTCGGGCCTCTGAGTGCCCAGGCCCTCGACGCCGATGGAGACCGCGTGGCGGACGAAATCGAGAATGCTCTCGACGGCTACCAGTTCTTCCGGCCGCAGAGCGCCCGAGCGGGCACTTCCGACGGCGTATCCCTCACAACGTCCGGTCAGGCTTTCCCCCCGGCCGATGTCATCACGGTGGAAGTAACGGATGCCACCGGCCTCGAGAACAACGGCACCATTGCGGGAGGCACTCCCCGTGTGAAGAACGTCGCACGTGTTCTCCTCAAACGAAGCGGTTCCCTTGTCCCGAAGAATATCGTCTTCTTCCTCAACGGACCGGCCGATCCCCAGAGCAAGGGCGTAGCCGGCAACAGCGACTACGTGGTCGAACTGCTCGACGGCACCCGGTTGACCAAAGATCCCGACAACGGGGCCTACCTGACAGCCCTCCCCTTCGGGAGCACCGGAGAGATCATCGAACTACGTCCTCTTCTCGATGACATCGTGGAGTATCCCGAGGAACTCAACCTCGTTCTCGACACCCCCGGGATCAATTACGTGGTGGGCACCCCCTCCCAGGGAACCGTCGACCTGGTGGACGCCCGCGACGACCCTGAATTCAACAAATACTATATCGGCAATTTTTCGAAGGATCCCGCTGCCCGCATGCCTACCAGCGCGACCGGGTCCACCCTCCTCGTCCTGAATGGCAGCAATACGGTTGCCATCATCAACGACTACTTTGAGAACCTCAGTTCAACCCAGACCAACACCCACGTGCACAAGGCCTCCCTGGCGGGGATCACCTTCACCTCGGGCCCGGTGGTGGAATCCATCACGGAGGACGGCAGCGAGAACGGCACCCCGCTCATGGGTCCGGTCAGCAACTACACCTATCGTATCGAACCACGCGGAGCCTTCTCGGTGCAGGACATCATCGACTCGCTGGAGTATGACAATCCCAAGCAGGAGGTGCCTGCAGGCACTACTCCACTCTACAACAACAAGCACACGGTCAACAACGGAGGGGGGGAAATCTGGGCCATGTACCAGCGGCGACCGGCTTCCGAACTCTCCCCGGAGGAAGGAGACAGGATTCCGGCCACTCCCCCCATTGAACCAATCGACCCGGTCACGGAAGTGGCCAAGCTCCGCCGGGAGGTCACCCGCTTCCTGACCCAGGCCACCTTTGGCCCCACCGAGGCCGACATCGAGGAACTGCTTTACGAAGTGATTCATACTCATGAGGGAAACCGCATGGCAGCCTACGACGCCTGGATCACTGCCCAGTGGGCCCTTCCCCAGGCCCTCGTCCGGGATCTCACTCATGCCATGGACATGCAGGAATTCACATGGCGCGGCTACTTTGATCCGGACCGTAATGGGGCGGCCAGCCCTCCCCCGGTCGCTCCCTCCAACTGGCCCAGCTGGCCCTCCCAGGACATCTCCCGGTTCGACTCTCTCGACCCCGACACCTGGCAGGCTCCCGATGCCAGCTTCCCCCTGGTCGCGGCCCAGGAGAATGCCCTCGACAACATCCTGGGAACCCCGGCGCACAACAACCGGCGCCGGGCCCAGTGGACGATCATGGCCAACGCACGGGATCAACTGCGACAACGGGTGGGATTCGCCCTCTCCGAAATCACGGTCATCTCGGAGAATGTCGCCGAAATACGCAATCGTCACATCGGCATGGCCCGGTGGGCCGACATGCTGGCCGAGAACGCCGACGACCACTTTCGCGAACTGATCGAGGATGTCACCTACTCGCCGGTGATGGGCAAGTATCTCAGCCACCTCCAGAACAGCAGCGAAGGCTCGTCCGGAGTGCCGCCTGACGAGAACTACGCCCGCGAGATCATGCAGCTTTTCACCATCGGACTGTTCGAACTCTGGGACGATGGATTCGTCAGGCTGGACCCGGTCCAGTTCAACCTGATCCCGACCTACGACAACGACGACATCAAGGAACTCGCCCGCGTCATGACCGGCATGAGCTGGAGCACCAACAGTGCCACCGCGGACAACTGGAACTCCCCTAATCTCATTCGCGACAACCCTCCATCCAATTGGTACGACGACTTTTCCGGCAACAGCTGGTATTCCTCCCGCTACAACTACCCCATGGCCTTCTACGAGGACCACCATGACAGGGGGAACAAGACCATCGTCGGTGGTGTAGTCATCAGCAACAACGACAGGTCAAACGGTCGCTACCGGAACGAGGGAGACAAGGACCTGCGCGACGTTCACAACCTGCTGGCTGGCACCCAACTCAACACCACCCCCAAGTCCTTCTCCTCTGCCTGGTCCAGCGATCCCATGGTCAATCACCAGACCACCCCGGCATTCATTTCCTATCGCCTCATCCAGCGACTGGTCACCAGCAACCCCTCGGGCCCCTATCTCTACCGGGTAAGCCAGGTCTGGCGGAACACCAATGGCCAGCTCGACGACGTGGTGCGCGCCATCCTGCTCGACCCCGAGGCCCGCAACCTGGGCACATCCGAACTCAATCCGGAATACGGCCGCAAGAAGGAACCCATCATCGCCTGGATCCAGGCCCTGCGCGCGGTGGGAGGACGATCACGGATCACCCTGGACGGAAGCGTGATTCCGGGCGACCCGATCCTCCTGCCACTCCAGGCCCATATCGGGTCCCTCTCCCCCACCAGCGACGCCGACCTGCGGAATTTCGATTACCCGGCGGACTCCCTCGCCAAGTTCCAGGGCATGGTGAAACATGATGCCACCGGCCAGCTGATTCCAACCGGTCCCGGAACGTTCGCCCGCCTGCCCGGCACCTCCTACCGCCTTCAGAATCTCGACAACGGCGGCACCTCCTCCCTCGGGCAATCGCCCCTCAGGGCACCGTCCGTCTTCAACTGGTTTCTTCCCGGTTACAAACCCGGCGGCCTCATCGCGAGCTACGGAAAAGTGGCCCCCGAGTTCCAGATCGTGACCGAGAGCAGCGTCCTGCAGAACATCAACCTTTACTGGCAGTCCCACTACAACGGCAACGGCCTGAGCGGCCAAACGGTGGGTGGAAACAATACCAACTCGGCCCTGGCCGGCTACGGAACCCAGCGACAATACAGCAACGGATCAACCACCTACACCGACGATAACATCATCCCGGATCACTACGCCTGGATCAATCGCTACAAGAGCTACCAGGTCGATCCCGAAAACCCCATGAATGACGAACAGGAGATCGACCTGCAATTGATCAATGACCTCGACGACCTCCTGCTGGCAGGCCGCTTCAAACTCCTCTACCCGGTCGATCCCGGGGATGACGGAACATCGGTGCGACAGGGATCGCTCACTCACCACCCCGGACGCAATCCCCGTGAAACGCTTCTCCATTACCTGAGTGATACCTGGAGCAGCAATGACGACTGGCAGATCGGCAGCAAGGTACGGAACGCGCTTTACCTCATGGTCACCAGTCCGGAATACCTCATCCAGAAATAACCCTCGCACCAAGAACTCCATGAACCCGAGAAAGAAAATTCCCCTCACCCGCCGCGCCTTCATGGCCAAGTCGGCCTGTTCCGCGATGGGCCTGACCGGGATGGTCAACACTCTCGCCCACATGAAACTGATGCAGGGAGCATTGGCCAACGATTCCGGATCCCTGGGAGACTACAAGGCGCTCGTGGTCCTCTTCCTCTTCGGGGCCAAGGACGCCAACAACTTCCTCATGCCCGGCTCGCTGCACCCGGGCCGGGCCAACTACGACGCGCACCGCGGAGTGCTGGCCCTTCCCACCGGGGGGGACAATCCCACCCATCCCATTGTGGCGGCCAATCTCGCTGCAGAATCGGCCGCCCCGGTGGGAGCGGAGCACTTTGAACTCCATCCGACCCTGCCGGACGTGAAGACCCTCTTCGACACCGGGGACCTCTCCGTCGCCGCCAACGTGGGCTCCCTCGTTGTTCCCACCAAGGCTTCCACCTACGACGCGGTGGCTCTTCCTCCCCAACTCTTCTCTCACAGCGACCAGCAGAACCAGTGGCAGAGCTCCCTGCCCGACAAGCCCTTCCAGAGTGGCTGGTGCGGACGCATCGCGGATATCCTCCACCCCCAGAACACGAACAGCGAGATCTCCATGTCGGTCTCCCTCTCGGGCATCAACGACATCCAGGCCGGTCTCACCCAGGTCTCCCCTCAATACTCCGTGACCAACTCGGGCGCCATCAGCCTCAACGGCTACGGCACCCAGTATTCCAGCGCCCTGACGAACTCCCAGGACAAACACAGCTACAAGTCAAATATCTCCGCCAAGCGTCTCAAGGCCTTCCAGGATATCATGGACTACACGCACGCCCACCTCTTTGAGGAGGGCTATACCAATGTGGTCCGCCAGGCGCGCGAGAATGAAGGCTACGTCAGCGCCTCCCTTGAGGAGGCCGGCGCATGGCTCCATCCCACTGCGGTGGACAGCCGGGGATCGGCCTGGCCCTACATCCCGGCCACCTTTCTCATCCAGCACGGAATCGATCCTGCGACCGTCAACAGCAGCAGCAATAACGCCCTGAACATCCTGCCCAACCTCGCCCGGCAACTCCTCAAGATCGCGCAACTCATGGCAGGACGGCGCTGCCTCGGCAACAGGCGCCAACTCTTTTTCTGCAGCTACGGAGGGCACGACACCCACCAGGACCAGGGCGGCTACAGTAACAACAACGGCTATGTGGCCGGCGATCTCGACGCCAACATGACCGTGCTGAATCACGCCCTCAAGGCTTTCAACGACTGCATGCACGAACTCGAAAACCACGAGAATGGACAGGCCGGGGCCTTCTCCTACAACGACTTCATCCTCGCTTCCCATTCCGATTTCAACCGCACCCTGACACCCAACGGCACCGTTCCCGGTCCCGCCGGATCAGACCACGCCTGGGGCACGCACGTCTTCACCATGGGCGGTGACGTCAAGGGCGGAAATGTCTACGGCTACTATCCCGATCTCGATCCTGCCGGAGAGTGGAGCACGCCTAGAAGTAGTCGCGGACGCTGGATTCCGACCTGCTCCGTGGAGCAATTCACCGCCCCATTGGCCAGGTGGATGGACGTCGGTGATCCCGAAATCGCAACAATCTTTCCCAACCTCGACCGTTTCACCTCACCCTTCGGGAGCACTTACAATCCTGCCAATTACGACAGCATGCTGTCCAACCCTCACATGGATTACCTCAACGGGATCTGATGAAGCCTTCCACGCCAAACAGTCCGCTTCTTCTTCTCCTGGCCGCGGGGCTGCTCACCGCTGTCCTCTTTTTCTCCCTTGGGCCGGGGCGGTCCGATCACGAAGGAAGTGCCACCCCCGGCAAGGCCCGTGATGAAAATGCAGGCAAGACTCCCGCATCAATCTCCCCGATCCCGGGGTCTCATCACGCTCCTCCCTCCATTGAGGAACTCAAGAGCAACCCATACGCCCTCGACCCCGCACCTCTTCCACTCGCCTTCGGCGCGCCACCCTTCAAGCGACAGGGCAATGGCACCATCCACAAGACGGATGTGATGAAAATGCTGGATGACCTCAACGACGAAGGACAGGAGACCGAGTCCGACCTCGGGCTGCTCAGCAGGGCCATTGGATCCTATCATCGGATATTTCATCAGAACCCGGTAGCAGGAGAAAACCGGGAAGTAGTCGATGCCCTGACGGGCAACAACCCCCACCGGCTGGTATTCCTCGACCCCGGTCACCCTGCCCTCAGCGAAGGCAACGAACTTCTCGACCGCTGGGGCACGCCCTTCCGCTTCCATCCCATTTCCGGCTCCCACATGGAGTTTTCCTCTGCCGGACCCGATGGCGCCTTCGGAACGAATGATGACATCACCCTGGAGGAACCGGAACTCGCCCGGGAGAGCTCTTAGCTCCACCGGATGAGGAATCCCCGCCTTTCGGCGGCGCTCTCCATCGCGGCAACCACCCCGGTCACGGGAAAGACTCAGTCACTCACCCGGACATCATCAATCGACAGGCCGCTGAAGCTGTCCGGGGTATCATCGCTGGTGAAATTCCACTCGATCAGAACAGTCTCCCCGATTGCCTCCGGCACGATGGAGATCCGAATGGTCCTCCAACCGTTATCGAAGACATCCATGCCAACCGCCACCTCCGCTCCCAACTGCACCAGGTCGGACGCTCTCAGGAAACGGACCACCGCGGCATCACCAAAGCCGTCCGCATCGCGGTAGGCCTCGAAGGACAACCCGGCCTCCGGAATCCCGCTCAAATCGATGGCCGGTGAACGAAGGGAGATATTGGAATCCGGGCCGTAATCACCCAGATTGGTGGACCATGCATTGGCCGAACCTGCCGCGCCTGCCAGAGGCCCGGTACTTCCGGCAGGGGTTCCCAGCTCCCAGCTCGTATTGGCACTTTCATCATTCACCAGTGTCGTCCAACCGACCGCTCCCTCCTCAAAATCGGTGGCATACACTACCACCGGCGGAGGCTGGAATTCCTCGATCACGAAGTAGCGTTCAGGATCTGCCGGCCGGGCAAAGGTGAGGGTGTTCTCATCCGGGGTGGCCTCCAGGTTCTCAAAGCCGCTGAAGACCGGCCAGGTGACCGGGTCATCGGTGAGGTCGACCGAACTACGGAGATTATACCGTTTCCCCGCCTTGCTGCCCCATTTCAGGGCAAGGTCACCGCCCACTGCCGCAACCTCCAGCTCCACCCCTGCGCCGGCAAGAAGGGCCAGGTGCTTCTGGAAAACACCCGCGGGCAGGGCCTCGTTGTAGAACATCACTTCATCGATGAATCCCGAAAAGGACTCCTGGCCATCCCAGCGACCACCGATCCCAAGGGGAGTGGAACTCTGGGGGTAGAACCCTCCCGAGTTGGTGAAGGGACCGATGGGGGTGAGCGAGGTTTCCCCCGCCGTGAGATCTGCAACGTAGTTCGTCCAGGTCACGTTTCCCGCACCCGTCGTGTAGGAGCCCGCCACGTAATACCAGTTGCCCACGGTGAAACTCTCCAGCACCGTATTGGTGTTTGGATCGCTGTGCGAATTCCCGATCGTGCTCCTGATCGTCATGCCCGTGCTCGGAAGCGGCCCCCCCTGAGTGAGGAAATAACCACGATCGTTATCGACCCGGGTGGACAGGATGTAGCCCAGGTTCCACTGACCTCCCGTGATTTCCGGGTCAGTCGGTGAAAAAAGAATTTCGAAGGAAACCGTCCGCCCCAGGGTGACCGACTCGGTGCGCAGATAGGCTCCTTCGGCATTATCAGTTCCCGGACCCCGGTGCGTTCGCACGGCCTCTGAAGAAGGGTCAAAACCCGCTGTGCCAAGCTGCAGCTGATCGATGGTCCCACTTCCGAAAATCCGGGCGGCAAGATGGGCCACCCCTTTCTTGTCGTTCATCCGCTCCTGATCGGTGCTCCCATCGAAGCTGTAGTGGTGCATCAGGTTCGACTGGGATGCGGCCGCAGCCTGCCAGTCCGAAACCGCCGCCTGCACAAAGACGCCGGGACCAATCAGCAGAGTTCCTCCCAGGCAGAGAGGCAAGTGGGTTTTCATAGTCTCGCATTCGGGCAGGTAACCACCGCCGGTGCAACCGAAAACCGACCCTTCCACCCGTTTACAGGATCACCAGGCTCTATTCCCGGGTCAACCAGGACGGCTTGAGTTCGGCGATGGTGATCTTTTCGCAGTAATCCCGCTCCCCGTTCTCGAAGAGACAGAGGATGTTTCCGTTTTTCGCGATGGCGAGGTCAGAGTATCCCGCCAATCCCTCGTTAAGGACCCGACTCGCCTCCCAGCTCCTGCCCTCGTCACGACTGAGACGCAGGGTCAGTTTCTTGCGGCTCCAGATCGAGAATCCTCCGTGGTGACTCACGGCGGGATTGAGGAAGAGAATCTCCTTTTCGCTGAGTCGAATCATGCTCGCCTGGCAGGCCGGACAGGGCAGGTTCCTGTCCACCACCGGTTTGGACCAGGTCATCCCGTGGTCCCTGCTCACCGAGGTGAGTCGGTATCCAAAGGAGTAAACCCCCGGGGCCGAGGTTCGCATGTTCATGAGAAGCGAACCATCACTCCGTTCCAGGATGGTGCACTCGCCATGTCGAAACTCCGGCACCCACGGAATGACTCCGCCCGCCTTCCAGGTTTTGCCCCTGTCATCGGAGTAGATCACGCACGAGCCCCCCCGCCCTTCTCCATTCACCTTGAACCCGGCATAGGAAGGAGCGATGAGGCGTCCTTTGCTCGTATGAATACCGTGCACCGGTCCAGCCCCCACCCCCACCGGTGACTCGCCGAATCCCCTGAGAAAGTTGTCCTTCCGGTACTCCGGCGCCTTGGGATCATCCGAGACCCTTGTGAAAGGCTCCCAGCTGTTACCATCGTCCGTGCTTCTGGTATGGAAGAAACAGCCCGGTCCATTCCGGGTAAAGAGCAGGTGCACGGTCCTGCCGTCCTTTTCCACGATAGGACAGGGATTGCCCACCCGGATCAGGGCATTGCCTCCCTCCTCGTGAATGAGCACCTGTTTCGACCAGGTGCGGCCACCATCCTCACTGCGTTTCATGAGAAGATCGACGTCGCCGTGATCCCGCCGGTGCGTCTTGCGTCCCTCCACGAAGACCAGGATGGTTCCCTTGGCAGTGACCACCATGGTGGGAATCCGGTAGGTGTGGTAGCCGTCCGTCTTGCGACTGAAGATGTCCTTCCGCAGGACCACCTCTTCCGCCCGGGCGGCAGGAAGGAAGGTTCCGGCCAGAAGAAGAGCACCCACCACCCGGCATGCATTTGTTGTCCTCATGACTCCCTTGTCACTATCCCACCGACTGCAGGCAATCAACCATTCAACCCTGCTGTTCCTGTGGATTACTCGACTGCATGTCAGCACCCTGCGGAACCTCCCGGGCCGGAAACCACTTCCGCAGGCCCGCCATCACCTGTTCGTGTTCGGGCTTGGGATCTGCCGCCAGGTTGTGCCAATCGTCGGGATCGTTCTCGTTACGGCCCTGATCGGGACCCCCTTTTTGGGCCAGTTGAAATGTTAGGTTCGGGGTCTTGATCGGATTGTCCGGATCATAAACCGTGGTCCAGTCGTTCAGGTCATCCACCACGATGAAGAGGACGTTTGGCTGGGAGTCCCCTTCCCGGGCCAGCACCGCGGAGCCCAGAACCAGCAGAAGAAACGTCCCGATCCAGCGCATCACCTCGACCCTTTCCCGGAATGACAAAAGCGACAACCCAATTTCTCCTCTTTCACCCGGTCGGAACCGCTGAAACACACCACCGTATCCAGTGGAGCACGGACGGCTCGTCGGTCATGAGTTGGCGCTCCTAAAGCACCGCCGCAATCGCGCTACAGAGGGGGTCAAGGTTCGCGGAGGTGATCCCCGCGATGCTGATCCGGCCCGATCCTACGATGTAGATCGAATGCTTCTCACGCAACTCAAGAACTTGCTCCTTGTTCAGCCCGGAAAAGCTGAACATTCCACACTGGGTCGCCACGAACGAGAAGTCGGCCTTGTCGGTCTTGGTCGCCATGGTCTCAACGAACTGCTGCCGCACCCCGTTGATGCGATTCCGCATGGTGGTCACGTCCTGTTCCCATACCCTCCGCAGATCGGAATCCGCCAGTACGGCAGCCACCAGACGCGCTCCATGAGCGGGCGGATTCGAGTAGTTGACTCGAATGGCCAGCTTGACATGACTCATGGCAACCGTCGCCGCCTCCGCGGTCCTGGCCACCACCGTCATGGCACCTGCCCGCTGGTTATAGAGACCGAAGTTTTTCGAGAAGCTGGAAGCAACCAGTAATTCCATTCCTTTCTCGGCAAAGGCGCGCAACCCGAAGGCGTCTTCCTCTATCCCCGTGCCGAATCCCTGGTAGGCAAAGTCAAAGAGCGGGAGAAACCCACGCTCCGCCGCCAGATCGGCAAGCTGATTCCACTGCTCCGCATTGGGGTCCATCCCCGACGGGTTGTGGCAGCAGGCGTGAAAAAGGACAACGTCCCCAGCCGGCACCTCCTTCAGGGTCGCCACCATCTCATCGAAGTTCAGAGCCTTCGTCTCATGGTTGTAGTAGGGATAGGTTGCCAGTTCCAGGCCAGCAGCAGTGAAGATCCCGTTGTGATTGGCCCAGGTGGGATCACTCATCCAGATCCGTGCTCCCGGTTTGATCCGGGCAATGAAGTCGGCTGCCACCCGCAACCCACCAGTGCCGCCAGGGGTCTGGGCCGCCAGGGCACGCCCCGAGGCAGGAATCTCACTTTCCTCTCCGAAGAGGAGGGCCACCACGCCTCTGTCGTACTCCGCCAGACCGGTCATGGGCAGGTATCCACCACCGGAAGTCGCCGTTTCGGATACGACCTTCTCAGCCGCCTTGATGCATTCCAGGGTAGGGGTCTTGCCGGTGTCATCAGCATAAATGCCAGTGCCGAGGTTGATCTTACCGGGACTGGGATCCTCCTTGAAGGCCTCGGTCAACCCCAGGATGGGATCTGGAGGAGCGGGTTCTACGGATTCAAACATGGGGTGGGTGTCTCTGAACGCGCATTTCTATAGGGGGGACTGCAGGAATTGGCAATCCCCTCACGCCAGGATCTGGTCGATCACCTTGCCCCCGAACTGGCTCATCTGCTTGTAGCGACCGCCATGGAAATAGGTGAGCTTGTTGTCATCCAGGCCGAGGAGATGCAGCAGGGTCACGTGCAGATCACGGATGGGATGCACGCAGGAGACTGCTCCCGCTCCCAGTTCATCCGTCTCTCCGACCATGGAACCCGGTTTCACTCCGCCACCGGCCAGGAGCATGGTCATGGCGTCGATGTTGTGGCCACGCCCGAGCGAATAGACCCCGCCCCGCTTGTTGTTGTCCGGAGTACGCCCGAACTCGCCCGTCCATATCACAAGCGTCTCATCGAGCATGCCACGCGCCTTGAGATCCTTGATGAGAGCGGCCATGGGCTTGTCCACGCTGCGGATGCGGGCGGAATGACCACGCTCAAGATAGTCATGACTGTCCCAGCCGCCGCTGAAGATCTGGACGAAGCGTACTCCCTGCTCGACCAGGCGCCGGGCCATCAGGCACTGCCGTCCGAAGGAAGCGGTTTCCTTGTCGTTGAGCCCGTACATGTCCCGGAGGGACTCGGACTCACCCGTCAGATCAACCACCCCCGGCACCGTCATCTGCATGCGGTAGGCCAGTTCGTAACTCTCCATGCGGGCGGCCAGGTCCCCGTGCCCGGGGTGCTCCGCGGCATGCTTCTGGTTCAGCAAGGCCAGTTCATCGAGGCTTCGGCGCAGGTGCCTGCGGTCCTTGAAGGACGGTGAATTGAGATCCAGAATGGGCGATCCCTCGGGCCGCAGGCGCGTGCCCTGGTAATGGGCAGGCAGGAATCCATTACTCCAGTTTCCCGGTCCTCCCTGCGGCATGGCCAACTCGGTCATGACCACATACCCGGGCAGGTTTTCGTTGAGGGTCCCCAGTCCATAGTTGGCCCACGCCCCCAGGGCCGGGTCGCTACCCAGACGACTGCCCGTGTTCATATGGAAGAGAGCCTCGGGGTGATTCAGTGAATCCGCCTGGCAACCGCGGTAGTTGCACAGTTCGTCAGCCACCACGGGATCGGCGAGATGCTTCCACTGGTCGCACATCTCAATCCCCGACTGACCCACCTTGCGGAACTCAAAGGGACTTCCCACGAAGAACTTGAAACCGGTCGCCAGTCCGCGGGTGAGCTTGGATTGCTTCTTGTGCAGTTCAGTGAGCCTGGGCTTGGGATCGAAGGTGTCCATGTGCCCGGGCCCACCTTCCATGAAGAGCATGATACAGGCCTTGGCCCTCGGTTCATGCATGGCCGGTTTCGGAGCCAAGGGCCCCGCTCCAACTTCCTCCCTGGCGAGCAGGTCGCTCATTGCCACCGCTCCGAGCGAAGATCCCAGACCGTAGAGAAACTCCCGGCGGGTGCCTTGCGTGGAAATCGGCCGTGAACAGATCGGTCGGGTCATGGAGATCAGTAAAGGTAGAGGAATTCGTTGCTGTTGAAAAGGAGCAGCGCGAGGTCCGCGAGAGCCCGGGTGGCCGGCGGAACGTCCGCGGGCTTGCTGTCCGCCACGTAGTTCTCGAAGACCGGGAGAATCTCCTCGTAGTCGAAGGGCTTGCCTGAGAATTCCTCCACCAGGGAACGCGTCACGCGGGTCGGGAAGCGGTAACGCTCGACCCTGCCCCTGCGGTGATAGTTGCGCATGTCCCCGACGTAGGCCTGCAGGCGCTCCTGCTCGACCGCATCCGGAGAACGTCCCAGCACCAGCTGGAAGGCCAACTCGACCTGCCGCCCGAGACCCTGGGCCTCCCGCCCCAGGCGCAGCGCCAGTGCGATCGAGCGGTCGGTCATGACATCGCTGTTGAGCAGGGTGAACGCCTGCGGAGTAACCGCCGCTGAATGACGCGCCTCACAGGAACCGTTCGGATTGGGCTGGTTGAAGAGGTCGAGGAAGGGATCCGGCAATCCCCTCACCCGGTAGGCATAGATCGAGCGCCGGTTCCGCTCCCCGGGGGTAGGAGAGGGCTGCCATGCAGGCGCGATGGAGAACTGGATCATACGTGGTGCAAGAGCCACTTCCCGGTTGATCTCCGGCATGATGGGAAGCCCGCCCGGGGTCCGGTTCAATTCACCGGTGGCCACCAGCAGGGTATCGCGCAACTCCTCGGCCGTGAGTCGGCGCGGCGGGAAGTAGGCGAGCAGCTCGTTGTTGGGATCCTTCCCTCGAAGAGCCTTCATTTCCGGATGTCTGCCCGCCTGCCGGTAGACTTTCGAAGTCATGATGAGCCGGTGCATGCGCTTGAAGGTCCACCCGTTCTCAACAAAATCCGACGCCAGCCAGTCCAGCAGGGCGGGATGAGTCGGCTTGGCTCCCTTGGCCCCGAAGTTGTTGGGGTTTCCCGCGAGACCCTCGCCAAAGTGGTGCTGCCAGATGCGGTTCACGATCACCCGGGTGGCGAGCGGATTGCGCGGATCGGCAACCCACTTTGCGAAGGCCAGCCGGCGTCCCTCCAGGTCCTCCCCGATCCGGTAGGGATCGCGGCCTTCACTTCCCTCCACTGACACGCCGCATCCGCTCAGCACGCCGGGACTCACCCTCTCTCCGGGGGCCTCCAGCGCCCCCCCGGAATAGATCACGCTCTCGGGTCGCCAGTTCCTGTCCAGCGTCCCGGCAATGCGCATCTTGCGGGCCCGGTTTCCTTTCTCTGGCAGGTCCGGACCGTTGTAGACCCCCTGGATCATGGGTTCGTAACGTTCCAGTCGGCGCGTCCAGATCCACTCGTCCTGCTCCCGGACCTTGAGCCGCCCCTGATCCACGTGATCGAGTCCCACGTGCCGGGGAGGCTTCTCTTCATCAGGGAGATTCCGACGCTTGTACTCCGGCAGGTACTTCAGCTTCCGCTCCGCAAACCAGGCCTTCGCTGCCGTCTCCTGCTTTTCCTTGATGCTGTTCTTGCGCCTGGTGGCAAAGGACAGGAGCCGCTTCACCTGCACCCGGCCTTCCTCGAATCTCTCCCGATTCTCCACCGGCAGGAAGGGCACCTTCCGTTCCGCCATCTGGGTCCCGGCAAAAACGGCATAGAGCCGATAATAGTCGGCGGTCGGGATGGGATCAAACTTGTGATCGTGGCACTTCGTACAGCGCATGTTGCTGGCGAGGAAGGTCTGTCCCACCGAGTTGACCACGTCATCGAGATAGAGCTGGCGGGCTTCCGGAGCCTTGACCATCGCGTTATCCCACGGCCCCATGCGGAGAAAGCCGGTAGCCACCAGCCACTCACTCTCTTCCGCGGTGTAGTTTCCATTGACGCGCACCTGCTGCAATCCGTTCTCCCCGGGCCCCAGTCTCCCGCGCGCCGAGGCATCGGCCAGTTCGTCCCCGGCCAACTGTTCGATCACGAACTGGTTGTAGGGCTTGTCCCCGTTAAACGCGCGAATGACGTAATCACGGTAGCGCCAGGCGTTGGACCGTTCATAGTCGTTGGAATACCCACCCGTGTCCGCGTAGCGCGCGACGTCAAGCCAGTGCTGGGCCCAGCGTTCCCCATAATGGGGGCTGTCCAGCAGGCGATCGATCAGAGCTTCCCAGGCCTGTTCCTGGTCCTCCCCCCAGTCCTTCCGGAATTCCGCCACCTCCTCCGGGGTGGGCGGCAACCCGAGGAGGTCGTAAGTCGCCCTCCGGATGAGGATGAGCGGATCGGCCTGCTCCGCCGCCTCGAAGCCGGCCTTCATCCGACGGGAGTCGATGAAGTGGTCAACGGGATTCACCTCCTCCGGCACGGCCGGCCTGGCCACCGGTCGCAGGGCCCACAGGTCTTCCGGTCGGTAACGCCGGTAGGTCCATTCCTCGCTCAATCCCCCACTGGTCTTGAAGATCTCTCCATCCTCCGTCACTGCAATGGCCCGCTCGGCAACCTGATACCTGCGCCTGGTCTTCTCGTCGGGCCAGGGAGCCCCAGCCGCGATCCAATCCCGCACCAGGGCGATCTGGATCCCGCTCAGTCGGTCATTCTCCTTGGGCGGCATCTCCATTTCCTCATCCTCCCAGGTGATCGCCCGGTAGAGATCACTCTGTGCCGGACGACCCGCCACCAGGATCCGCTGCGAATTCTCCCCGCCCCGCAACATTCCCTCCAGGCTGAGAAGGTTCAGCTTCCCTTCGATCTTCCCGGGGTCCTCCCCGTGACAGCCGAAGCACTTTTCCTTCAGGAGCGGAAAGACCTTGAGGGCAAAGAGCCGTGCGCCCTGCTCCTCTGCGGCTGGAGAAAGGGAAAGACTGACCACCAACGCACCTGCCAGGATCAAAGCATGTCGGCCTCGTCGGATTGCACTCACAGGTCAGGGGGGGGAGATCACCATCTCAGACACCGGAATCCAGGTTGATGGGGATAGATGAATATTTGTCTTACCGATACAACTCTGCAAGACCGAATCAGGGCATCGGGACAACGCCCCTCATTTTTCATCCGCTCGCGCCAATGAGCGACTCACAGCGCTCGCGCAACTCCCTCAATCGATCAGCGTGTTGCCCCTCTCCCGCAAGATTCACGCGCTCGGTGGGGTCTGCCTGGAGATCGTAGAGCTCTTCCCGCACCGGCACCTGGTCGATATAACGGATATACTTCCATCTCCTGGTTCTCACTCCTTCGCTCCTGGGAATCTTCCCGTGCTCAAAGAGATGCTCACACAGGAAATCCTCGCGCCAACCATCCCTCTTCTCCCCCCGCAACAGCGGAATCACGCTTCGTCCGTCCACCGGATGCTTCTGTTCCCTGTCCACACCCGCCAGCGCGAGGAGGGTGGGTGCCAGATCCAGATTGAGCACCATCTCCTCCCGCACCACGCCACCGTCTCCGCGGGGATCGTAGAACAGGAGCGGCACCCGCAGGCATTCTTCGTAGAGCAACCAGCAATCGCTCAGGCCCCGTTCACCAAAGAACATCCCGTTGTCGCTGGTGAAAACGAGAATCGTGTTCTGGTGCAGTCCCCTGTCCTGCAGGACGGAGCGCACCCTGCCGACCACATGATCCACCCCGCTCACCATGCGGTAGATCCCCTTCATCATGGCCTGGTACTTGGAGGGGGTGTCGAATCGCCAGCGCCAGCGCTCCCGCCCCAGCGAATTCCGGATAAACCCGGGCTGGGCAGCAAAGAAGGCGGGTTCGGCATTCCGGGGAGGTGGAATGGTGGCCTCCTCATAGAGATGATCGAAGCGCGTGGGCCAGAAGTACTGTTGCGGATCATCATCCTGGGCATGGGGGGCATTGAAACAAAGCGTGAGGCAGAAAGGCTCTTTCGGTCTGCAGTTCTCCAGGAACGCAACGGCCTTGTCTCCCGTCACTTCCGTGAGATGGCGCCTCGTCCCGTCCTTCCCCCTGACGAAGTAACCTCGTGGCCCTGACCGCCCCCAGTGTTCAAACTGGTCGAAGTGGTCGAACATCGCCGCAAGCGAAGACTCCTCCGCCTCGATCATGAGCCGTCCATTGGTTTCGAGACCGAGCTTCCCGATCAAGGCGGTCCGATAGCCCCCCTGGTGGAGCTGGGCAGGATAGCTGCCCGCCGCCAGCTTGGCCGCAAACGGCGGCGTCCCGAAGGTGAAACCATGTTTCCGTCGGTAGAGGCCGGTGAGAAGACTGGCCCGGCTCGCGGCACAGATCGGAGTGGTCACGAAGGCGTTGCGGAACCGCACTCCCTCCCGGGCCAACTGATCGAGATGCGGGGTCGAGATGATCCGGTTGCCTGCGCACCCCATTGCCCACCAGGGCTGGTTGTCACTGACCATCACCACCAGGTTGGGCGGCTGCCCCGTGGAAGTCGCCGCCTCCCCGCCAGGCAGGAAAACGGTGAGAACCACGGCTGGAAGGACGGCCTTCATCTCCTGCAAGGCTGCGGCAGCTCCCCCCTCGAGCCAATCGCAATCCTCCCCGCTTCCCAACCACCGGCAGATCTCCTTCCCTGGTCACAATTTCCCATTGAATCGACCGGTGAGCCCTGCACCGTCTGAACGCGTGACCACTTTCCCCTCCCCCACCCGTGCAGCCTCTGCTGCTATGCCCTCATGAAGCTGATCCTGAGAGTTCTCGCCATCCTGTGCTCCCTCGCGCTCTGCAACATCGCCCTGGCCCGGGGAAGCAAGGCCGACTACGAGCGGGCATTGAATCTGCGGACGCAGGCCAGGGGCAAACTTCTCAAGGGATGGGTGGAGGCCCGCTGGCATCCGGACGGAACACAATTCTGGTACCAGAACAAGCTGGCGGATGACCGATCGGAGTTCGTGGTGGTGGAAACGGCCACCGGGAACAGGGCGGTCATCCCGAACGGATCCAGATTGATCAAAGCCCTGGAGGAATCCCTCGAACATGAATTCAAGGAGGACGAACCGGCGCTCGAGGCTCTCGTCCTGACGGAAGGGAAAACCGCACTCCTCCGGGCCCGGGGAAAGACCTTTCACTACAGCCCCACTACCGGTCAACTGAGGGAACACGGGGAAGAAATCGCCCCCTCGAGAAAAAGCCTGCAACCGGAGGGCGGCACCCGGCAGCACTTCCAGCGTTCCAGTCACACTTCACCCGATCGCCAGTGGAAGGTGGAAGTCCGGGAGGGGGATCTCTTCACGAAGCCGGCGGGAGACGGAGAGGAAATCCGTTTCACCGAGGATGCCGGACTGGAGCGGGTCAGCATCTTCTGGGCCCCCGATTCGAAGCGCTTCGTGGCCTTTCACCGCACTCCCGGAGAAGACCACATCGTGCACGTGATCGAGTCCTCGCCTGCCGACCGGGTGCAACCCAGGCTCAAGTCCTGGCGCTACACCAAACCCGGAGACAGGATTGCCCAAACCCGGCTTGTCCTCTGCGACCTGGAAGCGAAGAAGCAACTGCCTCTCGATCACGGCCTCTTCCCCAATCCATGGAGCATCGGAAACCTGCGCTGGGCCGCCGATTCGTCCCGTTTCACCTTCCTCTACAATCAGCGCGGACACCAGGTCATGCGCATCGTAACGGTGGACTCCCGGACCGGCAAAGCCACTTCCCTGATCGAGGATGCGCCCGAAACCTTTTTCAACTACTTCCAGAAGCTCTTTCACTACTACCTTGATGACCGTGGTCAAATCATCTGGATGTCGGAGCGCGACGGCTGGAATCACCTCTATCTCTTCCACTCCACGAGCGGAAAACTGGTCAACCAGGTCACCAGGGGAGAATGGGTGGTGCGCGGAGTGGACCGCATCGATCCCGAAAAGCAGCAGATCTGGTTCCGCGCCGGCGGCATGAACCCGGAGGAGGACCCCTACCACATCCATTACTGCCGCATCAATTTCGACGGAACCGGACTCGTTCGCCTCACGGCGGGCGACGGAACCCACAACATCCGCTTCTCCCCCGACCGCCGGTATTTCATCGATCACTACTCACGCGTTGACCTTCCCCCCGTTCATGAACTTCGCCGCAGCGAAGACGGCCGCCTGGTGACCCGACTGGAGGAAGCTGACATCAGGCGGTTGCAGGACATCCCCGGCTGGTCCATGCCCGAACGGTTCGTGGCCAGGGGACGGGACGGGAAGACCGATATCTGGGGAGTGATTCATCGTCCCAGCCGACTCGATCCCACCCGGAAATATCCCGTCGTCGAAAAAATCTATGCCGGTCCGCACGGCCACTATGTTCCCAAGCGGTTCTATGATTTCTTCACCGCCATGGACATCGCGGAACTCGGCTGCGTGGTGGTGGTCATCGACGGAATGGGCACCAACTGGCGCTCCAAGGCTTTCCACGACGTGTGCTGGCAGAACCTCAGGGACGCCGGGTTCCCCGACCGCATCCGCTGGATGCAGGCCGCGGCACGGAAATACCCCTATCTCGATCTTTCCCGCGTCGGGATCTACGGTGGATCAGCGGGTGGTCAGAACGCCCTCGGAGCCCTCCTCTTCCATCCTGATTTCTACAAGGTCGCGGTCTCCGACTGCGGATGCCATGACAACCGCATGGACAAGATCCACTGGAACGAGGCCTGGATGGGGCTGATGGGACCCCATTACGCGGAAAACTCCAACGTGACCCACGCCCACAAACTGCAGGGCAAACTCTTCCTCACGGTGGGCGAACTCGATACCAACGTCGATCCGGCCTCAACCATGCAGGTGGTCAATGCCCTCATCAGGGCCAACAAGGACTTCGATTTCCTCCTCGTCCCGGGGGCCGGACACGGAGTCGGGGAAACCCCCTACCTGCGACGACGACGGCAGGACTTTTTCGTCCGCCATCTCCTCGGGGTGGAACCCCGGGAAAACTAGGGACACGGTGAGTGGACGACATACCTTGAATTTGGTATTCTTCCCTTAATTCTCTTATCCCTCCTGCCATTCCTGTTCTTGATAAGAACCCGTAAAACATCGTAACCTGAACGAGGTTTCAGCTTTCCTGCAGAGTCTTACAACATCCCCACCAATGCCCATGAACTACTTTCCCTCCATCCTGTCCGCCGCCCTCGTCCTCGTGGTATCGAATCCGGCCCTCCTGCAGGCCCAGGCGATCCTCCTCGACTGGGATCAGAACTGGAACTTCCTCAGTCCCGCCCGGGGAACTCTCCTCCGCAATTCAGAAGGAGTGGGCCCTCATCCCGTGGGCACCACACCCTGGTCCGCTCCCAGGGCCGATTTCGACGCCACTTACACGGGCCCGTCCTTCTCCGCCTCCTCTCCCGGGTTTGAGGCGGGCCCCGGGAACGGCCCCTTCGGCTATGGAACGATGAACTACATCGGCACTCCCCTTCCTGCTCCAGGAGAATTTGACAGCATCGGCACTCTCCTCATCGCTCCGCCCAGCGGATCCCGTTACACCAGTTATTTCCGCACCACCTTCACCGTGCCTGACGATGGAAACGAATACACCAATCCAGTCATTCGCTACATCATGGATGACGGCGGGTTCATCTACCTTGACGGGGAACTTGTCCTGGCGGTCAACATGCCGGCCGGAAGCAGCGACACCTACCTCGCCGTGGCAAGCAACACCACCAACACGGAGACGCATCTTCGCGAGGCCCCGCTCAACCTGGCTCCGGGCACCCTCACCGGGGGCAATGTGGAATCCTCACTCACCGGCAACACCACCGTCGAAAAGCAGGTGCTCAGCCTTCTGCCGGGAGAACACACCATTGCGGTCTCTCTCCACAACTACAAGAATGACAGTTCCGATCTCTTCCTTGCCCTCCAGGTGCAGGCGGGTGAACCCAAGTGCGTCATGACCGTCACCGTCTCCGATGTCGTTCTGAACGACGGGGGCACTCCCAGTAATCCAGTCGATGACACCATTTCCTTCACCGTCAATGTCACCGCCACCGGAGAATTCGGAGAGACCTGGAAAATCCTGGCCCCCGACAGCGCAACCCACGAAGCCGGCGGAGCCTACGGCACGGACGTTGAGATCAGCGGGATTCCGATCGGGGAATTCGCCTCCGGATCACTCAACCTCACCATCGAGGATGCCGACGACCCACTGTGCTACACTGCGGCAACCGTGAGCGCGCCCCAGATCATTGCCACCGATCTCCGCACCGGAACCGCGGTCTCGGTCAACACCTTCCCCGGTTCCGATACCACCGGCTGGGTCATCAATGGCCTTGAGCGCACCATCATGATGAACAATCCCGGCGGTGGCCCGTGGCAGCTCACCAGTGAGCTGATTAATCTCTCTTCCTCCCGCGAGGTGCTGTTCAGCGGAGTGCTTCAGATCGATGACTCCTCCAGCGGCACCGAGGACGTTGATACTTTCCTTGCCTCTCTCATCATCGACGGCGACATCGATAATCCCGTCAATCTCATCACTCCGCACGATACGGTCCTGCCAGACGGCATCCTCAGTGGCGCAGAACTCGCCCCCGCCCCGGGAAGTTTCACCCTGGAACTGAATCACCTCATTCCCCGCAGCGCCCGCTCCGTGCAACTCGTCATCGAGGCCCTCAACAACTCCGCGAGCGAAATCTTCACCGTCCGGGACCTCGTCTTCAGCCAACCGGGAGGCAACGCGCCCAGGACCCCCCTCCTTGTGGAGCGGGTGGGCGACAACCTGATCTTTACGTGGCCCAGCGGCACAGGATCGCTCTACAACCTCCGCAGTGTGGCGGAAAACTTCTCCCAGGATCCTTTCGAGTGGCCCATCTTCGCTGATCACGCCTCCATCGTTGCCACTCCACCCGAGAACACCCTCACTGTCCCCCTCCCCCTCGATCCCACCCGGCTCTTCGTCATCGAATCATTCCCCGCGCCTCCCGTTTCCACCTACTTCGACGACTTTGAAAACGGCGTGGGTCAGTGGGAGACCGGTTCCGATGGGGCGGAAGGCACGGTGTGGGAACTGGGGGTTCCGACCAGCGGACCGGTCGAGTCCTTCAGTCCGGCCAGTTGCTTCGCCACCAATCTGGGCGGCAACTACTCCGCCGATGCCAATGTCTGGCTGCGCTCCCCGCCCATTGACCTGACCGGGGCACAGGGCGCGACCCTCCGGTTCGCTCACTACTACGACATCGAGGCCCCCGAGACCGTTGCTCCCTTCACGGTCTATGACTTCGGCCAGCTCTCCATTCTGGACGCGGCTGATGACTCGGAACTGGCCCTCCTGGTTCCCGCCCTTGCCGATTTCATCAACGACTGGGAGGAGATCAGCTTCGCCCTTCCGCCGAATGCCCTCGACAAGGTCATCAGGATCGAATTCCGGCTCATTTCCGACGACGTCGCCTTCCTGCCCGGCTGGTATGTTGACGATGTCCAGGTGACCATCCCGTAACCCGGGGTCACCTGAAAGACAGGTCGGCCGGGATTCCGGAGGGAGGCCAGCTCATGCTTGAGTCATGGCCCGATCCCGCTAGGCTCGGACCGTCATGATTGCCCGATTCCTTTCGCCCTGCCTGACCTGGCTCGTTCTCGTGGTCGCTCCGCTGGAGCACACCCAGGCCAGGCCGCCCGCCGATTTGAAGAAGCAGATCGCCGTCATCCAGGCGGTGGGAGCCGAGGGATCGGGCAATGCGGAGGCCGCGGTGGCCTTCCGGTCACTCTCCCAGGCCCGGGCGTCCGCCCTCCTGCCTCTCCTGCGTGCCATCGAGCCCAGCAACCGGATCGCACGCAACTGGTTGCGCTCGGCGGTGGAAGTGATCGTGGAACGTGAACTCGCTGAAAAGAAGCCCCTTCCCTTCGCCGATCTGAAAACCTTCCTCGCGGACCGGAGCCAGGCTCCGGAAGCCCGCCGACTCGCCTTCGACCTGATGCTGGCCATCGACCGCGGAGCATCGGAAACCCTGGCCCCTGGTTTCCTTGATGATCCCAGCAACGAACTGCGACGCGATGCGGTGGCGCTCTTGATCGCCGAAGGCGCCAGGCAACTCGCACAGGAAGCCGGGGACACCGCCACCATCACCTACCGCAAGGCCCTCCACGCCGCGCGTGATGTCGATCAGATCCAGGCCATCGCCAAGGCCCTCACCGACCTGAAACAGCAGGTCGACCTGCCCCGCCATTTCGGTTTCCTGACCGACTGGCAGGTCATCGGACCGTTTCACAACACTGACCGCAAGGGCTTTGCGGAGGAGTTCCCTCCGGAGAAGAAAATCGACCTCAAGGCCCGGCACCCGGGCAAGGAATCCGAGGTGAAATGGCAGACCCTCGCCACCAGTGATCCCTACGGCAAGGTCGATCTCAACGAACCCTACGGCAAACTCAAGGAAGTCACCGGCTATGCCTACCATGAGTTCGAGTCAGGGGAGGTGCAACCCGCGGAATTGCGACTCGGATGCAAGAACGCCTGGAAGGTGTGGCTCAACGGCAAACTGCTCTTCAGTCGCGACGAATACCACCGTGGTCAGCGCATCGACCAGTACAAGATGCCCGTGCAACTGGAGAAGGGAACCAACTCCATCCTTATCAAGCTCTGCCAGAACGAGCAGAAGGAGCACTGGACCGTAGAGTGGGAGTTCCAATTGCGGGTCTGTGACACCACTGGCAAAGCCATCCTTGCCGCCAACCGACCCAGGAGCGAACCGAAGTAGCCGCGCAATCCCGGAATCAATCTCACTCCCTCCAGAACAATGAAGAACCTACCGGCTTTCGCTCTCCTCGGCGCAACCCTTCTCCTTGGCACCAGCTCCACCCGGGCGGAATGGCACCAATTCCGTGGGCCAAACGGCAACGGCTACATCGCGGGCAACCCGAAACTTCCCACCGAACTCGGCAAGAAAACCCTCGCCTGGAAAGCTCCCCTCCCCGGTCGCGGACTGGGCAGCGCCATCGTGGTGGGGAATAAGGTCATCGTCTCCGCGGCCAGCGGACCGCATCAGGACAAGCTCCAGATCCTCTGCTTCTCCAACCGGGACGGCTCGCAACTGTGGCGCCGCAGCTTCTGGGCCACGGGCCGCACCATGTGCCACAAGAAGACCTGCGTGGCCGCTCCCACTCCAACCTCGGACGGGAAACACATCTACGTCCTCTGGTCATCGAATGACCTCATCTCACTCGACCTCGAGGGCAACCTGCGCTGGATGCGGGGACTCACCCTCGACTACCCCAACGCCTCCAACAGCCTGGGGATGGCCTCCTCCCCTGTCATTGCAGGAGACACTCTGGTGGCCCAGATCGAGAACGACTCGGAATCCTTCGCCGCCGGCTTCGATCTCGAGACTGGCGCCAACAAGTGGAAGATCGCCCGCCCCAAGATGGCCAACTGGACCTCGCCTGTCACCATGAGCTTCGGAGGACAGACCATCGTCGCCCTGCAATCCGGCAAGGGCGTGATGGGCATCTCCCCTTCCACCGGGTCGGCACTCTGGAACTTCTCCAAGGGAGCCTCCACCATTCCCTCGGGAGCGGTGGCGGGTGACACGCTCATTATTCCCTCCCGCGGACTGACCGCTCTCAGACCCAACGCCAGGGGTGGCGACCCCGCCCCGGTCTGGAACCAGAAAACCCAGAAACCCGCCACCGCAAGCCCCCTCATCACGGGAGACCGGTTCTACTTCATTAACAGCGCGGGTGTTCTCACCGCAGCGGACCGCAAAACCGGGGAACGCCTCTGGCGGATCCGCCTGAAGGGCCCCTTCTCGGGATCCCCCGTGGCCTGCCAGAACGAACATCTCTACCTCTTCAACGAGAAGGGACTCGGCCAGGTCGTCAATCTCTCCGGAGAGGAAGGCAAGGTCGTGAGCGAGTTCGATCTCGGGGAGACCATCCTGGGGACCGCCAGCATCGCACAGAACGCGCTCTACATCCGCAGCGACCAGAC